>Ga0209591_10001447_pt1 | contig 29398 bp, 26 predicted proteins | sample MAT01_FD_187207 | JGI IMG/M metagenome (GOLD analysis project Ga0209591, IMG submission 187207) | Freshwater microbial communities from Lake Fryxell liftoff mats and glacier meltwater in Antarctica - MAT-01 (SPAdes) (version 2) | ecosystem: Environmental > Aquatic > Freshwater > Ice > Liftoff... | reverse complement strand
AAATTGGAAGTTCCAACGGTACCATCTCCCACCTTGTCCCCGATATCGCCAGAAATAATTACGCCAACACTAGAACCTCAGCCAGAGGTAATACCAACTCCTGAATCAACGCCGTTACCCGAAAAAGTTGTCCCTCAGACAACAAAACCTAGATTTGGCGGATTTTTCAACCGTCGGGCTGGTAAAGTTCCCACTCCACAAGCACCACTTGAGACATCTCCTAGTTTGCCACCCACGCTACCAGAGATTATTGAGTCTCCTGCACCTGAAATAATTACGCCAATACCAGAACCACAACCAGAGGTAAGGCCAACTCCTGAATCAACGCCGTTACCTGAAAAAGTTACGCCTCAGCCAACAAAACCTAGATTTGGCGGATTTTTCAATCGTCGGGCTGGTAAAGTCCCCGCCCCAGAAGCACCAGTTGCGCCATCTTCTAGTTTGCCATCGGCACTGCCAGAGATCATTAAGTCTCCTGCACTAGAACCACAGCCAGAGGTAACGCCAACTCCTGAATCAACGCCGTTACCTAAAATAAGCGCCCCCCAAGCAGAAAAACCGGAGTTAACCAAAGACACTCAACTGTAACTCTTGCGCTAAAGCCTCAACAAACGCGATCGCACCTACAGGATTTCCGATATTATCCAACACGGGATTGTAACAAGCGATCGCTCCCTCACCTGGTACTATTGCTACAATTCCACCACCAATCCCTGATTTCATCGGTAAACCAACTCTGACTGCAAACTGAGCAGAAGCTTCATATAACCCACAAGTTGACATTACAGCGTTGACAATCCGGCGGTTTTGTGATGATAAATGGCCATTTTCACAAGCTAATAATTTTCCTAACAGGGCTAAATCTTCAACTCGCCCAGAGAGACAGCATATTTGCTTATAAGTGTCAAGTGCTGTTTCCAAATTTTCTAGATGACTTGTTTCGGCGAGATAGTTTGCGATCGCTTCATTGGCTGTTGATCGGGTTAATCGGACTGAAGCTAGCAATACCTCATCTAACCTTAATTGGCAACCTGCTAATTGGTTGAGCCATTGACAAAATAAAAGAGTGCGTTGGGTAGCGTCGTTTCCAGGTAATTTATCAGCGAGAGTAATTGCCCCACTATTAATCATGGGGTTACGGGGGTATCCGCGATCGCTAACTAATTGTTCTAAAGAATTGAAGGGTGTATCTGATGGTGCCACCCCAACCCACTCAAAAACCCTTTCTGCACCAAAATTTTCTAGCACATATAGAAGAGAAAATGTCTTAATAACACTCATTAGCGGGAACACATAAGTTGTATCTCCAAAGCTGATAGTTTTTCCCGATTTACAGCAGATGTGAACTGCAAACCAACCAGGATTAGCTTTAGCTAATTTCGGAATGCGATCGGTAACTTGTCCCTGTTTAGCTTGGGTTTTGGCTAGTTGCACCCAGGCTGATAACTTCGTAGTAGTTAGTTTGTCAAGTCTTTTCAAATTGTAAATTTTCTAAAAGTTTATTTATTAAATAGCTACTAACAGTATAATCTGATGTTGATTAAGGCTTTGTAATACGTAGAAACACGAGATCAAGGAGAAAAAACTTGTGAAACTTAATTCAAAAAAGTGTAGAGCGATCGCAGTTGGCTTCGTCGGTTCGCTGTTATGGGGAGCAACTTGCGTTCTAGAAAATCAAAATGCTATTGCACAAGTAGGGGGAATCTTTATAAGAAACGAACTATCAAACAAGTGCATTGATGTAGATGGAGATCCTGGCACAGCTAATGGTACGCGATTGATACTTTTTGACTGCGAACTATCTGGATTTACCGGTTCCGGTAGACCAACAGATCAGAAATGGGAATTTATTCGTGGGGGATTTATCAGAAATAAATTATCCAACAAATGCATTGATGTAGAGGGACAGCCAGGCACAGCTAATGGTACGCGATTGATACTTTCTGAATGCGAACTATCTGGATTTAGCAGTCCCTTTGGAACCACAGATCAGAGGTGGGAATACATTGGTGCAGGATTTCTTAGAAATGGATTATCCGACAAATGCATTGATGTATCTGGAGATCCTGGCACAGCTAGTGGTGCGGCATTGCTACTTAATGAATGCGAAATATCTGGATTTAACTCTTCTGGTAGAAGCTCAGATCAGAGGTGGCGATGGGAGCCAAGTTTTTAAGAGATTAAGGGGTGGCGTGCAACGCTAAAAACATTTCTAATTTATGCGGTTCCTGAAAGTTAGAAACTGGCAGTTCTCAAGACTAGCCAGTTTTTAGCTTTAAACTTCTTGGCGTTTTAACTCTTGTCTAAGCCTCTAGTAGCAACACACAGTAATATATCATTATTTTTCATCGGCTTATTTCAGAAAATTAGGAGGAAGAAACCGAGGAAGGTACAGTACTTCTAGAATAAAAGCACAACCTACAGTAATCAATTGTTATGACCCAAACCTTACCGAAAATAGTTCCCTTTGACGAATTTATCACCTGGTATCCCGAAAACTCTGGGGTACGCTACGAACTACATAATGGAGAAATTGTCGAAATGGCACAGCCAACCGGGAAACATGAAAGGATAAAAGGATTTTCATCTGCTGAATTGACTTTAGAGTTTAGACGATTAAATCTCACCTACTTTATCCCCAATCAAGCAATTGTAAAACCACCGGAAAGAGAATCAGGTTATTTCCCTGATGTATTAATACTAAATGATATGGCTTTGGTTGATGAACCTCTTTGGGAAAAATCTTCTACCGTGACTAACGGTACATCAATTCCTTTAGTAATTGAGGTTGTCAGTACCAATTGGCGCGATGATTATTATCTGAAACTTGCCGATTATGAGGAGATGGGCATTCCTGAATATTGGATTGTTGATTATGCAGCCTTGGGAGCTAGGAAATTTATTGGTAATCCTAAACAACCCACTATTTCAGTTTATCAACTAATTGATGGTGAATACCAAGTCAGTCAGTTTCGGGGTAGCGATAAAATAATATCTCCTACTTTCCCTGAGTTAAAGTTGACGGCGGAACAAGTTTTTAATGCTGGTCAATAAGTATTGATTGTACTAAATTATCAGAGGTAGGCAGTAAAGATGATTCCCCGTGTTAGAGCGCCTGAATTACCGCAAAATTACTCTTGGCTCAATACCGAAAAACCTTTATCTCTTAAGCAGTTCAAGGGTAGAGTCGTAATTTTAGACTTTTGGACATACTGCTGTATCAATTGTCTGCATATTCTGCCAAACCTGAAATATTTAGAACAAAAATATAAAGATAGCCTTACCGTTATCGGCGTTCACTCTGCCAAATTTGACAACGAAAAAGAAACAGAAAATATTCGCCAAGCTATCCTGCGCTACGATATTGAACACCCAGTTGTAGTTGACAGCAATTTTCGAGTTTGGGAAGAGTATGCTGTACGTGCTTGGCCTACGTTAATAATTATTGATCCAGAAGGTTACGTGATTGGTCAGATTTCTGGTGAAGGAAATCGTGACACTTTAGACGAGTTGATTCAAAAAGTAATTCAGCAACACCAAGAAAAAGGAACAATTAATTTTCAAGAGTTCAGTTTGACTTTAGAAAAACAGCGTCAACCATTAATCACACCCCTAGCTTTTCCTGGTAAAGTTTTAGCTACTCCAATAGGTTTATTCATTGCTGACTCTGGACATCATCGCCTGATTTTGAGTAGCTTTGATGGGGAAATTTTACACTTGATTGGTACTGGAAAATCTGGCTTAACTAATGGTGCTTTTAACGAAGCACAATTTTTTGCACCACAAGGAATGGCATTTGATGCAGAAAATCAAATTCTTTATGTTGCTGATACAGAAAATCATACACTGCGGCGAGTTGACTTGAAGCGTCAAGTGGTGGAAGCGATCGCAGGAACTGGTGAACAAAGCCGCAATATCCGTCCTCATGGCGGTGCTGGTTTAGAAACTGCGCTAAATTCTCCTTGGGATTTAGTCAAAGTGGGAAATACCTTGTTTATTGCAATGGCTGGGCCTCATCAAATTTGGGAAATGGATTTAGAAACTGGCATCATTAAAACTTATGCTGGTATTGGTGCAGAAGCTTGTATTGATGGTTCACTTACTGAATCTGCCTTTGCTCAACCTAGCGGTATCAGTACAGATGGGAATGAATTATATATTGCTGACAGTGAAGTTAGCTCAATTCGGGGTGTTGGAATTGTAGAACCCTATCAAGTGCGAACTGTTTGCGGTAGTGGGGGGTTATTTGGTTTTGGCGATGTAAATGGACAAGGTGAAGATGTCCGTTTACAACACTGTTTAGGAGTGGAATATGCTCAAAATTTTCTGTGGGTAGCAGATACCTACAATCACAAAATTAAATTGGTGAGTCCCAGTACAGGGAATTGTCAAACAGTTTTAGGAGATGGTACTAGTGGCTTACAAGATGGCCAGGGTAAGAACACTCGGTTTTTTGAACCTTCTGGATTGAGTGTTTTGAGTTCACATTTATATATTGCCGATACCAATAATCATGCCATCCGTCGCGTGCATTTGAATACTCTTGAGGTGACAAGACTAGAGTTTATTGGGTTATGTGCGCCAGATGTTTGTATTCCGCCGAATTTGTAGAATGATAATTTCACGTAAAGGCGCAAAGACGCAAAGAAAACTCTGCGTCTTTGGGTGAGATTTTAAAGAATAATGTTGTTGAGCGATCGCTTGATGCTGCTCAGATTGTTTCTTTACAGTTAATTATTCAGTATTTATACTAACTTACTGTTAATAAAACCCCAGTATAATTTAGTAGTAAGTATAGATTGGCAACTTTTAATTGTCAGTATAGATATTGGTATGAAAAATAAATTTATTCCTCTAGACTGTGGAGATGATGTCATTTTATTTGAGAATGATACTTATAAAGTAAGTAAACTAAGAGAGTTAGTTATACGACAATTTATCAAAAAATGGCGTCAGGAAATTTGTACATATAAAACTCAAATTAATAATGATTCAGTTGGTAGTTTGTTTGGCAGTATATGTGCTGGAGACGAGTCCATACCCTTTAGTGAAATTAAACTAAATGCTGTCAAAGATTGTCAGGTTCTTAAAGTTGATGGTAAAGGTTGGCAGAAAGGCAAATTAGAAATTAAAATATTTATATATCCTAATAGTCATAAACCAAATAATGTATGTCTTGAATTTCATCCACATGAACCTCTTGAGATAAAATAACCTTGATAAAAACAACATGAATACTATCCTCCACATTACCACTGATGTCAAATTTGAGTAAAAATGAAATTATTTAACAACTAACATCCTATGGTTACTCTTCAACTCAGACAAATTCGAGTTCCAGCAGGGCAAAGAATAATACTGGAAGATGTGAGTTGGCAAGTATTTGAAGCAATCCTCAACGAGTTAGGAGAACATCGCGGGAGTCGAGTAGCATACAGCCAAGGAACGTTAGAAATTATGGCTCCATTACCAGAACATGAGCGATCTAAGGTAATTATCGGAGACTTGGTGAAAGCTTTGCTAGATGAACTCGATCTCAATTGGGAGTCTTTAGGTTCAACTACCTTTAAACGAAAAGATATAAGTGCAGGTATTGAACCCGATGATTGTTTTTATATTCAAAACTATAAGCTAATGATTGGGAAAGATAGGATCGACCTAACTGTTGACCCTCCTCCTGATCTAGCGATTGAAATTGATGTCACCTCTAAAACCCAAATTAGTGCCTACGAGGCGTTGAGAGTACCTGAAATTTGGCGATATGAAAGCAAAAACCTAGAAATTAGCTTGCTGCAAGGTGAGCAATATGTGAAGTCTCTCATCAGCCCCACATTTCCTACTTTTTCTATCACAGAACTCATTCCCCGATTTGTAGAAATGGCGCGAACCACAGGAATGAGTTCAGCACTTAAAGCGTTTCGACAATTGGTAAGAAAACAAATACAAGACAGCTAAGGCAGAATTTGCAGATACATAAACTCTCGTCCGCCTCTGTGGAATAAGGTAAAATCAAGGTTTTACTTGGGTAGACAGGATTTATAACCGCCCTTTTAAAACATTCCGCGCTTTACTTAAAGAACGGGGAATTAATAATCCAGAGCAATTGTGACCGAATTTAATTTACAAATCCAAGAAAATAGCGATCGCTCCGCCAACGCCAAGGGCGATCGCTTCTCTTATAATCTAGAGGATGCAGCATCTAGCTTACTTCCCTCCAGTAATACGATACACTGTGTCGATAGTAAAGGCGATCGCCTTGACCGTTTCCTTTCCCAAGAATTACCAGATTTATCCCGTTCCCGCATCCAACAGTTAATTGAACAGGGTAACGTCCAACTTAACGATAAAGTTTGCACATCCAAGAAGATCAATGTCAAGCTAGGCGATCGCATCACTCTCGAAATACCAGAAGCGCAACCTTTAGAACTGCTTGCAGAAGATATCCCCTTAGATATCCTCTACGAAGATGACCAGCTACTCATTCTCAACAAACCCGCAGGCTTGGTTGTCCATCCTGCACCCGGTCATCCAGATGGCACTTTGGTAAATGCTCTATTAGCACACTGTCCCAATTTACCAGGAATTGGCGGAGTCCAACGTCCGGGTATTGTCCATCGATTGGATAAGGATACAACGGGTGCGATCGCGATCGCTAAAACAGAAGTTGCCCATCATCACCTACAAGCACAACTCAAGGCTAAAACCGCACGCAGAGAATACTTGGGCGTGGTTTACGGTGCGCCAAAAGTTGAAAGTGGCAGAATTGACTTGCCCATTGGTCGCCATCCACAAGACCGCAAAAAAATGGCTATTATGCCTGTTGAACAAGGCGGACGAGCCGCCGTCACTCATTGGCAAGTACTAGAACGCCTCGGTAACTTCACCTTAATCCATTTCCAACTAGAAACTGGACGCACCCATCAAATTCGCGTCCACAGCGCCAAAATGGGTCATCCTATTGTCGGCGACCCAGTTTATAGTTCTGGTCATTCAGTAGGGGTAAATTTGCCCGGTCAAGCACTGCACGCTTGGCGACTAAAATTGCAGCATCCCGTATCTGGAGAGTTGATTGAAGTGACAGCAAACCCTCCCAGCCATTTTACAAAACTTTTAGAGATGTTAAAAAGACGAACTACACTTTAAGCAATAAGAATTAAATAACATAGAATTTATGTCTCTGGCTTACCTCACCCTCAATCCCTCTCCTTATAAAGGAGAGGGAAGCTAGAGACAGGATGAAGTTTTGCATTTTATTTAATCCACGTTCCTAAGCTCATCCCACGCCTGAAACTAGCCCCATTTCACAGACATTGAGCAATTTAGAAAAAAACAATGCCCAATGCCCAATGCCCAATACCCGTTAACAACTAGCGTGCATTAGACATGGGATAGAGTCTGTTCCACTAGTTATACCTAAATGAAACTCCTACATAACCCAAGACTTATGCACGCTATAAAATGATCAAATGGATGTACTAGCCAGCCACCGACAAAAAATCGTTATTTAATTCCTGCCAGTTGCCGATAAGGTACAGACTTTTCGATATCGATGTTGAATGACGAGATCCTTTGTGGCGTATTGCCTGTTGCATTGACACTTTGTGCCATTGCCAAAAATAGAGCCGGATCGCCTGCCTTGGGCTTTTGCTCTTGTGGGAGGAATCTGCGTACTTCGATCTGCCAAATGATTTGGGGGAAACCCAGTTTGGCACGGTGGTAAGCTTCGTATCGCGGAGATTTGATGTTAAATGGCAACTCACCTTCAGATTGGGATGGCAATATGCGACGGCGTTGATAAGGTAGTGTGGAGTCTCCAAAATTGCTCAGGTACTCTTCAGTGTTGAGGACTTCATCAACAAAGCCTCTAATACCTTTGGTAGCGACTACAATTGACCAGGCAATTTTTTCCCGCTCACTGTATGGGTCGCGTCCTAGAACGCGCTGGATTACTTGCTCAACAAAGCGATAATTATTGTTGAGGTCGTAGAAGCTTTTCTTAAAGGTATTGGAAAGTAGCAATCCACGAATAAAGTCCCGCACTGTAATCTGTCCATTACGGAGTTGGGACTCTAAAAATGTTTCGCGATCGGCAGCAAAGGCATGAAAGAAAATTTGACGATATGCTGCTTCGATCAGAACGTCTAAATCTGACGGAGAAAGCAGATTGTCTGTACTAAAAATCCTGGGCTGTTCATCACCGGGTACTTCGTATGCAGCTACACGCTGGTTCTGACTTGAAGGGTCGTATGTTAACAGAGGAATTGCCACTCTAAAGCCTCCATATTCTTAATTAAAGTTAACAACTTTAGATCACATATTAAAGGAGTAGTTGTATCACAACTTAAGATTCTGATAAAATTTCACGAAACTTAACTAAGGGGAATTTAACTATTCCAAAAAACAAGGATTAGCTTGTTCGACTCAACCCATAGCTAATCTTTGACATCCTCATAACTACCTAAAAAACTTTGTTCACATAGTTCAGATTAGAAGATTCAGTTTCACCTTTTTGAAATAAAGCAATAATTTTTAACATATAGCAAAAGAAATTAATGGGGAGTGGGGAAGAAGACTTAGGGACAAGGAGAATTAGGAACAAGGGGAAAGACTTGTTCCTAATTCTCACCTCTTGTCTCCTCTGCTTCCCCTACTCCCTACTCTCTTGACCTATCCAAAATTCCAGGGGATCTATGGTTGACTTACAGTGAGGCCAACTACGCAAAGTTGCTTCCATCCCTGCCTTCCAGTAGGGTGGTTCCAATCCCAATCCTAAACATAGATGAGATAGGATGCTAGCAAACTGCTGATTGTGACCAAAGTCTCCTAGATGGGCATGGGCGTATTCATGAACGACTACACTAAACCAGTCTCTAGGTGCAACTCGACCGACATCTATCAAAATAGTGATTGGGTTTGTGAGAATATTGCACAGCCCGTCGATGCCGAAGGATTGAGCTATTGGGACTGCAAAAATTTGGATGTGGCGACGCTCTTGAGGATGAAAGCACTCATGACAAAGGTCGAGATAGGTATTGATCTGAGCGTTAACGGTGTTAATATTATCGCCGATCCAAGTACAAATGGGGATGCGATCGCGCACGTTATCGAACACATCCACCATACCCGGTTCTAGGGCAAACCCCTGTACCCGATGCAGATAATCTCGGCCACGAGTAAAAGCATCGGTCTGCTTGAGAATCATTCACCAGCCCAAAACTGAATAAAACTGTCTTTTTTCCAGAACATCCGGCCCTTGTCTTTGTGTTACTTCTTCTGGGTTGGAAGCCTCAATAGAAGTTTCAATGCGAGTTTCGGTACAAAATGATGCAGTGCTGAAACCACCAAAGCGTTTCACTGTACTGGTTCGCAGTCGTATATTTGGGCTAGGGAACCAGAATCTCTCAATGGAACTCATTGTTTCGTATTCGGTTGTCAACACTAGCCCATCTTCATCATCCATGTGAAAAAGACCGACTACAGGCATAATTTCAGCGTAGCCTCTTTCACGGAGTAATTTACCAGCTCTTGGGTTATCGCCATCAGGCACGATCGCAAATATGGTTTTCCCTTGATGGTTCTCCTCATTTTCTCTATCCCAAGCCATTGTGCCAAGCCAACGTACCCGTGATCCACCTACTGACAGGCTGGGGTCAATCTGATGATACTGGCACAGTTCAATGATTTCTGGATGATTGGCATCTAGAGTTTCTACCTGTATATCCGATTCTCCTGTTTCTGAGCGCTTAAAGGGCAGGTGATGAGTTGCACGTTGCGATCGCCACTGACCAGCACTTAACTGAAAAAAGTCCATTGCGTCTATCAATCTTCTGACTCCTACTTATTACTCCTGGGGATGATGTTTTGCCAGTTTTTTCTTTTTAAAGTTATTGGTATGTAAATATTCTAAACATTACAGCGATTAGTGGTCAGCTTCAAGACCTAATTGATTGAGGCTACTACAGAGCAAGAGCAATCCCAGAAATTACCTGTTGTCCTGTATCTCTGGTGTTCGGCTGCAATCATTACGGGTGTTTTTTAATGCTCATCTACTCAGTGGTAAAATTACCTTCCTGTTAATAAATTGTTGTAGAGGCGCGATGAATCGCGTCTCTACAACAATCGGGGGATTAATATAGTTAAGCTTGATTTAAACGTCTATTTTTTATCCAAGACATGATTGGATTTCTAAACTTGTCTGTTTTTGCCTCAGTAAAATGGGCGATGACAACCGCATATAAAAATACAAATACAAGTATAATAAGTGCCAAGAATACGTGTAAAATATCTATATCCCAAGGGCGATCGCCAATTACACATGCTCTGATAAAGCACAGTATCGGCATGTGGACAAGATAAAGAGTGTATGAACATCCTGCTAAACCTTTAGAAAATTTTTCGTATGCTCCTTCTTGTCTTATTTGACTACGGCTATTAACTAGAAGATATATCATGACAGCAGTAGAAATTCCTATGAAAAAATCTGCTATTTCTTGGCCAATAAAACGCTCACTTATTAATGCAATGCACAAGATTAGTATAGATAAAATAGTGAGTGATTTGAGGATAGTCTTGTTATTAAGATATTTAGAAGGATGAGATATACTAACTAATGCTCCCATCAGCCAAACTAGAAAATAAATTCTAATTTCCGAACCAACCATTAATAATATGCCTGAAGCCAAAAAAGCGTATAAAAGACGCGCTTTGAAGGATTTAACACAAAAGAATAGGATGATTGAAGGAAAAAGTGTATAGTACCAAAATTCATAGGCTAAACTCCAAACTGCCTTATTTGAACCAAATAAATCTACAAAAATTGTTTGCACAAAAGCTATAGTTCCCAAAGCATTTTGAAATGTGAAATTTTCCAAAATTTTATAAGTGGCTAAATGGGCGTTGTGAAACTTTTCTCCATAAAAGCTATCTTGTCCAGTACCAAATATTTTTATACCGAGAGAATCCCAAAAAGAAGACAGCAACAAAGCAGGAATTAATACTATATATAAACGTGTTAAACGATCTACTAAATAATTAACCCAAGACCATTGCTTTTGCTGAATTCTCCTTATTACACTAGCTGAAATAAAAAATCCACTTAGCACAAAAAAATCATTACAGATTGATGACCCAATACTGTTAATGAATTTAACCTTTTTATTAAAAAACTAGGATTACTAATTTCTGTATATTCTATAAATAATAAAATTCTCATGTGACCGATAAAAACTAATAAAGAAGCTAAACCCCTTAATAAATCAAGATGAATTGACCATCGATAATTCCTGATTGAAGGAATATTATAAATAGGCTGTGTCTGAGTTTTTTCTACTAGCATTTTGGTTATACAATAAAGAGTAAATTGTTATAATAGAGGATAATAAATCCAGATTCTGCAAAGTCTTATGTCATACTTTCAATAGTGAAATATGCCACTCAAAAAGTATGCAGAGACATGCCAATACATCAAAAAAAGCAAAGACTGATTCATTTTCTAGAATTATTAACTGTGTTATATACATCAATCAATATTTTCCTAGTTAAAGCTTTAAAACAAGGGAGAATATAAAGGGGAGAATTGCTAACTCAATACAACAAACAATATACAATTATCTATATATGAATACTTACACGTTTACAAAAATTTTTTTTTAAGTTTATACCATCTTCATTAAACTCAAAAACATCTTTACTCTGTGTTCTCAGCGCTGAGAAAAAACAATCTTATTTTACGAGTCACCTTGAAAGGGGTAGTCCTATAATTTAAAAAAATAAAATATTTGTAGCTTGGGTTGAATTTGGTTCGATTTAAGCCACCCCTGTATTTAAAAGAACTAACCACAACAAAGGTTTCAGCTTTTTATCTGGTGACAGTAAAAAAGGAACATTAAATACTTACAAAAAAATTGTTTCAGAAACAAAAAAACTCATGATTAGCATCTTCAGATATCAGGCTAATCTGAACAATGCTATCATGAGTCCTAAAAACTAGGTGTATATATTTATCTGTACACCCCTACAGAAGTTTATGACTTGCTATTAGCGATCGCTTCGTTTAACACTAACTCTGGTTGTGGTGTTTCCTCTTCTTCAGGCAAACCATAAATTGACCTATATAACTTCACGTACTCTTTAGCAGATTGATACCAACTAAAGTCTTGGGCCATGCCGCGTTTTTGTAGTTCTTGCCATTGCGGTTTGAAACGGAAGCCTTCCCAAGCCCGGATCATACAGGTGAAAAGGTCTAACGCTTCATAGCGGTCGAAGCAATAACCTGTTCCTGCTGCATTTTCGGGGTCGTGATGGGTTACGGTGTCAACTAATCCACCTGTGCGGCGGACAATAGGCACAGAACCGTAACGTAAAGACATCATTTGGCTGATACCGCAAGGTTCAAAACGACTAGGCATTAAGAAAGCATCAGTACCAGCGTAGATCCGGCGAGACAGGGCATCGTTATATAGTAAGTAAGTTGCCATGCGTCCGGGAAAGCGGGATGCTAATTGCCACATCTGAGTTTCATAATAGCGATCGCCTGTCCCTAACAGCACAAACTGTGCATCTGTATAGGAGAGGAAGCGATCGAGGATTTGCAATATCAAATCAATGCCTTTTTGTTCCACTAATCGGGTCACAATCCCAATTAAAAACACTTTGGAGTTGACTTCTAATCCTACTTCTTCTTGCAAAGCAATTTTGTTGGCTTTGCGTTTCTCCAGGGTATCAGCAGTGAAGGTTTGGGCAATGTATTTATCATTTTCTGGGTTATAAACTTCAGTGTCAATACCGTTGATAATCCCAGATAATTTACCGCTAATAAAAGACAGCAAACCTTCTAATGTTTCACCATAAGTAGGTGTCTTGATTTGCTCGGCATACGTAGGCGAAACTGTATTTACCTTATTGGCAAATTGCACCGCCGCCGCCATAACGTTGTGTCCTTGCATATACCAAGGACACCAAGTAATTTTCTCTAAGTACCAACGCCACGGCCCTTGATAAGCCAGATTATGAATGGTAAACACTGTGGTGATATCAGGATCTTGGTGCATCCACACGGGAATCATCCCCGTATGCCAATCATGACAGTGCATAATGTCCGGTTTCCAATAATTCCAGGCAAACTCGGCTGCACCATTGGAAAACAAGGTGAACCGCCAGTCTTCACCATCTCCAGAATAAATGTGGCGGGGTAGGAAGGCAGGATGTCCAAATAAGTATAAGGGAACATCAGTACCAGGCAGAATGCTTTCATAAACAGCAAATTCCTGGAACATTGCAGAGCCGCGCCAGATGGGTTCTTTGGGAATTTCCATTTTGTCTGGCAGGAAGCCATAGTAAGGCAAGAATATCCGCACATCATGCCCCATTTCTCTCAGAAATTTGGGTAATGCCCCAACAACATCACCCATTCCTCCTACTTTCGCAATGGGTGCTGCCTCTGCTGCAACAAATAGAATCCGCATGGTAATTTTTGCTTCCCTGAGTCTATATTGTCAAATTAACTCTTGTCGCGTCTGGCACATCTTTAATGCAACGGCGATCAATTCTTATCTAATCACATCGGCTTGCCCAATTGCTTAAGAACCGCGCCCAACCACCGCAAAAATTTCTGCTAAAATTTCTGTAGCTCCCTGTTGCCGCAACACTTGTGCTAGTTCTATGCCTAGTGCTTCGGCATTGTTGGCTTTCCCTGTGACGGTATCTTTTACGAACTTTTGACCATCTACACTGGACACTATCCCTGTTAAGGTCAAATTTTCACCAGATATTTCTGTATTTACACCAATAGGTACTTGACAGCCGCCCTCTAAAGAGCGTAGAAAAGATCGTTCAGCGAGACAGCGATCGCGTGTTTCGGGATGTTCGATCGCTTTGAGTAGAGCTAGCACTTCACTATCATCAGCACGGCATTCTATACCCAAGGCTCCTTGTCCCACGGCGTGAAGGGAGATTTCTTTGGGGATAATTTGATGAATGCGTAGGTGCAACCCGGCGCAGCCATCGCTCATTCCCAATCTCTCTAACCCTGCTGCGGCCAAAATCAAAGCATCGTATTCGCCTGCATCCAGTTTTGCCAACCGTGTAATCAAGTTTCCTCGCACATCTTTAAAGGTAAAGTGCGGGAAGTGATAGCGTAACTGTGCTAACCGCCGCAGCGAAGATGTACCAATTACAGCACCTTCTGGTAATGTATCGATTTGTTTATCTTTGTGCTTTTCATGCACTACTAATGCATCGGCTGGGTTTTCCCGTTCAGTGATTGCTGCTAACGTTAACCCTTCAGGTAAGTGAGTCGGCAGATCCTTGAGCGAGTGAACGGCAAAGTCAATCTCTTGATTGAGCATTCCAACTTCAAGTTCTTTAGTAAAAAGTCCTTTATCGCCAATCTTAGCTAATGCTACATCCAAGATTTTATCGCCTTGGGTAGACATGGTGTGGACTTCAAAAATGATATCAGGAAAGCTTTTCTGGAGTTGCTCTTGTACCCAGTAGGTCTGAACCAGAGCAAGTTGGCTTTTGCGTGAACCAATCCGAATAGTGCGTGGAGGACTAGAAACAACTGAAGTCATAAAACAATATATCGTATCGCAAGCGATAATTCACTTTCATCTAGACTACCGTAGTCAGGGACACATAGGAATTTTGGGGTTTGAATTTTGGATTTTGGATTACAATTCTTTACCAAAAGCTTGTCTGAGGAATCTCAAATAGAAGGAAGTCGGGATTTATAGACGCGATTAATCGCGTCTAGGGGGAGTGGGGAAAAGGAATTTTCGAGGCGATCGCCTTGCTGACTTTTCACGTTATGTGGAAAAAACCTAACCCCCTAACCCCCTAACCCCCTTCCCGACGCGGGAAGGGGGAAAATTCAAAGTCTCTCTCCTTTTAGGAGAGAGATTTAGAGAGAGGTTTTCCAGATGCCGTGAAAAGTCAGGATCGCCTTGTTATATTCAGCTAGGGCGAAGGTTGATAAACTGGATGTAGGACTTTCGGAGTGTCAGAAGTCATGAGTGTTGCAAAATCTCCATCCCTAACCTTAGAGGATTTTCTGAAGTTACCACTTCGCTGTAGTTACGGTCATAGAAACACTTTTTTACCGTATTTTACCTCAGATCATAACGCAAGCAGATAAATCGGTAGATATCAAAAAGATTAACAATTTTTCTCAAATTAAGGGTCAGATTTGAGATATTCTTGTAATTCTTGGGTACGCAGTTTTGTAGTATTTTCCAGACAACCAACATAAATGCTAGGGGCAATACTTCCTCCCTCATATTTGCTTCTTTCAAACTCACAATTGGTATCTCGAAACTTTAGCCATGCTTGTTGGGCAGAAATCAATTTCTGTTTCCTAGACCTTTCTAAGGTAGGTAGTAATTGCTGATAAGCTTGATTCAGTTTTTTATCTGCATTCTCATAAGATAACTTCGCGCATTCATGAATTGCTACTTGATTTTGAGGATTATTACAGTTAAATTTTTGAACTAGGCGAATCTGGGATAAATCAGGCGTTGTGCCTGCCATTGTCATCGAAGGGGTATCTAAACTGCTAAGAGTTAGCATACTTGTCAAAACTAGTAATAATTGACGCATGGCAAAAATTTTATTGTTTAGGCAAGTATAGACAAAAGATACCAAAATATGCATCAGCGTTGGTATATTCCAACGCAGAAGACTTCTAAACTTCTTACAAAATGTAAACCAGCCGCCAGAAGGAAGCCGAAATTTCCTAACAATGCTAAAAAGAATTTGGTATTTTAGTGATCTAAGTTTAGCTTTTATATTTTATGAATCGTTCCGCCTGCCTCATCTTCAATCCAGTTGCTGGTCAGGGTGACCCAGAACTAGAACTGGCAGAAATTCGGGCAATATTAGAGCCAGAAATTGACCTAGATATTTATCTCACAACTGAAGAAATCGACGCTGACGATCTGGCTTTAGCAGCTGTAGAGCGAGGGGTAGATGCAATCATTGCTTCGGGGGGAGATGGCACTCTCTCGGCGGCAGCAACGGCTTTAGTGGGTACTGATATTCCATTTGGCATTATTTCTAGAGGAACAGCAAATGCTTTTGCTACAGCTTTAGGAATTCCTGACACGATCGCAGGTGCATGTGAGACAATTTTGCAGGGAGAAACCCGCCATGTAGACGTAGCCTATTGCAACGATCGGCCAATGGTACTCTTGGCAGGTATTGGCTTTGAAGCTGAAACTGTAGAATTGGCAGACCGAGACGCCAAGAATCGCTTTGGGATGATGGCCTATGTTTTGGCAGGAATCCAGCAACTGAGAAACTTAAAAAACTTTGATGTTGAAATTGAAACAGAAGACAGGATAATTAAAACTAGCGCCTGTGCAGTCACAGTGGCAAATGCCGCGCCTCCTACTTCAGTTTTGGCTCAGGGCCCAGCAGGTCTTATTTATGATGATGGGTTACTAGATTTAACGATTGTAGCTCCAGCTAATAAAGCAGGAGCGATCGCAGCTACATTTCATCTATTTCAAACGGCTTCTACAGGTAACGCTGTCGATCGCAATGATATTGGCTTCCTGCGAGCCAAAGAATTTAAAATTACAACTAACCCACCGCAAAAAGTTGTTCTAGATGGTGAAATAGTGGGCACAACACCAGTAGAAATTAAGTGTGTACCAGCAGGTTTGAACATTTTTGTGCCATTAGTAGAAGAAGTTGAGCCTACGGAAAAACTAGAGGGACTCCCTAATCTGACTATTGAGATGAAAGACACAATAGAGGAGTAAGGGCATGGGGCATTGGGCATTGGGCATTGGGCATGGGGCATGGGGCATGGGGCATGGGGCATTGGTTATTTTTTCCCTGCTTCCCCTTCAATTGAAAACTCAGGAGTAGGTTGCATTGAAACTTGTATCTGATCCAGCGATCGCTAACAAAATTCGTAAAATGAATCAACGGGTACGGTGGCAAGATCCGTTAATTGTAGAACGGAACATCGACCAAACTCGGCTGGTGTTGGAAGATGGCCAAACAGACAATTCTGAGTTCTCATTTTTAGTTGTAGGTGATAGTGGTTCCGGCAAGCACCGGGGACACAATCCCCAGCGAAAGGTGGCTGAACTGATGTTGCCCCATCACAGCGAATGCCGTTTTATGCTGCATACCGGGGATGTGATCTATTTAGTGGGGTCGAGTGAATACTATCAGCAGAACTTCATCCAGCCTTATCGAGAGTTTCTCTTGGGGGGAGAGCATCCCCAACGGATTGCTTATGACCAGATGATTTTTAAGCTACCCATTTTACCTGTACTGGGAAATCACGATTACTATAACTTGCCGATTCTATTGAGCTTGGCCTCTCTGACAACATTACCCATTCGCCGCCTGTTGCGATCGCGCTTAGATTTGGATGTAGGCTTGCATGGTTCAAGAACGGGTGAAGCCTACGCACGGGCATTTCTGGACTATCTTCAGGCGTTTCAGCTTCCAGGAGAGTTAAATAATCATTTAAATCAGTATTACACAGCTAAAACAGATACAGGTGATTGTCTGAGCTATGAACCTGGGCATTTTACCCGCCTTCCCAATCGCTACTACACTTTTCGTTATGGCGGTATTGATTTCTTTGCCTTGGATTCAAATACATTTAACGATCCACCACCTCTACCTAAAACAAAACAAGGCGATGCCGATCGCAGAATTTTAGAAAAACGTCGTGAAGATTTAGAGCAAGAAAAGCAGCAAATCATTGAAATCTCAGCCAAGCTTCGTCCAGAAAACCCCATTGAGGCTGACCAATTAGATGACTACCACGCCAAGCTGTCACAAATTGAAGAAATTATTGTTGATATCGACAAGCAATTAGCTGCTAATAAAACAACACTAACTGACACTGAACAACTAGACTGGCTCAAGCAAAAATTAATTGAATCTTGGAATAACTCTGAAGTTCGGGGAAGGGTGATTTATTTCCATCATCCACCTTATGTAACTGAAGCGACAAAGTGGCAACAAGCACAAACTTTGATAATTCGCGATCGCCTCCGTGGTGTGCTGGATGCGGTAGCTAAAGAAATAGGTTCCCTAACTCAAGGGCGTTCTTTGGTTGATTTGGTATTAAACGGTCACGCCCACTGCTTGGAACACCTGGAGACAATGGATACAGGACATGCTGATTCTCATATCCACTGGATTGTTTGTGGCGGTAGCGGGTTTAGTTTGCGCCGCCAAAGGATTGAGGGAGCAGATTTGATGGAGACTTTTGGAAATGAAAATAGATTAGTGGCGCGATCGCATCTCTTCATTGGTCGCAACGGTCAAGGTTTTCAGAAGCGACGACCTTACTCAGGTTTACGCATTGACGTTAAAGGCGATAGACAGCCTAAGTTTATTGTCCGTCCCTTGGTTGCAGAATGGCATCAGCGACAATGGCATAATCGTGAATTTGAGCCGTTGATTATCCAATAACATACTTCTCGAAATATTGGCCCCATAGCCCATAAATATAAGTAGAGACACAATCATTGCGTCTCTACAAATCGTTTATTTGGCCTTTTTACGTGTAATTGCACTCAGCAAAAAGGATGATGTTAATTAAATTATTCCTGGGCCTCTACCGCGTGCGTCACCCTTTTCGGTCAACTTCCCTTCCTCGTCCTGATTAATTTCTCCGAGTTCTTGGACACGTTGGGCGGTATCTTCTGCTGCTTGTTTGCGTGCATCACCCGGTTCTTCGTAGTACATTTCCGGTTCAACTGCATAGTTGTTTAACAAACCTTCTTTGTCTACGGTGTATCCGTCAGTAGTGCGTATACTGTCTGGATCGGTTTGGTCATTGGTAGGTGCATCTGCCTCCCTTTCTTCCGTGGGGAGTGTTTTGTATGTATTTCCTTCTCTTTCCATTCGAGCAGCTGTTTCAGCTGGGATAATACCGCGATCGTATGTATCTACTTCAGCTCGATCAGATGAATCTATACCTTTATTAACTGCTTCATTAGCCATAAATTATGCCCTCGTTAAAGAATCTATTAAATAATCTCAAAGCCTAGATTAGGCTCTTTTTCATCTTCGATCTACTATCTTTAGAAGTGATTTAAAATTAAATATAATGTTATGCTCTATATCTTTTGATGTATCTAAAAGACTAATATAAAATACATGTAAGTAAGTGGGTCAAATTAAATATAAAACCTCACCCTGCCTCCGGCTTCCCTCTCCTTACTAAGGAGAGGGATTGAGGGTGAGGTTCTTGTCCCTCACCTCACTCAACCGAGAACCGCTATAATTAGTGAACCATAGGAAACTAGTGTGCTGAGGCTAGGACAGCTTGGCGTAAATCCAGCTACCATTTGAATTAACAAGACTTACTCAAGCAAATTCTTAAAGGCAGGCAAACTTACGCCACAGGTTACTATTTTAATGGTTGGTAAATTTATTCGCCCACAAATTGGTTTTTCAGTGATTGGATTTCATCGGCTAATTCTTGCCGGGTTGAAGCTTTCAGTAAATAACGGTAAATAAACCAAGTGGCATAACTAATTCCAACTAACTCAAAGAGTGGTGATAGTAATGGAATATCATTGATTGCATCCAGTACTGCTAGTACTATCTTGGCTGTAACAATCGCCGCTAAAATTAAAGCAACTGTTGTTAAAGGCTGCTTATAGTTACTAAAAAAGCGACCTAAATATTCGGGCAATTGCTCTAAAAATTGAGAAACTTGTCTGCTAATTTGCTGCCATTGAGATTCCGGTTCGCGTGCTGGTGGTAACTTTGGCAAGTTTGCAGTATCTGTACCTTCAATTGCTAGCGTACCTTGTGAGAAGGAGGCATTGATAGATTCACGTTGCTGTTGTTCGGTTTCCATAATTTATATTTTCCGTAAGTACAAAGAGCTTGTATAACTGAACTGAGCATCAATAAATATAATTATTCAGGTCGTCAGTTGTGAATTCTTAGTCAATACGGTTCGCTTAAGCCCAAAAAATAAAAATGTGTAGGTTGGGTTGAGGAACGAAACCCAACATTTTGCGGCGTTTGTTGGGTTTCGCAAAGCTTCAACCCAACCTACAATATTCTTAACCGAACCGTATTGAATTCTTAGTAGTCAGCAATAACTATAACTGACCCCTAAGACTGAGCAGAGGCATATAAATTTATTTATGCCTACTTACTCACTTGGATTTATTGTTAGTGCTTTACCTTGTCGGTGGGGCAACAATTGCTGTAACAACTACAGCTTTGACACCTTTAATTTCCTTAGATAAAGGTTCAATCTTATCCAATTCCTGTTGATTGTTCACAGTTCCTGCGACAGTTACAGTTCCATTGTCTGCTGCCTTAACTGTTAATCGTCCCTTGGGTATGTTTGCCTCCAGCTTAGAGCGAACTTCACTTGCTAGGTCGCCTGTAGCTCTTTGTGTATCGCCGCCAGTGGCATTATTTCGCTGTTCGCGGGCGCGAATATCAGCATCAAGTTGTCTTCTGCGAACTTCACTTTGTGCGTCTTGTTGAGCCGCTTGTGTTGTTTGTGCAGTTGGTGCTTGGGGAGTTTCATTAACATCGGGTGCAGACACAGTTGTTTTAGAAGCGTTATCACAAGCACCAAGACCAAAAACTAAAAGGCAACTAATTAAGAAAGGGGTTAGCTTTTGCATAGGTTTAATTCGGAATCTGAAAGTGAAACTTGTCGAGTTTATGGATATTCACGGCATAAGTGAGGTGCAAGTTTCTTAAGTTAGGAGCAAAGGTTTTATGTTCTTGCTCCTTAGATTAGAGGAAATTAGTGTAAGTTACAACTACCTGGGGTTAGAGTGTTTCATCACGACGGTCAATAATCACTACAGCAGGATCGTCTCCATGAAGACCTGTTGAATAATTGGCGCGATCGCTATTCACAACTGCTGTATCGTGATTTGTTCCTCGGTCTAAACCTGGGCGATGTGCGTCTAAATCAGTGCCATCATAGATAGCAAATTCCTCAATGCCTCTACGTCTGAGAATCGTTTCAGCTTCACGGATTTCAGCTTCCGTACCATCGATAATTAGCAAGTAGTCGCCTTTTTGGAAGCGATCGCTATATACTCGCGCCTTGTCTTCAGGAATTCCCAAGCCAACCAGTCCGCCAACAATACCGCCAGCTGCTGCACCAATCGCACCGCCAGCTACTGTTGATGCTATAGCCGTCGCTGCTGCACCACCTGCAATTACAGGCCCGATTCCAGGAATTGCTAAAGTTCCAAGACCAACTAATAAGCCAGTCAAGCCGCCTACAACTCCGCCTGTAGCTGCTCCAGCTTTTACACCTTCGTCTGCTTTATTACCTGTGCTAACATTTTTATCTACATCTACACCAGCGATCCCATGACCGTTTGTATCCTTGGCTATGATGGAGACTCTATTTAAGGGAAAACCTGCATCTCGTAATTCTGTAATTGCTGCTTCTGCATCTCGGCGATGAGAAAAGACTCCAATCGCGCGTTTGGCAACACCACTATGAGCCACATTAGATGTTGGAGCGACATAACCAGCATCTGTATTTCTACCATCTGGGTTGTCATAAATACCAAACTCTTCGACACCACCCTGATGTAAAATTGCTTCTGCTCTGGCAATTTCTGTATCTGTGCCATCTATGATGACTAAATAGTGTCCCCGTCTCACTCGTTCGTCGTAAACTTTAGCTCGTTCTTCGGGAATTCCTAAACCAACCAATGCACCAAGCAAACTACCAGCTACTGCACCAATACCAGCGCCAGCGAGAGTAGTAGCTAAGGTTGTTGCTGCGGCTCCAGCCAGCATAATTGGCCCGATTCCAGGAATTGCCAAAGTCCCAAGACCGACTAATAAGCCAGTCAATCCGCCCAAGGCGCCGCCTGTAGCTGCTCCGACTTTAGCACCTTCGTCAGATTTATCACCGACGCGATCGCTTACTTCAGCCCCAGAAATATCATCTCTGTCTCCATCCTGCGTGATGACAGAGACTCTGTTCATGTCAAAACCAACTTTTTTTAATTCATGTAGGGCATGTTCAACATCTCGACGATGAGAAAATACACCTACACCACGTTTATGTACACCTACAACCATTATTCCTTCTCCTCAGCAAATATCAATTATTCACTAAATTTATAGCTCCTAATGACCTTATTAATACATGTTTCTATTTACATTTCATCAATCGCTTGGAAGAAATTTTATCTCTATCATTAGACATACGTGGTTTTATCTAAAGATAGCAACAAATTTTAATAATCAAATAAATTATGCCTGATGAAAATTAGATGTTGATTATTTAATTTATCCAAACAATCTCTAAAATATTAGTTTTAAAATCAGCTAAATTTTTGTTAAAAGCCTATCTACTAAATGTAATTTACAAAAAAATATAGAGCTAAGTAGGTAGGCGTAATTAAAAATAATATCAAACCTCACCCTCAATCCCTCTCCTTGTTAAGGAGAGGGAAGCCGGAGGCAGGGTGAGGTTTGATATTTAATTTGACCCACTTACTTATGTATCAGTTTAAAGTTTTGGAGCAAATTTTACTAATACTAAGCAAATTTGATTTTATCAAACAAATTAATATAAAATTACCAAACCTCACATTATTTTCTTTAGGTAAAAATTAATAAAAACATTTGTTTTTTGTAAAATACGACTTTTGGCAAGCAAACTTCTTACCTAAGAAAGTGTCAATTTATATAACTGGCAAGTAAATTGATGATTGAGCCATTTTATCAATGGTTATTTAATTGACTGTAAGTGAGAAAGTACTATGTTTCAAGGTCTTTTAAGTATTGGGGGATCGAACTGGCTATCTTTTGGATTAGCGCCAATAATAGCTCAGGAAGCACTAACTCCAGAAGAAGCATCAGTTCTTTTTTCTGGGCCTAAATTCTTGGTAGCATTGCTGGCTGGAGTCTTAATGGCATTTGCCTTTCAATTATTATTGACTAATTTTTCAGTCGCTGTAGGAATCTCATCTTGGGAAATTGACTCAGATTCTGATGATGATTCAGAAAGTTTAGGTAGTCAAATTCGTTCAGTTCAGACCAAAATTGGTGCTTGGGCGTTGCTAACCGTTAGTATTGCATTATTTATTGCTTGTTTTCTAGCGGTAAAACTTAGCTTAATCGAAAGTCAATCTCTAGGTGCAATTATCGGTGTAGTCATCTGGGCTACCTATTTCTCACTGGTAATTTGGTTCGGTTCATCAGCAGTAGGTTCTTTTATTGGTTCTATCGCTAGTACTGTCACTTCTGGTTTTCAAACTCTGATGGGTACAGCAACTGCTGGTATGGGTGCTAATGCTGCGAAACAACAGTTAATTTCTACTGCTGAAGATATTACAGCCGCAGTCAGACGGGAATTAACTTCAGGTTTTGATCCTGAAGGTATTAGAAATACGCTCCAAAGTTCTTTAGGTTCTCTGCAATTACCAAAGCTGGATATCACAGAAATTCGTAAACAATTTGACCAGCTTCTTAAAGATACAGATTTGCAGTCTGTTGCTAACAGCGATCTATTGCGAAATATCAATCGTCAAACATTTGTTGATTTAATTAGCAGTCGCACAGATTTATCTCAAGAAGATATCAATCGTATTGCTGACCAATTTCAAGGTGCTTGGCAACAAGCTTTGAATCGCAGCAATCCAACAGAACAAGTAATTAATTTGCTTAAGTCTGCTACTCCCGAAGAATTGAATTCAGAGCAATTAGGTGAACGCCTTCAACAACTGGTTACAGTCGGAGGTGGGAATGGCAAGCAAACCAATGGTCTAATTAAGCAAGCTATTCAATATGGCTTGAGTGCGGCTGCACCAGCAGTCCTGGAGCGGGTCAACCTTTCCAATATCGATGTCAAAAAAATTACTAATCAGTTACAAAAACTGAAAGAAAAAGTTCAAGATGTTGATGTCAATCAAATCACAGAAGAATTACAAAAATTCAGAGATGAAGCAACTAAACAAGTATCTGCAAGATTGCCAATATCACCCGAAAACACAATTAAGGCGGATGTAAAAGACTACATATTGAATTCGTTTCCTTGGCATTTTAACCGCATTACCCTAAGAGATGAATTTACAGAACTCATCTATGACGTTAATGCAGATCCAACAACTGTGAGACGGGAGTTGGAAGAAATAAATCAAGAATATTTCGCCAACTTGCTGAAGCAGCGAGGTGATATCAGTGAAACTAGGGTGAAAGAAATTTCCGAACAAATGGAAAGCGATCGCTCGGAAGTTTTAGAAACTGTAAAACAGGCCCAAACGCGAGAAAAAGGGCAAGATTTCCGCGCCCGCATTGAAGATTATCTGCGTTCAACAGGAAAAGAAGAACTCAACCCTGAAGGTATTCAACGCGACTTTGCCAAATTGCTAGAAGATCCAGAAGCTGGGTTTGAAGATTTAAGTAGCCGCTTCGGGCAATTTGACCGCGACACTTATGTACAATTGCTGCAACAGCGTCAAGATATCAGCGAAGAGGAAGCTAATAATATTGTTAGTCAACTCGAAAGCAACCGTGATAATTTCTTAAATCGTGCTAGAGAACTGCAAGAACAAGCAAAAGCTAAAGCCGATGAACTGCGCCAAAGAGTTGAAGACTATCTACGGAATACTAACAAAGACGAACTCAATCCCGAAAGTATCAAACGTGAGTTTCAAATTTTACTAGACGATCCCCAAGCTGGAATTAGCCTTTTGACTTCGCGCTTATCGCAATTTGACCGAGATACACTAGTACAATTGCTCAGTCAGCGTCAAGATTTGAGCGAAGAACAGATAAACCAAACTCTCGATCAGATCGAAGCAGTCCGAGATAGTATTTTGCAAGTTCCGCAGCAGGCGAAAGAACAGTACGAAAAAACTACAAAAGCGATCGCAGAATATCTCCGCAATACCAACCTAGAAGAACTTGATCCAGAAGGTATCAGGAGCGATTTGGAAAAATTACTCGATGATCCCAAAGCAGGAGCCTTAGCACTGCGCGATCGCCTATCTCACGTTGATCGAGAAACCTTAGTTAAACTCGTGAGTCAACAGGGAGATTTGAGCCAAGAGCAAGTTAATCAGATTATTGATCAAGCACAAGATGCGATCGCTAATATTGTGAGAGCGCCACGACGTTTAGCCAAACGTACTGCTCAACAAGCTTTAGATTTTGAAGGCAATCTTGAAGAATATCTCCGTAATACTAACAAAGAAGAACTCAACCCAGAAGCAATTAAACGCGATTTGCAATTGCTGCTGTCTTCTCCCCGCGCTGGAATTGGGAGTTTAAGCGATCGCGCTTCCAAATTTGATCGTTCGACAATTGTGGCGCTGTTATCCCAACGGGAAGATATCTCAGAAGAAGAAGCTAACCGGATTGTGGATCAAATTGAGTCGGTTCGCACCTCCATTGTTGAACAATTCCAGCAAATCCAGCAAAGGGTGCAATCTGTGCTTGATGGAGTTTTTGCTAAAGTTCGTAACTATCTCAACTCGCTGGAGCGTTCCGAACTCAACTATGAAGGGATTAAGCAAGACTTTGCGAAAGTGTTCGACGATCCCCAAGCTGGATTTGAAGCATTGCGCGATCGCCTCAGTCAATTTGATCGTGACACCCTAGTTGCTGTCATCAGTTCTCGTGAAGATATTTCTCAACACGATGCTAACAGGATCATCGACCAAATAGAAGCGGCGCGGGATGGCGTACTACAACGAGCCGAACGCATTCAACAAGAAACAAAAAAACGCCTGAAAGCGATCCAAGAGCAAACTAAAAAGCAAGCTCAAGAAACTAAAAAAACCGTTGCAAATGCTGCTTGGTGGTTATTTGGGACAGCATTGACTTCCCTTGCAGTCAGTGCGATCGCGGGAGCAGTGGCTGTTACAGGGTTACCTTTACCTCGTTAAAATTCATCAGAAATTTATAAAAAAAGTGGTAATTAATGTATTGCCACTTTTTTTTATAAATAAAACAAACTACCCCCAGAGTCCTATCATGACTTTATTCTTCCTACATATATTACAAAACCCTATCTAAGCAAAGGTTTCAGATTTTTTTTGGGGCGATAAGAATAAAATAGGATTAATTATTATTTCTTATAGATAGAAAAAAGTACCCTTGAGGGTAATATCATAATCTTGTGATTGTGAATACAGTAAAAACGTCGTAAAAGCTATGCGATTCTGTACTAGAAAATCTGCTTGTTCCCTAGCAGCCTAGTACTTGTAACCAATGAATACATAAAGCACAAAGATATAGAAATGATTCTTGGCACGATTTTCATGCCAAAATCATCAATATATGCAGTGCTTCTAAAATCTTTGGACTTAACAGTTAAACACCTGTTCCAATCAGATGATGTGGTTCAGTTATCTCTTACCACTCGTTATTTCTCACCTTGTTTTCTCGGTATTGCTGAATTTAAGTGTGAAATTCAATAATTTAATGTTTGAAACTCTTTCCTTTGCGCCTTTGGGGTAAAGCAAATTCATACTCTTAATCAGCAACACCGTTTAGTTATGGTGAAGTGACGAGGTAATTTTTACCCTCTAAACTCAGGAGAAACTAATTTATGGAAACCATTCTCAATATCACTGACATTATCGGCAGTGACATTCTCGTCGGTCTTCCTAATAACACTATCCAGTCCGTGACCGGTAGTGGTAACAGAGTCATTAACGGGACTAGTGGCAACGATGTCCTTTTCGGTGGTAGTGGCAACGATCGCATCGATGGCGGTGGTGGCAACGATGTTATTAACGGTGGTGCTGGCAACAATACCCTTCTCGGTGGTGCTGGCAACGATGTCATTACGGCTGGTAGTGGTAATGATATCCTTGGTGGCGGTACTGGCAACGATGTCCTTACCGGTGGTGGTGGCAATGATCGCCTCGTTGCTGGCGATGGCAACGATACCCTTGTCGGCGGTGATGGCAACGATAACCTAATCGGTGATAATGGCAACGATAGCCTCATTGGCGGTAATGGTAACGATATCATTAACGGTGGTGCTGGCAACGATGTCCTTGGCGGTGGTAGTGGCAACGATACCCTTATCGGTGGTGCTGGCAACGATCGCCTCGTTGGCGGTAGTGGGACTGATATTCTCACTGGAGGATCAGGTAATGATCGTTTCCAGTTCAACTCAGTTTCAGATAGTCCTGCTGGTTCTGGGCGGGATGTTATCACTGACTTTTTTGGCAACGGTAACTTGCCTGGTGATGTAATCGATCTATCTAACATCGACGCCAACTCCACTATAGGAGGCAATCAAAGCTTCACTTTCATTGGATCTGGCGCATTTACCGCAGCCGGTCAGGTTCGTTATTCAGGAGGTATTCTCCAAGCTAGCACTGATGGGGATATATCGGCTGAGTTTGAGATTAGCCTGGCAGGCGCACCTCAATTAGTGGCAAGCAACATTAACCTTTAATTTAATAGACCTGCCTTGAAAATAAAGCACGAGGCAGAATTCTAATAATTTAACAGTCGTGGGGAGAGGTAAGCTTAACTTGCCTCTTCCTTTCATAGTGATTATTATTACGCTAATTTATTTCTGTATTTAGGCGAATTGACAAAATCCATTCCTGTTTAAATTGCCAAGGATGGTATTCCTGTAATCAAGCATAGTTGAATATTAAGAAAGGATATTTTACCAAAAAGGTAGCTCATATTGGCTTCACGCTTAAGATTGGTAATTTCCTTAATTAGTAACAGAATCAAATTAAATAATAGAGAATTACTAATGCTTGCTAAGGCTTTATCGCGCTTCGTATGCATGAGAAAATTAGGTAATGCAATCGCAACACTTGTGATAATGCCAAAGAACTTGAACAGCCAAATGGTAATGCAAGGGATGTAGCGATCGCACTGTTCAACTAAGCTTTTACTTATTGGCAATTACTTCCTTATAGATAACTATAAAAATCACCTAGAAAATCTCAATAAGTAAAACAAACCCCATCTGAGCAAAGGTTTAATATTTTTTTGTGACGAAAGTAATAAAAGAAGGCTAATTACTCTTTCTTATAGATAGAAAAAAGTAGTCTTGAGGGTAATATCATAGTCTTGTGATTCTGAAAAAAATCAAAATGTTCTAAAACCTATGCAATTTCGTAGGAGGAAATCTGCTTGTTTCCTAGCAGCCTACTTACTACTGGAACCAGTGAAAACATCAGGTACAAGAATATAACATCACTATTGGCACAATTTTGATGCCGACATCATCAATAAATCGAGTACTTTTCAAATCTTCAGGCTTAACAACAAACACCTGTTCAAGTTAAGTGTGATTCAGTTATTTCTTCCCACTCATTCTTCATTTGCCTTATTTTCTCGGCGTTGCTGAATAAAAGTGTGAAATTCAAAAATTAAATACTTGAAATTGTTTCCTTGCGCCTTTGGGGGAAACCAAATTCATACTCTTAATCAGCAACACCGTTTTCTGATGGGGAAGTGAAGTGGTCATTTTTTTACCCTCTAAATTCAGGAGAAACTAACTCATGGCAATTATCAACGGTACCATTTTCAATGACAACAATACTGTCAACGGTTCCCCGCTTATCTTCCGCCCTGCCTTAAATGGGGGTGCTGGCAGCGATACCCTCAACGGTAATACTGGCAGTGATATTTTAAATGGGCGTGGTGGCAGCGATATCCTTAATGGGGGTGCCGGCAGCGATATCCTTAATGGGGGTGCTGGCAGCGACACCCTCAACGGTAATGCTGGCAACGATGTCCTCAACGGTAATGCTGGCAACGATCTCCTCAACGGTAATGCTGGCAACGATCTCCTTAACGGCAATGCTGGCAACGATATCCTTATTGGGGGTGCTGGGACTGATTCTCTGACTGGGGGTGCTGGTAACGATATTTTTGATTTCAACTCAGTTTCAGATAGTCCTGCTGGCTCTTCACGGGATGCGATCGCTGACTTCGTTGGAAACGGTATCTTTACAGGCGATCAAATCGATCTATCTACCATTGATGCTAACTCCACTTTAGGAGGCAACCAAGCCTTCACTTTTATTGGATCTGGCGCATTCACCGCAGCCAGTCAGGTTCGTTATTCAGGAGGTATTCTTCAAGCTAATACTGACAGGGATCTGTCGGCTGAGTTTGAGATTGGGTTGACAGGAGCACCACAACTAGTGGCAAACGACATTATCCTTTAATTTAATAGACCTTTTGCAAAAGTAGCTAACACCCCATTCCTAAGCGATCGCTATCAGGAGTGGGGTGTAATTTTTTATTTATGCAAGAGGTAACACAAGCACATCTGAGAAATATAAAATTACTAATAGACATCTCCGAAAATGTTCAAAGCCTTTATATGGCTAGGCTATAGTCCCTAAATGCAATCATCCTAAATTAGCTAGTCTGTACGAAAAAATAAGGCTTTGAGATATTTACTGTTGATAATTAGGCA
>Ga0209591_10001440_pt1 | contig 29539 bp, 26 predicted proteins | sample MAT01_FD_187207 | JGI IMG/M metagenome (GOLD analysis project Ga0209591, IMG submission 187207) | Freshwater microbial communities from Lake Fryxell liftoff mats and glacier meltwater in Antarctica - MAT-01 (SPAdes) (version 2) | ecosystem: Environmental > Aquatic > Freshwater > Ice > Liftoff... | reverse complement strand
TCGGTGCTGCCGGTGTTGCCGTCCAGCGTACCCTTGGCGGCCATCGCGCTGATCGCCTTGATGGCGGCCGCGACGTCGATCAGCAGTGCAGCCAGGTCGCTGGAATCCTGCGAGCCCTTCAGCTGCTGGATCAGGAACTTCGACAATGTCGTGAGGCGGTGCGGCATGTGAGTGTTGTTCCGGTGGGTTCTGTTTTTCGGTGTTGCCGCAGGGGCCGCCGCGGAATACGCGCCTGGCGCGGATGTCGGGCACGGCGATCGCCAGCAACTCGCCCGCCATATAGTCGGGAAAATCGATACGGTGTGCAATGCGGGGAACCCATGCCGCAGTTGCTTGGTAGAACGACTGCATGCGATGTGTGTAGACGCTGTGGATAACGACCACGTCGTCGCGCCGGTTCTCGATGACTATTCCCGATCAGAATTCCCACGCCGCCGGCCGGCAAGTCTGGGCGGTTCGAGCGCTGCTTTCTGCGACAGCCGCATCCCCTTTGCAGGCAGGGCGGGTCGCGTTCGACGCACCGCGCCGACCTTGTCTCGGTCCAATCGCTCAATCCTGATGACCCGGCACCGCGCCCTCGCGGCCAGCCACCTGGATCACGCGCGGCTCGGCTTCAAGCGTCAGCGCGGTCAACTGGCCACCCCATACGCAGCCGGTGTCGATGCCATACACGCCAAGGCTGCGATACAGGCCCAACGCACTCCAGTGGCCGAACACCACGCGCATGTCGCGCGCCGCGTGGCCGGGCACCTCGTACCAGGGATACAGGCCCGGCGTCTGCGAGCCCGGCGGACCCTTCTCGTCGAACGCGATGCGCCCGCGCACATCGCAAAAGCGCAGCCGCGTCATCACGTTGATGATCGTACGAATGCGCGCCACCCCATCGAGAGTGGGCGACCATGCGGCGGGCTTGTTGCCGTACATCTGCTTGAACAGGCCCTTGCGACTTTTGCCGCGCAGGCGCTTTTCGACCTCGCGCGCGCGCCGTGCAGCGATCCGGATCGTCCACTTCGGCGCCAATCCCGCGTGCACGAGGGCGAAGTTGAGCGACTCGTCGACATGCATCAGCGGCCGCTGGCGCAGCCAGTCGAGCAGCGGCTCGCGGTCGGCGGCGAACAGCACGCGCTGCAGATCGGGGTTGACCCGCCGCTGGTCCTTCTCGTCGCGATCGGCGATCGCCAGCAGGGACAGATCGTGGTTGCCCAGCACCGTGATGCTGTATGCATCCAGCGAGTGCACCAGTCGCAGCACCTCCAGCGATTGCCCGCCGCGGTTGACCAGATCACCGCAGAACCACAGCCGATCGTTGGCCGGATCGAAGCGGATTTCATCGAGCAAACGGCGCAGCGGGTCGTAGCAGCCCTGGATGTCGCCGATCGCGTAGGTGGTCATCGACCAGCCGACGCCGATCCCGCAAGCGACACGGTCAACACGCGCGAGCTCAATGCAGGGTCCTCGGCACCGACAGGGTGAACTCGGCGATCGGCGCATCGAAGCGCGTGCCGTCATCGGCCACCATCTCGTAGCTGCCGCGCATGGTGCCCACCGCGGTCTCCAGCACCGCACCGCTGGTGTACTGGAAGGCATCACCCGGCCGCATCCACGGCTGCTCGCCCACCACGCCCTCGCCACGAACCTCCTGCACCTTGCCGTTGGCATCGGTGATCACCCAGTGGCGCGCAATCAGCTTCGCCGGCTGCTGCCCCTGGTTGCGGATATCGACCGTGTAGGAGAACACGAAGCGGTTCTCGCGCGGCAACGACTGATCGTCGAGGAAGCGCGAGGCGACGGTCACCTGAATCTCATTGCTGTTCTTGGCCATGCGGTGATTCTGGGCAAGGTGTGGCTTGTGAGCAAGGGTTGGTGGCGGGGGCGCTGGCCGGTCGGATGAACGCGGTGGGCGCGATGTCCTCGGCGCGAGCATCTGGGCCGATCCTGGCTGCAGTGGTCTGGTTGGCGCTAGGGAGCTGGCCTACCGCATTGCGCAGCGACTTGCGGCGGTGCGTGAAGGCTGTGCGCACCGTGCGCCGAAACACCCGACGCCGCTTGATGTCTGTCCCGGTTTGCGGGCAGCTGGTGCCAACCGGCGCCACCATTCTGACCGCCCGGCTCGACGGCGGCCAGGAGGTGCCGCCAGTCACTACCACGGCAACCGGCCTCGGTCAGGTGGTGCTGAATGCAGCGCGCGATCAGATCATCGCGTCGGCTGCATATACGGGTTTGAGCGGCGCGCAGACGCTGGCCCACATGCATGGGCCGGCGCCGATCGGCGTGTCTGCTGGCGTGTTGTTCAACCTCGACCCCGCGCCTGCGCAGGGCGGAACCACCGGGCGCTTCGACGGCATCTGGTTTGCGATCACTCCGACGCAGGCGGCGGATCTCGAAAACGGGCTGCACTACTTCAATGTGCATTCGACGACCAACGGCGGCGGCGAAGTTCGCGGACAGATCTCAGCGCTGGATGAAATATTCGCGAATGACTTTGAGTAGCCGAAGGGTGGCATGCCGAAAGGTGTCAGGGGGGATGGCGCGCGGCATCGCGTTCTCCCGTGCGATAGTCATCTGGAGTCCTTTTGACCTGTGGTTTCACTGCATCTGATGTAGTTAATGCCTGAAGGCGGGTAAATCCAACAGTTCAAGAGCGCGTCACCTCGCTGGTCGTGCGTACCGGTCCTGCACATTCTCGATCGGCTCGATTACGACGTAAGCGGGGGTGTTCGGTGCCCGATCGTGGGCGTGGCCGATGCGCTACCGGATTGCCTTGCCCAGAAGGCGCGAAAAACAGAGGGAGGTAGTCAAGGCGCGCCTGACCGCTGCGCGCGCTGTGCCGTTCCCTGCACCCTTGAGCCAACACTGGCCCATGGGAAAGGTTTCAGGGACAACTCGTTCAGTTCCATTCGTCCGCGACACTTTTGTCTGCCAGAAAAGCGTTCCACTGTTCGCCGCGCATGGGCCCCGCGGCATCCGTCGCGCCGACTCAGTCGCCGTCCACGATCGCCTGCAGGCTCGCGCGGCGTTCGGGATCCGCGCTCGAGTCGATGCGTTGCAGTGCGTTCCGCGCAAGTGCAACCGCCGGTGGACGCTCGTTGGCAGCCAGGTGTAAACGACAACGCAACACGACCGCATCCGCCATCTGCGCTGCAAACTCGGGCTTGGCGCTCCATTGTCCCAGCAGCGCATCCGCGATGGCGGCGGCTTCCGCCCTGCCTTCGGCCAGGCTCGACAGCGATGTGGCCAGAGCCACGCTGGCCTGGAGATAGCCGTGGTGCGCAGCGCCGTAGGTTTTCTCGATCAGCCGGCGCGCTTCGCGCCACTGCGTCGCTGCCCCTTGCGCATCGCCGCGTGCATCGAAGGTCTTGGCCCAGCGCTGCGCGATGAGGGCGTTCTGGTCCGCATCAGGGCCCAGCAGTTTGCGCAGTTCGAGCGCGGCCTCCGACTGCAGGGCGTGCGCTTCATCCAGGCGCCCTTGCATCGCGAGCGCCTCGCCAAGCTGGGCTTGCGTGAACCAGACGAGTCCGGTGCGCAGGCCGCCGGTCTCGCGGCGCAGGCGCACGGCCTCGCGCAGATCGGCTTGCGCGCGCGCACCGTCGCCCAATTCGATCCACGTACCGCCGCGCGTGGCAAGCACCTGCGCACGCGCATCGGCCACGCCATCGCCCAGCGCGGCCTCGGCTTCGTCAAGCACCGCCACTGCGCGTCGCGCGTCGCCGCCATCGCGCTCTACAGTGGCCAGCCGTATCAGGACGTTTGCCACCTTGCTGTGCCGTGCGCCGAACTGCGTGCGCGCGATGGCAGCGCCGCGAGTGAGCAGGGCGCGCGCCTCGTCGAAGCCGCGCTCGCGGCGCAGGAGCTCCCCCAGCGACATCAGCGGGGCCACCAGGCGTGCGTCGTCCGGCCCGAACGCGCTCTCGATGGCGGCGATCGCCGAGCGAAACGCCGCCTGCGCCAGCGCGTCCTCGCGCAGTTGCTCGAGAATCGCGCCCAGATTGATGCGCGCGGCGATCCGCTCCGGATCGCCCTCGGCAAGCTGCGCGGAAAGCACGCGGTCGGCTTCCTCGGCGGCTGCGCGCGCATCCTTGAAGCGACCCAGCAAGACCAGGCCGATTGCGCGCCGCGCATCGATCCGCGCTGCGTCAATGCTGTCGGCACCGCGCTTCGCTGCCGCGATCGCGTGCGCGCCGTCGAACAGCCGCTCGGCGTCGTCCTGGCGGCCTTCGCGCAATGCGAGCGAGCCCCGGATCGCATCGACTTCGGCGCCCAGCAGTGCGTCGTCGGCGCGGGTGGCCAGTGCGTGCGCGTGGGCCAGCGTCGCAGCGGCGGCGGTAAGTTCATCCAGGCTGAGCTGGGCTTGGCCGAGCACCTTGAGCAGGCGTGCAGCAGTGAGCGGATCGGCGATCAGTTCGCGATCGACGCGCGCGACCGCTTCGGCGACGGTGGCCGCCGGCGCCTGCGCTTGGTTGCTGCCGCGCGCCAGCGGGTCCTGCTCGCGGTACAGAGACGCCAGGAATTCCGAGACGCGCTCGGCGACGTGGCGCTGCGCCTGTTCACGTCGCAGGCCGATCACGGTCGCCAGCGTGATGCCGAACAGGCCGATCAGTACCGATGCCAGCAGGGCGCGTCGCGCTGTGCGTCGCGGCGCGTCGATCAGCTGCCGCAAACGCTGGTGCAGCTCGGATGCGCTGGGCCGCGCGCCTGGATCCCGATCCAGCGCCCGTACGATCAGCTTGCGCAAGCCGCGCGGGCGCAGCGACGTAGAGGCCCGGGACTGCTCTGGATAACGATCGATCGCCAGCAGATGCGCGAGCACGCCGGTGGCGTAGCGGTCGACGGCACGCGTTCCGGGCTTGCCGGCCGCGATCTCCGGCGCCAGATAGCGCGGCGTGCCGGCGCTGATCGCACTGCCTTGCTCGCTCGATTCGAAGCCGGCGCCGAAGTCCATCAGGATCACCCGGCCCTGCACCTCGAGCATCACGTTGCTGGCCTTGATGTCGCCATGCACCAGGCCGGCACGATGCACCGCATCGATGGCATCGGCCAGCTCGCTCAGCACACGCAGCAGATGCCCCCAGCTGCTGCCGGCTTCCGCACCAACCTGCATGGTGCGGACCAGTGCCTGCACGCACTGCAGCGACTGCGTCGCCTTTACGCCGCTTTACGGCCGCACGCCGCATGCTCGAGATCCCACCCGGAGCCACGCCATGAAGACCGCCACCTGGCACGACACTGTCATAGCCCGCAGCGACGATACCGTCGTGGTCGAGAACAACCAATACTTCCCCGCCGATGCGCTGGCGCGCGAGCACTTCCGAGACTCCACGCATACCAGCACCTGCGCATGGAAGGGCACCGCGCACTACTACGACGTCGTGGTCGGCGATGCGGTCAACGCCAACGCGGCCTGGTACTACCCGGAGCCGAAGCAGGCGGCCGAAGAGATCCGTGGACGGGTGGCGTTCTGGAAGGGTGTGAAGGTCGCCGGTTAGCCGTCGTGCTTCGACGCTCGCCCACGCGGGCAAGGCGACACCGAACTCCGGCGCCCCGTGATTGGCTCCGCCCCCGTTTCGTGTCGCATCGCTGCCTACGCAGTAGCAGCCGTCGTCTACGCGAACAGCGCCAGTGCATCCGCCACCCGCGACATTTCGCTGGTGGCGACGTGCAGGTGCGGTGCCAAACGCAAACGACCGTAACGGCAGGTGCAGATGATGTTTGCGTCGCGCAGCGCTTCGTGCGCCGCGAGAAGGATTCCATCGGGCGGCTGCAGGGCCAGCAGGTGCGGCGCATGATCGCGCGTGGACCATGCGGTCAGGCCGACGCTGTCGAGCGCATCGTGCAGGGCGCGGGTACTTTCGCCCAGCATCATGGCGATGGCGTTCGAGTCCCAGGCCAGCACCTGTTCCAGTCCGACTATTGCCATTGCCAACCGCACCGGGTCATCCAGTCCGCCGGCATCGAAACGGCGCGCCCCGCTGGCCCAGGGGATCTCTGACTGCACCGGGAATCGCCAGTCCGGTCCCGGGTTGCGAGCGTACCAGTGGTGTTCGATGGGTCGCCCCCGCTCGCGCCAGCGCGGCGCTGCCCACAGGCAGGCCAGGCCGCGCGCGCCCAGCAACCACTTCAAGCCCACCGACACCACGAAATCGGGGCGCCAACGGGTGACCTCCGGCGCCAGCACGCCGAGGCTCTGACTGAGATCGAGCACCAGAAAGACGCCGCGGGCCTGCAGCGCCGCACTGATGCGATCCAGATCGAGCATGGCGCCATCGTCCCGGCGAACCTGCGGCAGGGCGGCGATGCGCAAGCGCGGTTCGGCAGCGATCGCGTCGAGCACAGCGCGGGTCCAGTCCTGGTCATCGGCACGCGACACGCCGCACAGCCGCGCACCGATATCGGCGCAGCGTTGCTGCCAGCACAGCAGGTTCGACGGGAACTGTCCGTCCAGCACCAGCACAGCGTCATCGGTGCCCAGCGGCAAGCTGTTGGCGGCCGCGGCCAGACCATGCGCGGCGGAAGGCACCAGCGCCACGGCCTCCGCATCACTGTCGAACAAACGTGCCAGCAGTTTTCGTAACAGTTCACGCTGTTCGTAGGGTGTGGGCGACACGCGCTGCCATGGCCGTGCCGCCGAATCGAGCGCCGCCAATCCTGCGGCGTGCACCGCGTGCAGGCGCGGGCCTTGCGCGGCGCAGTCCAGGTACAGCACATCGCCGTGCGGCATGCAGGCGGCGGCCGCCTTGCCCAGCGACACGGGTGCCGGGGCCGGTTCTGGCGTGGCGGGCGTTGCAGCGCGGTGCGTGCCGCTACTTACGGCAGCAGGCCGTGTCTTGCGGTGTGGGCGACAAACGCCGCAATCATGCATCGTTCACGATGCGGCGCTATCCTGAATCGTTATGCGTGGATCCGCCTCCCAGACTGCAGCAACCCGCGAACCCGCACCCGCGGGAGAGACGCTGGTCGCGCGCTACCGGGCCGTCCGCGCCTGCAGCATGGTGCTGGCCGCGCCGCTGTCGGCCGAGGACGCGATGCTGCAGTCGATGCCCGACGCCAGCCCGGCGAAATGGCATCTGGCGCATACCACCTGGTTCTTCGAGCGTTTCGTGCTGGGCGCCGATCCGCACTACGCGCCGGTGGAGCCGCATTGGAATGTGCTGTTCAACAGCTACTACAACAGCGTCGGCCCGTTCCACGCGCGCGCGCTCCGCGGCCTGCTGTCGCGGCCTTCGCTGGCCGCAGTGCTCGATTACCGGCGGCAGGTGGATGGGCGCCTGCTCGAGCGGCTGCAGGCCGGACCCCTGGACGACGCCACGCTGCAGGTGCTCGAACTGGGCACGCACCACGAACAGCAGCACCAGGAGCTGCTGCTGACCGATATCAAGCACGCGTTCTGGAGCAATCCGTTGGCGCCGGCTTACCGCAAGGACCTGGCGATCACGCGGGGCGAACCGCGCCTGCTGCGCTGGATCAGCAGCGAGGAGAAGACCGTGCAGATCGGCGCTGCACCCTGGCCGGATGCCGCCGCGTTTGCCTTCGACGGTGAGTCGCCGCGCCATCGCGTAACGCTGCCGGCGCATGCGCTGGCCAGCAGGCCCGTCACCAACGGCGAGTTCAACGACTTCATCGCCGCCGGTGCATACCTGAACCCCGGCCTGTGGCTGAGCGACGGCTGGGACCGCGTGCAGGCCGAAGGTTGGCAGCGCCCGCTGTACTGGCACGAAGACGGTGTGCGCGAGTTTACCCTCGCGGGCTGGCGCGAACGCGACCCGCATGCGCCTGTTTGCCACCTCAGCGGCTACGAAGCCGATGCCTTCGCGCGTTGGGCCGGCGCGCGCCTGCCGACCGAAGCCGAATGGGAACATGCGGCAAGCGGACAAGCACTGTCCGGCAACTTGCTCGACGCCGATGCGCTGCATCCGCAGGCGTGCCGTGACGACGGCCCCGGCTTGCAGCAGCTGTTCGGCGATGTCTGGGAGTGGACCAGCTCGGCCTATACTGCCTATCCGGGTTTCCGACCGCTGCCGGGCGCGCTGGGCGAGTACAACGGCAAGTTCATGAGCGGCCAGATGATCCTGCGCGGCGGCAGCTGCGCCACACCGGCCAGCCACATCCGCGCAACCTGTCGCAACTTCTTTCCGCCTCACGCGCGCTGGCAGTTTTCCGGCCTGCGACTGGCCAAGGACCTGCCATGACGCTGACTGCCGACTCCTATGAACTGACCGACCTGCAGCCGAGCCGCGACGACGTGCTGGGCGACATTCTGGCCGGCCTGTCGGCCACGCCAAAACACCTGCCCTCGAAGTATTTCTACGACCGCCGCGGCTCCGAACTGTTCGAGGAAATCACCCGCCAGCCCGAGTATTACCTGACGCGCGTCGAGCTGGCGCTGTTGGCCAAAAGCGCCGCGGGAATCGCGGCCGCCGTGGGCCCGCGTGCGCACGTGGTGGAGTACGGCAGCGGCAGCGGCCGCAAGACGCACCTGCTGCTGGATGCGCTGCAAGATCCCGTGGCCTACACCCCGGTGGAGATCTCGCGCAGCGCGCTGCTGGGCAGCGTCGAACGACTGGACCACGAGTTCGGCCCGGTGCAGATGTTGCCGGTGCTCGGCGACTTCACCCAGGCATTGCCGCTGCCCTCGCCCGAGCGCAGCGCCCGTCGCGTGCTGGTGTTCTTCCCGGGCTCGACGCTGGGCAACCTGACCGACAGCGAATCCGTAAGCCTACTCAAGGCCATGCGCAAAACCATCGGACCGCGTGGCACCGCACTGATCGGCATCGATCTGCAGAAATCACCGGCGCTGATCGAAGCCGCCTACAACGACGCCGCCGGTGTCACCGCCGCCTTCACCCTGAACCTGCTGGTGCGATTGAACCGCGAGCTTGGCGCCGGCTTCGACCTCGACGCCTTCCGCCATCGGGCCGTCTACGTGACCGAGCGTGGCCGCATCGAAACTTTCATCGACAGCCTGCGCGACCAGATCGTGACGGTGCACGACCAGTCCTTCGCATTCGCCGCAGGCGAGGCCATGCAGGTCGAATACAGTCACAAGTACACCGACGCAGGCTTCGCCGCGCTGGCCGCGAGTGCAGGCTTGGCCGTAGTGCAGCGCTGGAACGACGCGCAGGACTGGTTCGGGCTGCGGCTGCTGCAGCCGGCCTGATTCTTCGCCGTCGGGCGGAGGACGCTCACGGAGCGTAGTGGGAATGGCGTCAGGGGACGCAGGCGGTCAAGCCTGACAGTTGTTTGCCTCTCGCCCACGCGGGCGAAGCGACGCTGGACGCCGGCGCACCTTGATTGGATGCGTCCTCATTTCGGATGCCATTCCTGGTCTGCAGCCTTGGCTTGGCGGGTTTGGGTGAGTTCCCCAGCAGCAGCGATCGTTGTGCACGCCTGAGTTTCAGCGACCGCTGCAGCGTTGCCCGATAGGGCATGACCTCCGCACCCTTTATTTCCCGTTCTATTAATGTATTACCCACAGCGCGAGTCACTCATGTACCTCGAACGCTATTCCACGGCAACGGCTTGCGCGGTACTGGTGCTGGCGGCTTCGGGACTCAGCCATTCCGCCTTCGCTGCGGGCATCACCCTGCCTACGCCGCCCGGCAGCGGCACCTTTGGCAGCAGCGTCACCGCCTTGCCCAATCGCAACTTCGTGGTCACCGATTCAGGTTTTGACGACCCACTTACTGGCGTAGCCAACGTCGGTGCTGCGCATTTATTCGGTCCTGACGGCGATCTCATCAGCACCCTGCGCGGCTCCACAGCGAACGATGCGGTCGCACGGAAAATCATTGTGTTGGCGAATGGAAATTTTCTGGTGGCAAGTCCATTCTGGGGCAGCTTGGACCAGGGTGCGGTGACGTTCTGCCGAGCCGATGTCGGCTGTGACGGCGTGGTGTCGGCTGCCAATTCGCTGGTCGGCAGCCAAAACGCCGACGGCGTTGGAACGGAAAACCGAATTTTTCCCCTGACCAATGGCAACTACGTTGTGGTCACCAGCGTCTGGGACAATGGTCCCACCGTCAATGCCGGGGCGGTGACCTGGGGTTCGGGAATCACCGGAATCAATGGCCCCGTGTCGATCGCGAACTCGCTCGTTGGCAGCTCTACGAGTGACACCCTCGGCAACGGCGACATGCTGGCGTTGAGTAACGGCAACTACGTCGTCATATCGCCGTTCTGGGATGACGCGCTCAACGGTTTCGTCAACACCGGCGCGATTACCTTTGGCAATGGCATGACAGGGATTAGCGGCCCGGTTAGTGCGCTGAATTCCTTCACCTGTGGTGTCGCGAACGGCTCCAGCAACACTTTGACGGCGGTGGCCCTGACGAATGGCAACTACGTGATTAGTCAGCCCGCGTGGCGGACCGGCCCGCTCGTCGATGTCGGTGCTGCCACTTTCGCCTCAGGCACTACCGGGTTGATCGGTACGGCCAATCCTGGCAATTCGTTGGTAGGCAGCAACGCGGGCGATCGAGTCGGTCTTGACGTCAAGCCGTTGGCAAACGGTAACTATGTGGTGCTGTCCTCGCAATACTCTGGCGGCCGCGGTGCCGTGACCTTGGGTTCTGGCACTTTGGGCATTACTGGCACGGTCTCGGGCAGCAATTCACTGCTGGGAAGCACGGCGGCGGATCGCGTCGGATTCGCGTTTGTGGAGCTGAGCAACAGCAACTACGTAACCTATACCGCTTTTTGGGATAGCGGGGCCATCGTCAATGCCGGGGCGGTGACCTGGGGCTCGGGCACATCGGGGGCGGTGGGGGCAGTGTCTGCCAGCAATTCATTGATCGGCAGCGTGGCTGAGGATCGGCTGGGAACGATAGGGTCGTCGCTGCGACCCACCGTGACGCCATTGAGCAATGGCAACTACGTGATCATCTGCGATCTATGTGATCTCAATGGTGTGGTGGACAATGCCGCTGCAATCTTTGCGCGCGGCGATGGCAGCGCCGTTGGCGTGCTGGCGCCCGCTATGGCCTTGCTGGCAGGTAGCGGCGCGATGGCGGCAAGCAACGTGGTGAAAGTGACGGCCTTGAGCAATGGCAACTATGTTGTCGGCAACGGCAACTGGGACAACGGCGCGATAACCGACGTGGGAGCGGTGACCTTTGCCAATGGCATCACTGGCATCAGTGGGCTGGTCACGCCCGCCAATAGTCTGATTGGCAGCAATAGCCTTGACCGCGTTGGCAGTCGCGTGACCGGCCTGAGCAATGGCAACTACGTCGTGCAGTCCTTCAACTGGCGAAACGGCGCTGAAAGAGATGCCGGCGCCGCCACGTGGGGATCCGGCACCACGGGCAATATCGGCGTGGTTTCTGCCGCAAATTCGCTGGTGGGTAGTACGCGCGATGATATCGTCGGGGGGAAGGTGATCGCGCTCGGCAACGGCCACTACGTCGTCAGCAGCCGCAGCTGGAACAATGGCGCGATTGTCGACGCGGGCGCCGCAACCTGGGGGTCCGGAACAGGCGGCACCGTTGGCGTGATTACCCCGGCCAACTCCTTTGTTGGCACCCGCACCAATGAGCAGCTCGGGGGCGAGCAGTCCGTCGATGCCGCGGTCACCGCTCTACCCGATGGCAACTACGTTCTGCGCAGTCAATTTCTGGATACCGCCACGTTGAGCGATGCAGGCGCCACAACGTTTGGCCTGGGCGAGGGCTTGGCCATGCAGCCCGGCGTGCTGTCACCAGCCGATTTGGCTGGCCCGTTGACCGCTAACAATAGCGTCATCGGTGGCATCAACGGTTTGGCGGGCGCAGGCTTCGCCGGCACCTTTGCCTATAACCCTGATCCGGTGCCGCAGAGGCGAACGCTGATTGTGGCATTGCCACGGGAAAACCGCGTGGTGCTGCTGAGCTATGACGGGATTTTTCGGCATGGGTTTGAGTGAGCGGAAACGTGTTGGGGACAATTCGTTCTGCACTGAGGGTCAGCTGCAGTTGAACCTTGCCGTCCTTCGCCACTCGCCCGCGCGGGCGAAGCGACACCGAAAGCCGGCGCTCGTTCGTTGGCGGCGTCCCGTTTTCCGTCCGGCCGCCGCAGCAATGCGCGAGCCCAGGCTCGCGACGCGTCAGCGCTCGCCCTCGCCGGCCAATTCGCGGCGCAACCACGCGCGCGCCTTGACCCAGTCGCGGCGCACCGTGCGGTCGGTGATGCCGAGGGCCAGTGCGGTGTCCTCTTCGCTGTAGCCGGCGAAGAATCGGCACTCGACGACCTGTGCGAGGCGATCATCGAAGGTCGCGAGCCGTTGCAGAGCCTCGTGGACGTCGATCAGGCCCTGGTCGTCGGTCACGCCGATATCGTGGGAATCGGTCAACGATTCGACGAAGGCACCGCCGCCGCGCTTGTCGGCGAGTGCGTCGCGCGCATGGTTGATCAGCACATGCCGCATCGCCAGCGCCGAGGCGCGCAAAAAATGCGCACGGTCGTTGAATTCCGGTGAGCGCAGCAGCTTCAGGTAGGCTTCGTTGATCAAGGCGGTGGTTTGCAGAGTGTCGCCGGCACGCACGCGACGCCGTTCGCTGCGCGCGATTTTCTTCACCTCGGCGTAGAACATCGGCATGAGTTCCTGCGCCAGGCGTCGGATGTCCTCCGGAATCCCCTCTGCAGCGGGGACGCTGAGCGCTGGCTGGTTCACGATGATCCCTTGGGCATGGATGTTGTGCCGGAACAAACGCCACGGCCCATCCCGCATCTGTGAGCGTTCGCGGCCATACTAGCGTCGATCCTTGCACGTTGGGACAGCATGAACGATCGCGTGATGGCCGAACGGTGGGCGCAGGTGGATCGACTGCTCGATCGGGCGCTGGCGCTGCCGCCCGCTCAGCGGACCGCATTCGTCGAACACGCGACTGCCGAGGATGCGGCGCTGCGGCAGGAAGTGTTGTCGCTGCTGGCGAACGCCGACACGCGCGGGGACCTGCTCGATCGCCCTGCGCTCGCCGCGCTGTCGACCTCGCCGCCGCTGAAACAGCTGTCTGCGGGCGAACGCGTGGGCGCCTATCGCGTCGTGTCATTGCTTGGTCGCGGCGGAATGGGCGAGGTCTACCGGGCGGCGCGCGCGGACGGGCAGTTCGAGCACGAGATCGCACTGAAGCTGCTGCGTCAGGATTCCATCGAGCACCTGGGCCTGTTCGTGAGCGAGCGACGCATCCTCGCCAGGCTCGAGCACCCGGGCATCGCGCGCTTGTACGACGCGGGCGTTGCCGAAGATGGCCGGCCCTTCATGGTCATGGAGCTCGTCGACGGCGTGCCGATCACCGAGTGGTGCCGCGTGCATCGCGCCACGCTGCAACAGCGCCTCGACCTGTTGGTGCAAGTCTGCCAAGCCGTCGCATACGCGCACCAGAACCTGGTGATCCATAGCGACCTCAAGCCGGCCAACATCCTGGTCAACTGCGCGGGACAGGTAAAGCTGCTGGACTTCGGCATCGCGAAACTGCTGTCCGGACCGGCGGACGAACCCACGCGCAATCCGCCACTGACCCTGTCGTATGCCGCGCCCGAGCAGTTGCAGGGCGGCCCGGTCAGCACCGCGACCGATATCCATGCACTCGGTGTGCTCGCCTTCGAGTTGCTGACCTCGCGCTTGCCGAGGGGCGGCACCGCATTGCCGGTGGCGGTAGCGATCGACAAGATCCTCAACGAAGCCGCGCCGGCGCCCAGTGCGATCGCCGCCAAGCTCGACGCGCCACCGGTTCTCGCCCGCCAGCTGTCGGGCGATCTGGACGCGATCATCGGCCGGGCCTTGCGCAAATCCCCCAGCGACCGCTACGCGGCCGTGTCTGGTCTGCGCGCCGACATCGAGCGGCACCTGCGCGGCGAACCCATCGCCGCGCGCGAAGGCGCCGGGCTGTATGTATTCGGCCGTTTCCTGCGCCGTTACCGCTGGGCGGTGGGCGCGACGGTACTGCTGATCGCCAGCCTCGCGGCTGGTCTGACCGGCACGCTGTGGCAGGCGCAGCGTGCGCAGGAACTCGCCGAGCGCGCCACCGCGACCAAGGACTTTCTGATCGGCGTGTTCCGCGCCAACGATCCGCGCATCGCCTCGGACCAGCCGCGCGGTGCGATCACGGCAAAACAGCTGCTGGATCTGAGCGTGTCGCGCATGGGCCAGGAGTTCGCCGGGCAACCGGAACTGCAGATCGAACTGCTCGGGCTGGCCGCGAGCATCTACGGCAATTTCCCCGACGAGGAACGTTACGCCGAGGTGCAGAAACGCCGCATCGAGCTGGCGAGTTCGTATTACGGACCGACCCATGAAATCGTCATCCAGGGCCTGGTCAGCGAGGCCGATGCGGCCTGCGTTCGGCTCGACTACGTCAAGGCGAGGCAGTTGCTGGAGAAGACCGATCAGCTGATGAATGCGTCGGGTCAGAACCACAGCCTGATGCGCGGGGACTGGTGGCGCGTGAAGGCACGGCTGCTGGGCTCGGTGTCCGGCGGCCAGGCCGAGCGGACGATCGCACTGGACAAGGCACTGGCGCTTTATGCCCAGGTGGCGCCGCAAAGCAACGAATATGCGGCAACGCTGAACATGGCCTCGCGCGACCGCAATGAGCAGGGTAAGGACGCCGAAGGGTTGCAACTGCTGAAGCAGGCGCTGGCGGTCGCCGAAAGCGTGCCCGATCGCAATGACGCGCTGATCACCACGCTGGTGACCAACCTCGCCCACAAGCTCGAGGTGATCGGCGATTTTCCCGCCGCGGAAACCGCCTACACGCGGGCGCAGACGATGGCGCGGCGAACGCGCGGAGACCACCATTCAAGTTACTGGATGGTGCTGACGAACCACGCGAACATGGTCCACCAGCGCGGCGACCGGCAGCGCGCCGATGCCTTGTTCAAACGCATGCTGGCGAGCATTCCGGCGCAGTGGACCACCGATATCTATGACGCCGTCGCCCGCGAAACCTACGGCGAACGTCTCGCCGCCGAAGGACGCGCCGCGGCGGCGATCCCGCTGCTGGAAGCCGCGCACGCGGTCTATCGCGAGCGGCCAGTCTACGAGTACGACATGCGCGAAAGCCGGCGCAAACTCGGCGATGCCTATGACCGCGTCGGGCGCACTGAGGATGCCCGCGTGGCGCTGAAGGCCTCGCGCGATGAGTACGTCGCCAAGGAAGGCGCGACATCCAAGTGGACGCTGCGCATCCGCGAACGCTGGGGGCGCTTTCTGCTCGATCATGCAAGCGCCGGCGATGCCGATGTTGCCGATGCCGAGGCCGAGTTCCAGGCGGTGCGGGACCATCCGGGCGAACAGCCATCGGCCGAGGCCGCACTCGCCCACGCGGGCCTGGCGCGTATCGCGCTGTTGCGCGGCGACATCGATGCCGCCGATCGCGAAAGCGGCCTGTCGCTGTCGCTGCTCGAGCCGGTGGCGGGCCTGTACGACGTGCGTGTGCAGCCCACGCTGTGGCTGTTGCGCAGCGGCGTGCTGCGGCAGCGCGGCGACAAATTGGGCGCGCGCGCGCTGGCGGTCAAGGCGCTGGAAGCCAGCCGGCGCTATGACGATCCGTCGAGCCCCGCGATTGCCGCCGCCGTGGCGGCGGTGCGCGCAGCGAGCGACTGACCCGGTTCGCAGCGGCGCCGGCCGCTGCCGCGGGAAGCGCTGACGCGCATCCAAGCTTGGATTCAACGAGCGAGCGCAACACAGCGTGCAACTACCTAACCAGCGCCGATGTCCGGATCGGCCGTGCTCCAGTGTTCCTGAACATGCAAGCCGGCGACCAACGCCCGGCACATCAGGAAACCCGCATGTCCACGAAACAACCCCTGCGCGGCACGCGCACACTGCTGTCGCTCGGGCTGACCTGCGTGGCGCTGGTCGCGTGCAACGCGCCATCGTCCGACGCGCCGTCGATGCCTGTGCCGGACGCGCAGGCGGTGCACGAGGCCACGGTCGCGGCCGGTTCCGCGCGCGATCCGGTCGCATCGGCCGATCCGAACAGCGTGTGCCGACTATTGTCCAACGCGCAGGTACAGGAAGTTTTTCCCAGTGCCCACGCCGGTGAGCCCGAGCGCACGCGACAGAAGTATGGAATCAGCGCCTGTATATGGTCCGGCGATTTCGGCCGCCTCGCGCTGCAGACCTGGCAGGCAAAAGGGCGCACCGCCGATGCCGAGGCAAGCGACATGGTCAGCGGCTTCATCGATCCGCTGAGCAGCGCCGCGGCCGGCAATATCCGCTATGAATCCATCGCCGACATCGGCGAGCAGGCGGTTGCGGTGGTGGAGAAACAGGACAGCCAGCGCGGCATCCTCACCGACGTGGCCATGCTGGTGGTGCGCAAGGACGACCGGATCATCATGCTGCTTTGCGATGACCTGGCGCAGCGCGATCGCGTCGAAGCTTTGGCGGTGCTGAAATCGCTCGGCGCAGCCGCAGCGAACCGGCGGTGATCGAGGGCGCGCGGCAACAGGTCAGCCACAGGCAATACCGTTCTTACGACTCGACTTTCTTTACCTGCGAAGGTCAGGGAGAGGCTTGGCGACCGCCGAGGCTCGCGGCCGCCAGGCCCAATCCCGTTCACGCCCCTGATGCGTGACGGCAGCATACTTGTTGCACGCCTGGGGCTCGAGTCCGGGCGAGAGATCGCGCCCGATGATCACCTTTCGATTCCTGTTACCAGCTTTGATGTCGCTCTTCCCGACTACCCAAGCAGCAGCAGCCGAGCCGATCTGATTCTCGGTATGCGAACTGCAGCAGGATGCTCGCATCACGCTGACGCCCGGATTCAGCCCGGACGGCCGGACCATCTATTTCGCGCAGTCGGAATGCGCGGTGATTGGCGATTGCCCGCAGCGGTTGAAGCGCTCCGACTGGATCAACGTCCGCTGGAGCGCGCCGCTCCTCGCGCCGCTGCCGGCCGATGGTCGGGTGGACTGGCCCAGCGTCTCGCCGAACGGGCGCTACCTGCTGTTCTCCTGGTCGGCGCCACGGGCCGACAAGGCCGATCTGGCCATCCATGAGGGAGTTCGATCTCTACCGCCTCGAACCAAGCGAAGTACACGCGGTACCGAAGCCGCTCGCCATTTCCGACATCAATCGCCCGCGCGCCGGAGCGATCAAGAAGCGCGCCTTTTTTCACAACGAAACGATGCCGGCTATGGCGGCCGACGACGCCCTGTATTTTTGGACCGAACGGTTCAACGGCGTCGGTCAGTGGGACATCCACGTGGCACCGATCGGCGCCAACGGTCGCTGGGCCGTCGCTCCCGCATGCAGGAAATACGCTCCCGTCGCGGGCGTGCGGGCTGGGTGATGAGGGTCCGACGGGGATGCATCATGGGAAGGTGGGTCAAACGATTGGCGGTAGGTGCCGGCGTTGTCGTCGCAGTTGTGGTGGTCGTCGCGGGATACATCGGCTATCGCATCTACTTCCACGGTCCAGGCGCGTTGCATCGGATGACGGTAAGTGCGCCGGCAGCCACAATCCAATATGGTGCCGCGGTACAGCAGGTTGCTGACCTCCGCGTTTTTGGCGGGGCCCGGGTCGTTCACGGTCGAGGTTTACCGGCCCGATAACGGCAAGCACTTTGACATCATCAATCCGGAACAAACGCAAGGAAACGGCTCGATCGACCCGATCGTCGATAAAGCCGTGAAGTGACTGGCTTGCGCTCGTGCGGGACGGCTTTCCGCACTTCGGCCAACGTTCGTCCCTGCGGGCATCCACGCTTGCCGGCCGTGGACTTCCTGCCCCTCTCGACTCGTCGATCTTCCGTGCCTATCCGCAATTCCCGACGTGGTTCAGGCACTCAGTCGCCTGACGAGCGACGAAACTCCGAGGTGCTCTTACCGGTGACCCGCTTGAACGCCCGCCGAAAAGCAGCATCGGTAGAGTAGCCAAGATCTGTCGCGATCGTTGCGATCGTTTTTCTGGATTCCGACAGCAGACGCTCGGCCTCCAGCATCCTGCAACTCGTAACGTAGTTCATCGGCGTGCTGTTGAGCACGGCCGTGAAGCGCTCAATGAGCGCCGAGCGCGAGAGCGGCGCGAGCTTGATCATTCGCTCAATCGTCCAACCCATGCCGGGGTCGCGGTGGATCGCGACGATGAGATCACGCAACTTGGTGTCGGTGAGGCCTGCGATCACGCCACGCGGCGAATCCGTTGTCGCAATGTGGTGACGCAGTACCATCACAAAAAGCGCGTCAGCGAGCTTGTCGAGCACCACGCCGCTGCCTTGATCGCGACGCATGCCTTCCTCCGCCATCATCCGCATGATCGAACCGAATCGGTCGCCGGCGTCTTGGCTACGTATGAGGATCAGCGGCGGCAGCAGGTCGAGGATGACCCTACGCGCGCGTTCCGGAAATTCGAACTGTCCGCAGATCACGTTCGTGAAAGGTCCTGCGCCCGATGGCGTCAAGGTGCCCTCTCCGTCGAGCACCGGCGAAGCGCTCAGCAGATGCTGATCGCCGTGCATGACCACCACGAGATCTCCGGCTCGAAGCGGCGCTGGCTTCTCCAGATGACGCATGTGCAGATAGCAGCTGCCTCGGGAAACAAGATGAAACTGCGCAGGAGCCGCCCCTGTCGTATTGATCTGCCAATGTCCGCACACCGCAGGCAGCGCGAAGATCTTGGCTGAAAGATTCAGGCGGTTGATGATCCCGGTCAGGAGATCGTCTTCTGGACTTTCGGACATAACGCGTGGACTTCCGGAGTATCGGGCCTGAGTGCATTCTCCGCACAATCTGCGCCACGGTAAAGGCGAACAGATCAACAAATGGACGAAGCTTCCTCCCCGCGTAGGCGCTCGATCTTGCGCGTGCTGCTGATTGCGTCGCTGCTCCTAGCGGTATCGGCGTTTCTGTACTTCGATCTCGGTCGCTATCTGAACTTCGATGCGCTGAAGGCCCAGCGAGAGGCACTATCGAGCATGGTAGAAGCCGCTCCGGTTCGGGCGATGGCGGCTTTCTTCGCGATCTATGTCGTCGCCGCGGCACTATCGGTTCCCGGTGCCGGCATACTGACCATCGCTGGTGGGGCGTTGTTCGGGATGGGTACCGGCACGGTGCTCGTGTCCTTCGCCAGTTCGATCGGTGCCCTGCTCGCGTTCTGGAGCGCGCGCTTCCTGCTGCGCGACTTCGTCATGAGGAAGTTCGGTGAGCGGTTAGCGCCGATAGAAAAAGGCATCGAGAAAGACGGGGCTTTGTATCTGTTGACCTTGCGCCTTGTCCCAGCGGTGCCCTTCTTTGTTGTCAATCTCGTGATGGGATTGACCAGCATCAAATCGACGACATACTACGCTATCAGCCAGGTCGGAATGCTGTTGGGTACGGCAGCCTATGTCTATGCGGGGACACAGATCGCTCGCATCGACTCGCCTGCAGATATCATATCGCCTGGGCTGCTGATTGCGTTTGCGGTTGTCGGCTTCCTGCCACTTGTTCTACGCAAGGTGAGCCAATCGCTTGCTGCGCGGCGAGTCTATCGCGGACATCGCAAGCCCGACAAGTACGACTACAACCTCATCGTCATCGGCGCGGGATCCGGTGGGCTGGTGACCGCCTATATCGGCGCCGCAGTGAAAGCGAGAGTCGCGCTGATCGAGAGGCACAGAATGGGTGGTGATTGCCTCAACACCGGGTGCGTACCATCGAAAGCGCTGATCCGCTCCGCGAAGCTGCTGCACGAGGCCACACAAAGCCGCAAGTACGGTATCGCGAACGCGGCGATGGGCTTCGATTTCGCCGATGTCATGGCGCGGGTGGGCGAGATAGTACGCAAGATCGCGCCACACGACTCGGTCGAACGCTATGCAGGACTTGGCGTGGACTGTTTGCAGGGAAATGCCCGACTGGTTTCTCCGTGGGAGGTCGAGGTGGATGGGCGCCGGATCGCTGCGCGCAGCATCGTGATCGCGACCGGGGCACGCCCGCTGGTACCCAGTATTCCGGGTTTGGCCGATGCGCCATACGTCACCAGCGATACGCTGTGGGGCCTGCGCGAACTGCCAAAACGCATGCTGGTACTGGGTGGAGGGCCACTCGGCTGCGAACTGGCGCAGTCCTTCGCGCGCTTCGGGTCGCAGGTCACTCAGGTCGAAATGCTGCCGCGTCTGTTAGCGCGCGAAGACGTGGACGTGTCCGCGGCGATTCTGCGCAGCTTCATCGAGGAGGGCATTGTGGTCGCAACTTCGCACAAAGCGCTTCGCTTCGAGAAGGACGCAGACGGCGACGTATTGGTCTGTGAGCACGACGGGTTGGAAGTGCGTTTCGGATTCGACAGAGTACTGCTCGCTCTAGGCCGTAAGCCGAACGTCGAGGGTTTCGGTCTCGAGGAGCTTGGTGTAACGATATCGACGCGCGGCACTGTCGTCACCAACCAAAGGCTGCAGACGAACTTCCCGAATGTCTATGCGTGCGGAGATGTCGCCGGACCCTATCAGTTCACGCATACCGCTTCGCATCAGGCCTGGTACGCAGCGGTGAACAGTCTACTTTCGCCGTTCTGGAGTTTCGATGTCGACTATCGCACCGTTCCGTGGACTACATTCTGCGACCCTGAGGTCGCTCGGGTAGGTTTGTCCGAGGAGGAAGCCAAGGAGCGCGGGATCGCCTACGAGCTCAGCGAGTATCGATTCGACGATCTCGATCGAGCGATTACGGACAGCGTAGACCGCGGTTTCGTGAAAGTGCTCACGGACCCTGGCAAGGACAAAATCCTCGGTGCCGTCATCGTCGGAGTAAATGCCGGCGACACGCTTGCGGAGTTTGTTCTGGCGATGAAGCATGGTCTTGGCCTGAACAAGATCCTCGGGACGATCCATAGCTATCCGACGATGGCCGAGGCCAACAAATATGCGGCCGGTGTATGGAAGCGGGCGCACGCGCCAGAGCCCATCCTGAAGTTCGCCAAAGCCTTCTTCGCCTGGCAGATCCGCTCAGCCGATCCCAGTGCGGTGACGGATGTTTCCACAGGTAAATGACGTCCGTAGCTTGGCAAGTAAATTGGGAGAATGGCCATGAAGTTTAAGATGCTCAAGGCATTGTTTGTTCTGCTGCTAGCGTTCGCCACTTTGGTAGGCGCACAGGGCTTCGACCATAGCCATGCAGACTGGTCCGCACTATTGAACAAGCACGTTTCATGGAACTCTCCTGACACCCCGAACGGCGTCGCGAGCGTCACCGACTATGCGGGATTCAAGCGCGAACGCAGGTCGTTGCGGGCTTACACCACAACACTCGCGGGCGTAAAGCAGGCCGAATACGACGGCTGGACGCGCGAGCAGAAGCATGCGTTCCTGATCAATGCCTACAATGCCTACACCGTTGACTTGATAGTCGAAAAGTACCCGAATCTTGACTCGATCAAGGACCTCGGAAGCATCTTCCGTTCACCCTGGTCGAAGGCGGTCTATCCGTTGCTTGGAGAGCTGCGAAGCCTCGACAATATCGAGCACGATATGTTGCGCGGCGCGGCAGACTTCAATGAGCCGAGAATTCACTTCGCGGTGAACTGCGCTTCGATCGGTTGCCCGGCTTTGCGGCCTGAGGCGTTCGTTGCCGTCGACCTTGCCGCGCAGCTCGAGGACCAAACACTTCGATTCCTGAAAGACCGCAGCCGCAACCGCTTCGAGCGCGAGGCCGGCGAGCTCCACGTTTCGCAGATCTTCGACTGGTATCGCGACGATTTCGAACAAGGGTTCCTTGGTGCGGCTGATCTTCAAAGCTTTTTGGCGCGCTACGCACTGTCGATCGGTCTTACTAGCGCTGAACGACAGGCACTGCTCGATGGCGACATCGACATCGAGTTCACAGAATACGATTGGGCACTAAACGACAGGAAGTAGGGCCATGACAGGTTCTGTCAAAGGAACGGTGATTCTTGCGCAATCGGATCACTATCAGGAGATGATGCTGTATACAGCGAATCTTTCGATGAACCTCGCGGTAAGAAAGGTTCGCAGGGATCTGCCACTTCTGCATGAAATAAAGGCGATCAAGGATTCCACCCGCGGCCGTGTCGTCGTGTGTGCCGACCTGGCCCGGATTGCTCAGGAGAGGATGCTTTGGCCGCAGTTCGTCCGGGCGCTGAAGGGGATCGTAGGTGATGTCGATCTGATTGCCACCCAAAGTGCACTTCTGCATGTTTCGTCGCCGGTTCGCGCGTGGGCGATGAAGCACGGAGCCTATGATCTGATCGGTCGGGTGTCGCACCTGCGCATCGAATCGAGCATGCGACCCTTGCTCGACGCGATGCGGCATTTCTTCGGAATCGAGCCGACTGCGGCCCGCGTCAACGAATACCTTGGCGGCCTGCATGGAACACTCGATGTCAGCGTCGACCGGGCGGCCTGTTTTCAGAAGACGTGGCGAAGGCTCGAAGGGACGGGTCAGTCCCCGGCGGCCATTGCCGAAGACATGAGAAGTGCCGCAGGCATCGTAAGTGAAGACCGACGCTATCGGCTCACGGTCTATCCGAACTGCTTTCTCGGCAACGAGGCCGTTGAGTGGCTTTCGAATCATTTGTTTGTCAGCGAGGAGCAGGCTGAGGATGTAGGCAACTTGCTGATGAAGATGGGCTATTTCTATCATGTCGTAAAAGAGCAGCCGTTCAGGAATGCGAAGTTCTTCTACCGGTTTTCTGAGGCGACTGCGCTCCTGCATGCGCTTGATCTGGATCTGATCATGCGAGAAAGCAGTGAGTTGCGCGGATTCGATGTCCAGGATCGCACCTGGCGCGGCATGCGATTTCCGAACTGCTTCGTTGGAAACGAGGCTGTGAAATGGATGTCGGGGTTTTATGGGTTGGGAACACAGGGCGCGATCGCTCTCGGCCAATCGTTGCATGACATCCATCACTTCCGCCATGTTGTTGAAGAGCGTGATTTTGTCGACCATGAGTTCTTCTATCGACTGACCATGGACAATTGATCCTGAACTTCGTTCTCAAGCCCGGCCCGGGCTTTCGGCCATCCGTACCTGAAGGAAAACTGCATGAAGTATCGCCTGACATTTTCGTTCGCTTTCGTTGCACTTTGCGGTTTGGCGAGTTCGGTATTCGCATCCGGCACGGTCTCTCAGCCTCAGCGGATGCCGGGATCACCATCGTCCACCATCAACTCCGACGCGTACGCCAGGGGCAAGCAGATATATCTGGAAAAGATTGTCTGCGATGCCTGCCCGGTCGCCGGTGGCGTTCACGACAAGGCTGGTGCTACAGCGTTGGTAGAGCGCATCAATGCGAAAGAATTTGCGCTTAGCTGGGGTGAAAGATGGCGCGTCAAGGCCTACCTGAAGAATCGTTTCAGATCGAATTGAAAGGAGCAGTACCGATGAATGCGGGAAGAAAGAATCTGATCTCCGCGTGCGTCGCGGCCGCGCTTTGCGCGAGTGCGAGTGCCTTGGCTTCGGATCAGTCACCATGGGTCAACGCTGCAGGTGCCGGCGAGATTTCGGTTGCCTACGGCGACCAAAGCGCCGACCGGTTTTATGCAGGCGATACCGAGATGCCGCTACCTGTAGATCTCGAACTGCAGACTATGCTTGTTTCGGCGTCATATGGCATTACCGATCGTCTGAGCATCGATGGGCAGTTCGCTTATGGTCAGTCCGAGTTCACCGTCGATCCCGTGCTTGCGCCGCAGGGCGGGCTTTCCGGTCTGGCCGACAGCAAGATCGGGTTGCGCTATTGGCTATACGGAGAAGATGGCGCCGCGATCACGTTGAGGGGCGCGGCAATCATCGAAGGTGGCTACGATACCGGAGCAATCACAGCGATCGGTGATGGTGGCAGTGGCGTCGAAGTTGCTGTGCTGGTTGGCAAAGTGTTCGAATCAGGTCTCGCGATCAGTGGCGAACTCGGCTATCGCACGCGCGGTAACGATGTGCCAGAAGATATTTTCGGCAGTGCCACCGCCTCGTACGCATTCAATCGGACGGTCGGGATGTACGCTGGGTATCAATTCGTTCGCAGCGACGGTGAGCTCGATATCGGAGGGCCAGGTTTCAGTCCACCGCGATTCCCCGAGGTCGAAGAGGAATACGATCTTGTTCATGGCGGCATCAGCATCAATTTCGATGAGCAGTGGATTGCAAGCGTTGGCTATGGCAGGAAGTTTGGCGGCCGCAATACAGCCAAGAGTGATTTCTTGAGCCTCGCATTGACGTACGCGTTCTAAGATGTATCGGGGCCTTTACATCACCGCGATTATTCCAGCGCGTGATGAGGAGCACGCCATCTCCGAGGTCGTTCGCGGCCTCGGAGGTACCGTTGACGCAGACGGCTTATCGGTGTTCGATCGCATCGTCGTCTGCGACAACGGCTCCACGGACCGCACCGCGGATATCGCCGCCGCAGCCGGTGCGACCGTGGTCCATGAGCCGAGAGCCGGCTACGGTCGTGCGTGCCTGCGTGCTGTCGAAGACGCAGGCGCCTGCGACGTGCTGGTTTTCGTTGACGGCGACCGCTCGCTGTATCCCGCACAGGCTTTGCGGTTGCTCGATGCGATATCGAAGGGAGACGACCTGGCGATCGGTTCGCGCACTCAGGGTAACATCGAGTCTGGTGCTCTTACTCTGCCGCAGATATTCGGCAATCGTCTGGCGGTTGTATTGATTGCATTGGTGTGGGGTTATCGTTACTCCGATCTCGGGCCGTTCCGGGCGATCCGCATGGAGGCCTATCGCACGTTGCGCATGCAGGATCCGACCTATGGTTGGACCGTCGAGATGCAGGTCAAGGCGCTTCGGTGCGGCTTGCGCGTCAGTGAGTGCCCTGTGGATTCGCGCGTTCGGTTGGGATACTCGAAGATCAGCGGTACCTTGCGCGGGGTGGTTGGTGCGGGAGTCGGCATCCTCGGGATGATTTTTCGGCAGTGGATGCGCGATAGACGGGATCGTCGGGCGACTCGCGTCATCTCTCCGTAGCCATGATGTTGCTTGCGCCGAGACGGGTTTCGGTCGCTCCACTGTGGATGCCGGTATTGGTGATGCTTTCTGCATTCGCCGGTCTTGTGGCGCTGTCGAGAAATGTGGGCGAAGGTGTCGTTTATTTGTTCCTTGGAGCGATGCTACTGGCGTTCGGCGGGCTTGGCTGCGCCTACCGTAGCGCGGTCACGATCGGGGCCCGGGTCGTGTTCGCGGTCGCCGCATTGTTCCATCTCGTTGGCCTCTTCGGGCTGCCGCTGTTAGAGGACGACCACTATCGCTACGTCTGGGACGGTTACCGCTTCGTAACCTCCGGTTCGCCCTATGGAGTTGCTCCTGCGTCGTTCTTCGCCGACTCCGGCGTACCGGTAGCCATGAGGGGTGCGCTCGATGGCATCAACTATCCCGAGTTGCCCACGATCTATGCGCCGCTGCTGCAGTACTTGTTCGGCGCCGGTTACTTGATTGCGCCCGGCTCGTTCTGGCCGATCAGAGTGCTCCTGGTGCTTTCCAATCTTGCGCTGATTGCATTGCTGCTGCGCAGTGGTTCACCGCGCATGGTGCTCCTGTATGCGTGGAACCCATTGGTCTTCAAGGAAGTTGCGCTTACCGGTCATCCGGACGCCCTGCTCGCACTGCCGCTATTGCTGGCATGGCATTTGCGTGCGGTCGGCGGCGTATGGTTAAAGGGCATACTTTTCGGTCTGGCGCTGGCGATTAAGATCAGCGTACTACCGACGATGGCCTGGCTTCTATGGAAAAAACGGCAATGGTCGGTGCCGATTGCGATTGCGGTAATGTTGGCAACCTATCTGCCATTCGCCGGTTCCGACAGTGATCTGCCTGGTCTGCTCGCCTTCGCGCAGGATTGGCAGTTCAATGCTGCGGTATTCGCGTTGCTCGGCGCGGTTCTCGATCCAGACCTCGCGAAGCCGCTTTGCGCAGCTGCGGCGATTGCGATGATGTTCCTGATTCAATGGCAGGCCAGGCATTCCGACGCATGCCCGCCCTGGCATCGCGTCTTCGGCGTGTTGCTGCTTTTTTCTCCGGTCATAAATGCCTGGTACCTTCTTTGGTTGCTGCCGTTTGCGGTGTATGGGCGCGATCTGTGGCCATGGGTCGCATCGTTCGCGCTGTGTTTTAGCTATGTCACCGGCTTGAACACTGGTCGTGAGGATATCGGTGCATTTGAGCTGCTGCCTTGGGCGCAAGTTGCCCAGTGGAGTTTGATCGGGGTCGCGTTGTGCATCGATTTGAAGTGTTGCTTCGCTTCATCCGCAATTTCCGAAGCGGTGACGGATACGGCCGCTGCAGCACATCCCGCTGCGGTGCAATCCCGGACAAGACCAGGCTGATCGCCTGCAAAGGTGCCAAGCTGCGTCCTGCTCGCGCGGTCAGGGTTGGGCGACTGCGTGGTGATCTTGCGTCTGAATCTCACTGAATCTCCACGTGACATGATTCCGCCTGCACTGTCATCGGCGGGTCTTCAGTTGTGGCGCGGCGCTCGCCGTACATCGAATCGCGGTTGAAGTTGTTTTGAATCCTCCATTGCCGAGTTGGCCTAGCGGTTTTTCTCGTTGGGCACTTCAGCTTGTTTGCACAGCGAAGCGCGCGACCGCATTTGTTTTCGGGAGGGGGTTTTCGTCCTGCATCCCGCCAACTCGCGCTTGAGCGGGGCCTGATCCGACAGCTGGCAACGCTGCGCCTGCGCGTCGTGGCAAAAGGCGGAGGGGTTGAAGGCTGCCAAGCCTGACGATTCTTCGGCGCATGCTAAAGCAGGCAAGCGAACAGCCGGCGCCCTCGCCACTTGATTGCTTGCGTCCCCGTTGCGCGACGTTTCCACGGCAGCGCCGCTGCCTCATTGACTCCCGTTACTGCGGATCAGACAATTCGTGCGCCTGGTGTCGGCGTTTCTGGCACCGTTATGCTGGCACCTTTATCCTTTCCTTCCGTGGTTGCGGTATCGTCGGGATTCTCCCGCCACCGGAGGCTTGCCATGCGCCGTTTGATCGCCACCTTCGCGGTGCTCGCCGCCGCCGCGACGCTCAGCGGCTGCGGATACAACAACATCCAGCGTCAGGACGAGGACACCAAGGCGCAGTGGGCGGAGGTGATCAACCAGTATCAGCGCCGGGCGGATCTCATCCCGAATCTGGTCAGCACGGTCAAGGGTTACGCCGCGCAGGAAGAGCGCGTGCTGACCGAGGTGACCAACGCGCGTGCGCGCGTCGGCAGTATCCAGGTCACCCCGGAGCTGGCCAACGACGAAGAGGCGCTGAAGAGGTTCCAGGCCGCACAGGGCGAGCTCTCGGGCGCGCTCTCGCGCCTGCTCGCGGTGAGCGAGAACTACCCGCAGCTCAAGTCCGACCAGAACTTCCGCGATCTGCAGGTGCAGCTCGAAGGCACCGAGAACCGGGTCACCGTCGCGCGCAACCGTTACATCCAGAGTGTGCAGCAATTCAACACCACGGTGCGCCAGTTCCCGGTCAATCTCACCGCGATGATGTTCGGCTACAAGCCCAAGGCGAACTTCAGCGTCGAGAACGAGGCCGCGATCGCCACGCCGCCGACCGTCGATTTCAGCCAGCCGCCGCCCGAGCCCGGTGACTGAACCCGCGAGCAGCGGGTTGCTCGTCATGTTCCCTGCGTGGTTGCGCGTGTCCCTCGGCTTGCTCGGATTCTGGCTCGCACTGGTCGCCCACGCGCAGGAGCTGCCCACGCTGACGAGCCCGGTGACCGATTTCACCGACACGCTCGACGCGGCCCAGCAGCAGGCGCTGCGCGCAAAGATCCGCGCATTCGAGCAGCGCAAGGGCTCGCAAGTCGTGGTGCTGGTGGTCGATCGCGCGGGTGATGCCGGCATCGAGGACTACGCGGTGCGCGTGTTCGGGAACAACGCGATCGGGCGCAAGGGCAGCGACGACGGCGTGCTGCTGGTGGTGGCCAAGGACGAGCGGCAGGTCAGGATCGAGGTCGGCTACGGCCTGGAAGGCGCGATCCCCGACGCGCTGGCCGGACGCATCATCAGCGAGTTCCTCACCCCGAAGTTTCGCGAGGGTGATTTCTTCGGCGGCATCGACGCCGCTGTGGACCGCCTGATCGGCCTGATCGACGGCGAACAGCTTCCGGCACCGTTGGCGGACACCAGCGGCGGGCTGGGCGATTTCTGGCCGGTGTCGTTGTTCATCGGCATGGTGCTGGGCTCGGTGTTCGTCAGTGTGCGCGGCAAGCCCGGATTCGGTCTGGCACTGCTGGCCGCGCTGGTCGCGGGCGGCATGTGCTGGTTCCTTTTCAAAATGTTCCAGGCCGTGCTGGTGTCGGCAGGCGCGGCGTTCTATATGGCAGTGTCCACGTCCGGTGGTGGTGGATTCTCATCCGGGCGCGGTGGCTCCGGAGGCTGGCGCGGGGGATCGTCCGGCGGCAACTGGGGCGGTGGCGGTTCTTCAGGCGGTAGCTGGTCGGGCGGTGGCGGCCGCTCTGGCGGCGGTGGCGCATCGGGGCGCTGGTAGCGATGAGCACCTTCGCCCGAGTCCTCCGGCATCTGTTCGCTGCGCGATTCCGCCGCGCGCGCTGGTTCCCCGCACCGGTGCTCGCGCAGATCGCGGCAGTGGTTGCCGCCGGCGAGCGTGCGCATGCCGGCGAGATCGTTTTCGCGGTCGAATCGCGCTGGCCGGTCAACGAGGTGCTGCGCGGACAGAGCGTGCGCGAGCGCGCCGAACACGCCTTCGGCACGCTGCGCGTGTGGGATACGCATGCCAACTGTGGCGTGCTGATCTACGCATTGCTGTGCGAGCGCCGCATCGAGCTGGTGGCCGACCGCGGGATCGCCGCGCGGGTGTCTGCCGCGGAATGGAAGCCGATCGTGGACGAACTCGCGCGCCGTTTCGCCGGCGCCGATCCAGCCGCAGGCGTGATCGCGGCGGTCGCAGCCGTGGGCGCGCTGCTGGCCGCACACTTCCCGCCGCAACCGGGCGATCGCAACGAATTGTCGGATCGACCGGTTGTGCTGTAGGCCGCTGCCGCGCGGCGCTTGGTGCCACGCAGAGTCGCCGCGGCGCATCGCGTGCGGGTCCGCAAAGGACAACGTAGAAGGGGACGGAGGCAGTCCGGCCTTGCAGTCCGTCGCCGCTCGCCCACGCGGGCAAACCGACACCAGACGCCGACGCCCCTTAATTGCCTCCGTCCCCGTTTCGGCACTGCTAGTGCGGTCGGCCCGAACCGGGCCTCCCACGAAAGCCGTGACGGCTACTCGAAACCATTCGCGAAGATCAGCGTGCTCGCGCCTTCGATCTTCGCGATGAACACGTCGAAGCCGCCGTTCGATGTGATGTCGGGGCCAACCAGCGTCTGGAACGTCGCGGCGGTCGAGGAGGTGCTACCGACAACATAGGCACTGCCGCTGGCATCGACGTCGACATCGAAAGCTTCTTCGGCGCTGCTGCCACCAATGTAGCCGGCGTAGACAAGGGCGCTGCCGGTAGTGTTGACCTTGGCGATGAAGGCATCGCCGTTGCCGCCGTTGTAGATGAGCCCCGGCCCGCTGACAACCGGAAAGCTTGCTTGCGTCGACCGCGTAAAGCCGGCGACATAGGCGTTGCCGGCGGTGTCGACCGCAATGCCGTAGCCTTGGTCGATATCGTCGCCGCCGATGTA
>Ga0209591_10001439_pt1 | contig 29539 bp, 30 predicted proteins | sample MAT01_FD_187207 | JGI IMG/M metagenome (GOLD analysis project Ga0209591, IMG submission 187207) | Freshwater microbial communities from Lake Fryxell liftoff mats and glacier meltwater in Antarctica - MAT-01 (SPAdes) (version 2) | ecosystem: Environmental > Aquatic > Freshwater > Ice > Liftoff... | reverse complement strand
TCTGAGTTGCCGACGGGTGCCGTTCCTACGCAGTCGTATTTGCGGTCGCCGCGGCGAGACGACAGAGAATCAATCCATCTGCCAATGTCTCGCAGTTTATTTGCGCGTCTTTGTCGCCCGCGGCCGCGCGTGCGACGTCTTCGCGTAGCGCCGCGCCGCCGTCGCTCGCCAGGCGCGTGAACGCAGCGGGGCTCGCCGCCACGATGCCGACGCCTCGCGACCAGACGAGCGCTCCGTCGCCGGTTCGCTCCAACAGAAGGACCAACGCTTGCCTGGCGGCATCGTCAATCGCGCTCTGGGGCGTCCCGCTCGCCAGGGCACCGGGGCCGACGTTCTGGGCGGCGCGATCGAGCAACACGTTCAATGCCGCGAGCGCTTGTTCGAGCTCTTGTGCACCTTCGAGGGGTCGGCAGCGGCGCAGCTCGTCGCCGGCACGCGCCGCCGCCAACACGCGCGCAAGCTCAGTCGCAGGTCGCGTGACGCGCCGCTCGAGGCGCACGAAGACCGCGATCCCGAGTAGCGCTATGACGAGGCCGCTCAGCGCCGCAGCCCACGCGCCCGCGGACCCGAGCCGCTGGGCCTCCGCGTCGGCTCTGCGCATCGCCGCGTAGTCGACCTCGGCGATTTCGGCGAGGGTCGCGACGAAGCGCTCGATCGGAGCGCGGTCGCCGGACAGCGCCAGCGCCATCGTGTCTACGACGTGCTCGAGCAGCACCGTATCCTGCTCGCCCTTGCTCTCTTTGCGTAGCTCCTCGAGCGCACCCTCCAAGCGCTGCACTCCAATGTCCGAGACACCCTCGCCCCTGCGCTCTGCAAAGACTCCGACCATCGTGCGCGAGGCTTCGAGGCGATGCAGGTTTCGGTGCAAGATGTCGCCGATCGCCGGACTCATGCGCACGAACACGCCGATACTTATAAACGCCAATATCGAACTGGCGACCGTCAGCGCTACTATTCCAATCACCAGATCACGGCGGGTCTCCATGGCTCAGCTCCGCTCCAGTAGGCGTGCTACTGCCCCGTGCTTCGACACGATCACGAGCACATCGCCCGCTGCCAATACCTCTCGCGGCTCTGGGATCAGCACGACGCCATTGGTGCCGCGGCGCACCGCGACGACGGTCAGGCCAAACCGTCGCGGCAGCTCGAGGCTCCCGAGTACGTGACCCACCAACGCCTGCGGTGTCGCGAGCTCGGTGATGACGAGATCTTCGCCAAGCGGCAGCTCGCCGATCACTCCCTGGTGCACCAACTGGCTCGCGAAGCGCGCGCCGAAGTCACGCTCCGGATTGACCACCTCATGCGCACCGACGAGGCGCAGGATGCGCGCGTGGAGGTCGTCGGATGCGCGGGCCACGACGCGAGGAGCACCGATTTGACGCAGCAGCGCCGTACAGATGATCGAAGCATCCTTCGCCTCACTGCCGATCGCGCACACGCTCACCTCGCGTCGTTCGGGTGCCGCGCGCATGAGCGTTGCTTCGTCGGTCGCGTCGAAGCACGCTGCCTCGACCACGAAGCCCGACGCGATGCGCACCCGCTCCGGATCCTCGTCGATGGCAAGCACCTCGACGCCGCGCTCGGTAAGGGTGCGAGCGAGGGCCATACCGAACTGCCCAAGGCCGATTACGATCGCCTGCTTTCTCATTTCACCACCTCTCTTTCACGCGATCTCGATTTCGGTCTCGGGACGCTGCCAAGCATCGCTGGTGCTGCGGCCCTTCGACAAGAAGACGAGCAGCGTCAGCGGTCCGACGCGGCCGATGAACATGCAAGCCATCAGGATGCCGCGACCGATCTCGTCGGCCTTGGCTGTTCCACCGATCGACAGACCGACCGTGCCGAGCGCGGACACGCTCTCGAATGCCGCGACGCGGAGCGCCATATCTTGGGTCAAGAGCAGCGCCAGGACCGCCGCGAACGCCACGAACAGGAAGACCGCGGTCACCGCCGCCGCCTTGTGGAACGAGCGTGTGCTGATCTGTCGTCGACCCGCGGAGATGGTTGGATGACCACGCACGGTCGCGACTACGCCAAGAAAAATCACGGATAACGTCGTCGTCTTGATGCCGCCCGCGGTTCCTCCGGGGCTGCCGCCGACTAGCATGAGCGCAATCATGATGAGCAACGTCGAGGGCTGTAGTCCAATGATGTCGATCGAGTTGAAGCCCGCCGTGCGCAACGTCACCGACTGGAACCAGGCGTTGTTGAGCTTGTCGAAAGGCGAGAGCCTATCGAGCGCGCCGGACCACTCGAACGCCAGGAAGGCGACGAAACCCAGTGCCAATAGGATTGCCGTTGTGATGAGCGCAAGTCGAGCGCTGACGGGGATCGGCCGCCGCCGGACGAAGTCTGGCAATGCGAGAACGATCGCCGGAGAGAGACCACCGAGGATTATCAGCAGCGCGACGGTGTGGAGCACGAGCGGCTCCGATTGCAACGACACCAGGCTGTCGGAGGTGAGCGTGAAGCCCGCGTTGCAGAACGCGGAGATCGAAGTGAATATCGCCTCCCAGACGGCAGCTCCGGGATCGTGGCCGGCGCGCAGCAGCGACAGCCACAGGGTGAGAGCGCCGAGCGCCTCGACCGCGAACGTGAAGCGAACGAGGACCCACGTGGAGGCGAAGACGCGCGAGCGATCTTCCGAGCTGAAGAGCTGCGCCATCGCCCCTTCGTGACGCAGCGAGATGCGCTGGCTGAAGAGCTTCATGGCGGCGGTCGAGAAGGTCATGATCCCGAGCCCGCCCGCCTGGATCAACGCAAGCAGGATGGCCTGACCAAGGGGTGAGAGCGCGCTTCCGACGTCGATGACCGATAGGCCGGTAACGCAGACCGCCGAGACCGAAGTGAAAGCAGCGTCGCCGAGAGCAAGCGGGGTCAGACCGCTGCTGGCCTTCGGCAATGCCAGGAGCACGGTGCCGACCACCGTCAGGAGCGCGAAGGTCAAGACGAGGAGGCGTGCCGGATGGCCGAGGAACAAGTCCGCCAAGCTCCGTTCGCCGGGCTGCGAGGGAAGTACGATCTGCCCGACCACGACGACGCTGGCGATCGAATCGACGATCGCCACTGGCGTGATGCCTGCGAGAGCGAGATAGGCTGCGACGATGGCGAGCGATAGCGCAAGTAGGCTGGCCCGGGCCCGATATTCGCGCCAATGTGCCAAAGCCCATACGAGCAGCAGTGTGAACGCGACCAACGCGGATCCGCCGAGCGCCACGAGGCCCAGGACGTCGCTCGGCTTCGGTGCGCCGGCGAAGGTCGAGAGCAGCCATAACGTCATCGCGGTCGCGCCTGCGGCCCGCGCGGCTGGGCGGTGGAGCTCGGAACGCGACAGGCGCGAGCGCGCCCGAGCGGCCGCAGTGCCACGCTGGAAAAGCACGAGCGACAGCACGACGACCAAGGAGACGAGCAGCGCCAAGGCTGGCGAATCGGCGAGTGCAGGGGCAGCCACGGCCAGCAGCCCGAGCAGCCCGAGCACGCCCCCCGCCTTTGCGAGCAACGGGCGCCGCGGCAGCAACACCCCGGCGAGGGTCAAGGTGAGCGTCGCGCCCAGCGCCGGGATCAACGCCCCGAGCGGGGCGACGTCGATTTCCGCGCCTCGCCACCAGCCGAGCAATGCCAGCGGCGCGGGCGCCGCGCAGATGAGGGCCCAGCGTGCCCCCGACACCGGCCGCGGCAAGACGCTCATTCGGCCGCGCTCGCCACTGCGACATGGTCCGCATGCACGTCGGGCGTGTCGAACTCGGGCGGCGCTGCTCGCGAGGTGAAGCCCGGCCCGAGCGTGTTCACCAGCGCGAACACGATCAGCGCGCCGCAGAGCTGCGCATCGATCGCGTGGCATCTTGGAGGCGATTGCCCTGGTGTCACCCAGAAGCGTCGCCCGTCGTCGAGCCCGAATGCACCGCCGAGCAGGCCTCGCGCAGCGCAGGTGAAGGCGCTCGGGAGCCGGAACCGCTGGAGGATGCGCGGGACGATGAACAGTCCGAAGACGACGAGGATGTACTGCAGCTCTTCGCTCACGTTGCCGGCATCGTGGCTTTGATGCTCGTCTTGCGCAAGCGCCATTGGAGCAGCGGCGGTGTGATCATCGTCGTCAACATGACCATGACCACGATGGCCGAGAGCTCGTGGTTCGAGACCACCGGGACGCTACCGAGCGTCAGGCCCGCGCCAATGCTAGCGAAGATGAGCCCGACCTCGCTGCGCGGGATCATGCCGATAGCGACCAGCACGCGATCCCCGCGTCCGGGTCGAACCCCGAACGCGCAAGCCAGCTTGCCGACGATTGCCGACGATAGCGACAGCCGTCAGTAGCCCCAGATGCACCGTACGTCCGAGAAATACTGCCCGCTGACGGGGATCGTTTGAGCCATGACCGTAGCCCTCGCCCATTCGCCGACGATTGTCACTCGGCGGGCGTGACGCCCTCACTCGACGAGGCCGTGCTCGTCCAGCGTGCGGCGTACGGCGCTCCTGAACTGTTCCCGCGCGAGGTCGGCGGTCTCGTGCGCCCACTCCCGAAAGACCAGCACGACCCCCTCGCGCTCGGCCCGCGCATCGAGCTGGGCCTGGATCGCGTCCGCCTCATCGCGCTCGGTCACGCTCGAGGGCGGCTGTCCGACCCGATCGGACGCGCTGATGTAGGCAAAGCCCACCCGCTCCTCGGCGTCCCATCCATCGAGCGTGATCGTGACCGGGCGGCAAGTGTCTGCCGTGAGGCACACCTCGATGCCGTCGATCTGGCGCCGCGTGTCGCCCGCCTCGATCCCGCGTGCGCTCATCTCGGCGCGCACGATCGTTATCGCCTCCGCCTCGGGCAGTACCCACGCGCCGTCCGAGTCGCACGCCCCCAAGCCGATCGCTGCCAACAGTAACGCGTATCGCATGTGTGTCAGACGGGCCCGCCTGGCCGGGTTGAAAAAAAAGGATCCGAAGCCCCAAGCATTGACTTGGGCAGCGCTACAGCTCGCCGACCCAGCGCGCCGCTTCACGCGAGCCGGACCGTCTCGCCGCTGCGCGCCACGTCTGCGGTCCAATGGAGCTCGCTGCGCATGGCGAGCGCGAGCGCCTCGGCCGCCACCGGTTCACCATGCACCACCCAGGTCTGCCGCGGCGGCGCGCGGAAGCCTCGGAGCCAGCGCATCAGCTCGTTCTTGTCGGCGTGCGCAGAGAAGCCGTCGAGCGTGACGACCTGCGCCCGTACATCGATGTCGGTGCCGAACATGCGCAGGGTCTTCACCCCGTCATGGAGCGCCCGCCCGCGCGTGCCGGCCGCCTGGAACCCGGGCAGCAGCACCGTGTTCTTCGAATCTGGCAGGTGCTCCATCATGTGATGGAGGATGCGGCCGCCCGTGGCCATGCCGCTGCCCGCGACGACGATGAATGGGCGCGTCAACGTGTTGAGGCGCTTCGACTCGTCCGGCGTGGCGAGCGGCGTGAAGTCCTGACCGCTCTCTGCCATCGGCTCGTTGCCGCGATCGGCCGGGTTGCGCTCGTAGACCTCGCTCACCGCGATGGCCATCGGGCTGTCGAGGAACATCGGGACGTCGGGGATCCGCCCCTCGCGCTCGAGCTTGCTCAGGGTCCACAAGAGCTCCTGGGTGCGGCCGATCGCGAAGGCCGGCACCATCAACATGCCGCCGCGCTCCACCGTCTCGCGTACCGTCGCCGCGAGGCGCTCCTCGCTGTCGCTGCCGTGTACGCGGTCTCCGTAAGTCGACTCGACCATCAGCACGTCGGCGTGCTGAACGAGCTCGGGGTCCGGCATGATCGGGCGGTCCCAGCGCCCGAGGTCGCCCGAGAAGACGAGGCGCAGCGGTCGCGGTCCGCCAACGGCGATGTCGAGGATGGCCGCGCCGAGGATGTGCCCCGCGCGCAGGAAGCGGACCGTGACCTCCGGCGTGACATCGACCGGGTCGTGCCACTGCTCGCGCTTGACGAGGCGCATCGTCCGCTCGACGTCGGCCTGCGTGTAGAGCGGCAGCGCCGGATTGTGGCGTGAATAGCCGTAGCGGTTGGCGCGCGCCGCGTCCTCCGCCATGAGGTACGCCGAGTCGGTGAGCACGATGGACACGAGGTCGGCGGTCGCGGCGGTGCAGTGGATCGGGCCGGCGAACCCGTGCTTCACGAACAGTGGCAGCGCGCCACAGTGATCGAGGTGCCCGTGCGAGAGCACGATCGCGTCGAGGCTCCGCGGCTCTACCGGGGGCGCCGCCCAGTTGCGCAAGCGCAGCTCCTTGTGGCCTTGGAAGAGGCCGCATTCGAGGAGGACGCGCGAGCCCTTCGTCGCGAGGAGGTACTTGGAGCCGGTCACGGTGCCGGCGCCGCCATGGAAGGAGAGCGTGCTGAAGTCAGATGTCATGGGCCTATCTTGCCATGCATCTGCCTTCCGCGAGCGACAATCAGAGGCGAAACCGAGAGCTGTCATTGGGTGTCGTTGGATTCGCTTTACACGCCCTACCGGTTTGAGCTTCCGGCGCGGCAGCTCAGAAGCACACCCAATTGGTCCAGCAGTAACCGTAGACGTTGCAGTACGTCTCGTACCAGCAGTAGGCCTGCACGCCCGTGCCCTCGTGCGCGGTATCGCCACTGACGGCCGCCTCGCCGCTCGTCGCGTCGACGGTCTCGACCGGCTCGTTCGCGAGCACCGGCGCCGCCGAGCCCAAGACCACCATCGCCACCGCCGCCGCCTTCACCAGATTGATCGCGTTCATCGCCGTTCTCCTCGTTCGTTCGCGGTCACTGCGACCGTCTGCTTCTGAAGAGCCGGCTCGTGCGGGACCTGACAGCGACCTGCCACCTTTTTTCGAGGTGCGTGACTGATGCCGTCTCTCGTGCGAACGCTCTGCGCTCCCGCGGGAGCTCCCCACGCACAAGGCACACCATTCTCGGATTTCGCTTCGCGCTCTTCATCTCTGCCATTCTCACAGCCTCGGCCTGCGGCGACGACAAGCAAGCGTCGGACACCACGGCCGCGCCAGATGCGACCGCAACCGACACGCCCGCTGCGGAGGTGACCCCGGACACCAGCGCCAACACCGAGGTCGATGCGAGCGACGCGAGCGACGCGACCGACGCGACTGCTGCCACCGACGCGGGGGCCGCGACCGACGCGACCGGCGACACGGCCGACACCGGCCCGACCAACTCCGCGGCCGTCGCGATCACCGCCGCGACCGGCGGATCGGTCGTGCTCGGCGACGCGACGCTGACGATCCCGCGCGGCGCCCTCGCGACCGACACGACCATCACCGTGACGTCGGACGACCCCGGCGCGGCGTTGCCGATGGCGGCGACCTTGCGCGGTCAGACGTATGACTTCGGACCCGACGGTACGAGCTTTCTCGTGCCGGTTCGTGCGCGCCGAGCCGGGACTCGCGACGCTCGCGCTCGCGGTGCCTTCGGCCACGCGTTGGACCGCGTCGTCGGGCGACGCGTCGTCCAGGTCAACGCGTAGCTCCGCGGTGTTTGTCGCCTCGGGTGGGTCAGGCGATGCAGCAACGCGCCGTCGTTCATCAGCAACAGGGGCCCGGTAGCGTCCTTGTCGAGCCGAGCCTTCTTGGACTGGAGCCGCCTTGGACGGTGATTCGAATCGAGTTGAACGTGGAGGATCAGCGGGTCAATGTCTGAGCGTCCAGGCAGTCAGTGGCCGTGCCCGGAGTGCGGGGTCGGCACGCACAACTGCACCGGCCAATGCAGCGACACGGGCGGTTTGTGCACGCAGGACAGCGACTGCGGCGGCGGCAGCTGCGGCGCCCTCGAGTGCGACGAGCTGCAGGTGGCGGGTCGCCTGGCGCCCATGCGACGCCGGTACGACGTTCCAGGTACCGACGGTGCCCAGCGGCTTCACTCCGACCGGGTTCTGGTCACCGGCCGGCCAGTCGAGCTTCGCGCTGAAGAACCTCGCCTGGATGGATCTCGACTTCATCGCCGGCTGGGATGAGGCCAAGCCACTCGGCCGTGCGGTGTTCGCGTTTGGCGAGGACAACTTCCTAAACGAGCTCCTGCCTGAAGAGAGCACGCTCCTCCTGAGCTACTTTGGCGACAACTGAGTCGGGTCAATATCCGGACTCGTTCATGCGACGCAATTCCTCCTCCTCCCGCACTTCGACCAGCCGAACCGCTGGCCCAGCCTCGGGTGGGAGGAGGGCCAAGACCCGCTCTCGAAAGGGGTAGGCGCAATGTGTGATGAGGGCGCCGACGACGTCGGCCAGGAGCGACTCAGGGGCACCGAGATACTCTCCGTCGAACTCAGGCTTCTCCAAGCTCAACAACGTCACTGCATCCAGGACCTGCCTGACCCACGCGTCACGCTTACCTTCATCAATTTCTCGTCTGATGTCCCACCTGAATCGCATCGCAAAATCAGCCCAGCTGGCCACCGGGGTGAGCAAATCGGTCACGGCCAGACCGGCCCTGGAAAAGTGCATCTGCACAAGCTCGGAGGCGCGCTTTGCCAGCTCGCGCTCTACCACCAGCCAGGCCTGGTGTTCAGCCAGGTAGTCGCGGACTTTGCCAATTGAGTCTGTCATTCGACTGCTGCTTGCATGAGCGTCTCACGGCGTCCGGGACTCGACCTGTAGGAAGCCGATCGACGGGAACCGCCCGCCCGCCTGGTTGTTCGCGTACAACTCGAGGCCCCACGAGCCCGGGCTCAAGACACAACCCGCCTCGATCGGGTTGGCCTGCGACGGCACGACGCAGTTGAACGCCTTCTGCTCGGCGGTCGACGGGATCGCCAGGTGCGTCGTGGGATCGAGCGGCTGCGCCAGCACCAGCACCCAAGCGCCACGCGGGTTGCGGATGCGGAAGTCGAAGCGGCCGTTGCTGACCTCGATCACCGACTGTGTGACCCCTTCGAGGCCAAGGCCCCAGGCGAAGAAGTGCGCCGAGAGGGCCGGGCGTGAGATGAACATCGCCTCGGTCAGCGGCGGCTCCGTGAGCGACCACGCGGGGTCGTCCGGGAGGTGGTCGTAGGCGAAAACCTCGGGGGGCGTGAACAGATAGCTCGTCGAATAGCGCGGTCGATACTCTCGACCGAAGAGCGATCCAGCGTTCCACGTCGGGTCGACCAGCCAGGGCGTGCCGCCGATCTCGACCCCGACCCAGCTGTGATAGAACCCGTCGAGCCCCGCACCCGACGCGCGGGAGCGGCCTACGATGCGGGTCATGCTGAGGCCGAGCTTCTCGCCGATGGCGATCATCAGCTGCACGTAGCCATCGCAGGTGCCGGTCTTGCGCGCGAAGGTCGCGACCGCGTCCTGCGGCGGGATGTCGTAGTCCTTGCGCAACGCCTCGGCGTCGTAGCTCACCCAACGCACGACGAAGTCGTGGATCGCCTTCACGCGCTGGAACGGGTCGACCTCGTGCGTGCGGATCCGTTCGGCGACGGCGTCGAGGTCGCTCGCCTCGCTGTCGGTCATCGCGCGGATGATCGGATGGGGCTCCGCCGGCAGCGGCCACTGCGGGGCGTTGGCGACCGGCCCGGGTGCAGAACGCGGGCCGGGCGTCGGCGGGGTTGCTGGGGCAGTCGGCCGCGTCGGATCCGGTGGCAGCGGCCGCGTCGGGGTCGGCTCGGGGGTTGGCGGTAAACCGATCGGGCCTGGCGCCGCGACACGCGCGCGGTACTCGATGGTGGCCCCGGTGATCCCCGCGAGCTTCGTCGCGAGCCCTTCGATCCCGCTCTGCACGTCCTGCGCAAACGGGCTCTGAGAGCCGAACATGATCCAGCCGCCATGGTTCGCCAGCGCCGACCCGGCGACACGCCCGAGGCCAAGCACCGCGACGCCGATCACGAGTAGACAGGTCGCGAGGACGCGCAGGCGGATCCGATCAGCGCGCGCCAGGATCCGCGCCGGCGGGTTCTGCCTTCTGCGAAAACGCGCCTCGACCCAGAAGTCCCAGACCACCGGCAGCGCCAGCGGTACCGCCACGCCGAGCGGCAGCGCCAACGCGAGCGGGGCGCCGAGCGCGAGGAACAGCGAAGTCACGAGCCACACCGCGAACAGCGGGATCGCCAGCGCGAGGAGGCCAAGCACCAGCCGAAACAGGATCGACAGAGGGCCGGGGCGCGACGGCGCCGGCGCGGGACGAGGCTCGGGAAAAGATGCGGTCATCGCGGGCGAGCTTGCCACGCGGGCCCGCCCGGGGAAAGATTCGCGTGTGAGCAACAACGACGGACCCGACATCGAAACACTGACCCTCGAGCTCGCCCAAGAAGCCGGCAGCTACGGGTTCGACCTCGTGACCCACACCACCGTCGCTGCGTACCACCGCGTGCTCGGCCTGCGCGGCGACGACGGCGCCTTCCGGCTGCCCGACTTCCCGTCCCATCGCACCCTCGTCGCGAACCCCGACGGCTCCCGCCCGAGCCGCGCCGTATTCCTCATCGGCAACACGCGCGCCGCCTGGGCCCACTTCATGGGCGCGCTCGATGCCCAGCCCGCCCGCAGGAACGACCCGCACCCGTTCGATCGCTGGACCTCCGAGGTGCTGACGCGCGTCGTCGTCGCCGTCATCGGGCCGCACTATGGGTTCGATGTGCGCTTCGCCTTCGAGGGCGGCGTGCGCGCCTTCTCCGCGCTGCACCTGGCCGAGGCGACCGGCCTCGCCTATCGCGGCCCCGCCGGGCTCGCCGTCAACCCGTTGCTCGGTCCCTGGTTCGCGCTGCGCGCCGCGATCGTCATCGATACAGCGGGCAGCGAAGCCCCGACCCCCGACCCGGTGTGCCTGCGCTGCGTTGGCCAGCCCTGCGTCACCGCGCTGAACCACGCCATGAGCGACACAGCGCGAGCCGAGGTCGACCACGGTATCATCCGCGAACGCTGGCGCGACTGGCTCGCCGTGCGCGACGCCTGCCCCGAGGGCACCTCGCTGCGCTACAGCGACGCGCAGATCCGCTGGCACTACGGCCACGATCGAAGCGCGCTCGAATGAGCCCGGATCGTTTGTACACCAACGATCCCGACAGGCAGCCGGTGGCGGTCTCGCGCGACCTGCCGCCCGTCAATCCTCCCGTCACGCCCCCCATCACGCCCATGGACCCTGACGCGGCGCTGGCCGAACCGAGTCCACGCACCGACCGCGTCGCCCCACGCTTTGGCAGCGAAGCCGCCAGCGTCATCCGCATCGTCAACCTCAACACCTGGATCGGCTGCCTGCCGCGTACGCTCCTGACGGTCGTCGGCATCGAGCCCCCGGGGCACAAGCAGCGCCGCATTGCCGCGCTCTTACACGAGCTGCGAGCCCGCTCTCCCGACGTCATCACCCTTCAGGAGTGCCTGCCGCTGCCGTCATTCGCGCACGAGATCGCGCGCGCGCTCGACTACGACCTGCTCTGGCGGGTCGGCAACAGCGGCCTGCGCTTCATGGGTGTTGGCTACCCAACCGGCGTCGGCCGCGGCGAAGGCCTCGCCATCCTTGCGAAGAAGGGCCTCGGCCTGCGCCAGGTCGGCACCAAACGCCTCTCCGGCTCGGGCTTCGTCACCAACTGGTGCGCCTTCCAGATCGGCCCGTTGCGCTGGGCCCTGGCCGCCCTCGTCAGCGTGTGCGAGCGCCCGTGCCTCATCGTCACGACCCACGTCAGCTATTCGTTCCCGAGTAAGGAGTCGTTTCGCATCGGCTGGGCTGAGCTGCACGACCGCGCCGTCGTGAAGCACCGCGAGCCCCCGAAGTGGCTCGTGCGCATGGCCAAGGACAACGACGAGGTGCGCGACAAGGAGCTGCATCGCCTCGCCCGCTGGCTAGCGCGCCTCCAGCACAAGCACCAGGCTCCGGTCCTCGTCGGCGCCGACTTCAACCTCGACCCCGCGACCCCGCAGGTCACCGACTTCCTGGCATCCACCGGCTTCGTCAACGCGCTACCGACGTTCGCCCCCGGCATGCTCACCTGGGACCCGGCCGGCAACGACAACATCGCCTTCGACGTCGCCCATCGCTGGCCCGACGGCGCCGACAAGCCGGCCTTCCTCCAATTGATGGCCTGGCTCGACTCGATCCCCCAGTGCCCCGACCACGTGCTCGTATCGCGCGGCCTGACCCTCGCCGACGCAGGCCGCGCCTTCGACCAGCAGCACGAGGGCGTGCTCGCCTCGGACCACTATGGCATCTGGGCCGACGTGATCGTCCCTTCTTGAGTGTCGCCGAACAGGTTGGACATCGCCACGGTGAGCGTCAGATCAGAAGGGGTTCTTCTTCGCGCCCTCGACGATCCGATCGACGAAGACGCGCTGCAGCTTCAGGTTCTGGTACTGCACGCGGCTGCGTCCGAGCACGTAGAACACCTGAGGTTTGGCGACCTTGCCCTCGATGACCATCGCCTCGAGCTCGATGACCTTCGGGCTACGCGGCTTCCTCTCGGGCTCCTCTGCCCGCGCAACTGCACCCGTCGTGAGCACCACACTCAACACCACCAGCAGGAGTCGCTTCATCAGTTCACCTCCTTGTCGGGCTTGTCGGGCTTGTCGGGCTTGTCGGGCCTGTCGGGCGTCTGCGGCCCCTTGAGCTGCTCGGTCCGGCGGTCCTGCTCCTGCTTCATCAGGAGCCGCGCCTCTTCGATGAACTTGTCGGCGTTCGGGTCGAGCCCGCCCCCGCCGCGCTTGTACGCGTTGAGAGCGTTCACGGCGTCGGTCAGCTGCTGGATCTTGTCGCGCTTGCCAAGCGGGTTCTCGAGATACAAGATCCCGAGGTTGTACCAGGCATCGTTCATCTTCGGCGCCAGCGTAAGCGTGCGCTTCCAGCTTGCCTCGGCCTTGTCGAACTCGCCCTCGCCCCGCTGCGCGCTGCCGAGGTTCAACCACGCCTCGGCCAAGGACGGTGAGAGCGCCAGCGCCTTCTGCAGCGTGTCATTGGCCGCCTCGAAGCTGCGCACGACCACGTACAACGCGCCCAACGAGTTCAGCGCCTCGACGTAGCCCGCGTCCTTCTCGACCGCCTCCTCGAGCAGCACACGCGCCTCGATGTAGTTCTGCTCGTCGTAGCGGATCCCCGCGAGCAGCGTCAGCGCCTCCGCGTCACGATCGATGTCCAGCGCCCGCAACAGGATCGACTCCGCCGTCACCGGCCGCCCGAGCCCGAGATACGTGCGCGCCAGGAGCTTCATCGCCGGCACCGACGTCTCCTGCAGCTTCAAAACGCGCGTCACCGCGATGAGCGCCAGATCGTACTTCTTCGCCGCGACCAGCGCCTCGGTGTAGGCGAGCTGCGCTCCCGCGTCCTGCGGCAGGCCGTTGGCGACCTCTTCGACCTTCTTCAGCCCGACCTCGGCCGCGCCCTGGTACGCGTTGATGCGCACATACAGGATGAGCGCGGTCGGCGACTTCCGGTCCTTCGCGAGCGCCGCATTCGCGAACTGCAGCGCCGTCACGAGGTCGTTGCGCATGAGCTTCAAGGTGCCCATCTCGACGTTCGCCTCGACGTTCGTGCGGTCGGACTCGAGTGCGGCCCGGAGCCTGCTCTCGGCGCCGCCGAAGTCCCCCTGGCGCGCCAGCTCACGCGCCTCTTCGACGAGCTCGTCGGCTCTGCTCGCCTTCGCCGGTCCCGCCCCGAGCACACTGCAGATCAGCGCCAGAGCGACGCGCTGAGAAGCCCGCTGGCACGGCCCGATCATGGCGCCTCCGGCGAGCGCTGCTCGACCCGTCCGTCGATCTTGAAGCGCGGCGAGAACGTCAACGCGCGCTTGGGCTCCTTGAAGAGCGGGTACTCTTCGGGCTTGTAGCTGTTGATCGCCTCGAGCGCCTTCTCGGCCCAACGGGTCGTGACCCTCAACCGCCGCGACTCGTTCACCGTGCGCGCGAAGCGCTCGACCGCGACGTTCTCGTACTTCACGCCCTCGTCCTCGATGATGTTCGTGTAGGCCTCGAGTTCCTCCTCGGACAGGCCCGTCGGCTCCGGCGCTTTGTAGAGCGTATTCGCGAACTCGCGATAGATGTCGCCCAGCCGGAAGAACGCCGCGATCGTCCAGTCCAGCGACTTGTACGGCAGCACCTCACCGTACGCGGTCTCGAGCTCGTCCAGGAGCTTCTTCTTGCGCGCGAGGTCGGCGCCCATCTTGCGCTGGCTCGTGCCCGTCAGCTTGAGGCGCACATAGTCCTCGAAGTCGCGCTCGACGATCATGAAGCGCGCCTTCGCCGCCGCCACCGCCGCCGCCGTGCCGGGCGTGAAGCCGCGCACCTGATACTCGCGCACGACGTCGTTGTAGTACTTGAGCGCGTCCTTCGGCTTGCCCTGCGCGGTCGCCAGATCGCCCAGCTGCATGATCGCCTCGAGCACCTTGGCGCCCATGCCCTGCGTGTTCGAGAAGCGCGCGATGAACGTGTTGAGCACGCGCCGCTGCGGGTCGCGGTCCGCTAGTTTCTCGTACAGCTCGGCCGCCCGATAGAGCGCCGTCGCCGAGTCGTCACGCGCCTTGAACACCTCCGCGTAGCGCTCATACGTCTGCGCCGCCATCTTGAGGTTGCCCGCGTACTCCAAGAGCCGCGCCGCCGTGAAGAGGGCATACGGGCGGTTCGCGTCGTCGCTGCCTTCCGTCCGCTGGAGGTACGTCAGGTACGTCGTCGTCGCCTTCTCGAACGCGAAGAACAGCTTGTAGTTCTCAGCCAGCTCGAACACCGACTCGGTCTTGAACTCGCTCTTGGCGAAGCGCGGCTCGTTCACGAGCTTCTCAAAGATGCGCGCCGCGGAGTCGTAGTACTTGACCGTCTTGTAGGCCATCGCCGAGTTGTAGAGGGCCTTGTCGAGGAACGCCGCCTCGGGGTTCTGCTCGGCAAGCTTCTCGAACTCGCGCGCCGCCTCGAGTTGCTTGCCAGCGGCCAACAGGTTCTCGGCATTCTGGAACTGGGCACCCAGCTTGAAGACCTTGATCTTCTTCTGGATTTCAGCCGTCACCTCCGGATTGCCGAGCTGCAGTCGGTCCGCGATCGTCGCCCAGCGCTCGAGGTTCTGGAGGTCGTTCTCGTCGCGATAGCTGTTCAGGATGTTCGCCATCGCATCGGCCGCGAGGTCGTCGTCCGGGAAGCACGCGACCAGCTGCCGGAAGCGGCGGCGCGAGTCCTCGAGGTCGCGGAAGCGATACGCGATGGTCGCCGTCTGGTAGGCGAACGCGACCTGCGGCTTTCGGCTGCCGTCGCGCTGGATATCTCGCAGCACATAGAAATCCGCCGCCGCGAGCCAGTCCGAAACCTCTTGCGGATAGGTCTCGGCGTCGACCTTCCTTATCTCGTTGCCGTCTTCATCGACTTTCTCCGGCTTCCACCCGGCGCTCGGATTCGACTTCTCGGGGATCTGCCCGGCCGTCACCGACTCCTGCAGGATCTTCTCGTACGACTTCACCGACGACCACGCCGCCGACTCGCGGAACTTCGACTGATACGGGTCCGCCGCGACTTCCAGATAGGCGGCCGCCGACTCTCGGAACTGCCCGGAATAGTAGAGCGATTCTGCCAGGTAAAAGCGCATCTCGTAGCTCGTCGGCTCGCTCGGGAAGCGGCCCAGGTACTCCTGATAGGCCTTCGCAGCGTTGCGGTAATTCTCCTCGGCCTGGGTCAGGAGCTCGGGCTTGTCGTCCTCCTTCGCCTGCGTCTTGAGCTCCTGTGCGCGCTGATGAAGCGTCAGCGCGCGGCGCCGCATCTCGGCCTCGACCGTGTCGCTCGAGTTCGCAACGCGGTTGGCCTCTTCCTTGTTGGCCTGCGCCCACGGGCTGTCGCTCGAGAACATGTCCGCCAGCGCCTGCCGCTCGCGCGTGGCCGCCTCGACATCGCGCAGGACATCGTACACCTGGATGACCTTCTGCTGGTACTGCACCGCCTGCAGCGCCGTCGGCTCGATCTCGATGAGCCGCTTGTAGACCGCGATCGACTCCGCATACTTGCGCGTGTCGTGCAGATCATAGAGCGCCTCGGCATACCGCGCGATGATCTCACGCTCCCACGGGGTCCCGCCCTGCAGGTAGCCGAGCGCGCGGTCGATGCCGCGCTTGGGGTCGTCGAGCCCGTCGTTGTTCCAGTCGTCCTCGGCCAGGCTCTTGGCGAGGTAGTCGATCGCCTCGTCGCGCAACGCGCTCGCGGTCTTGCCACCTTCCTTGTGGTCCTCGTACCAGGCGATGAGCTCCTTGAACGTCTTGATCGCCTTGTCGTAGTCGTAGATCTGGAAGTAGGTCCAGGCGAGCTTGTAGAGCGCCTTGTCGTAGAAGCGACTGTCGGGATAGGCCATCGCCTTCTGGTAGGCCTCCGCCGCCTTCTCGAACTCACCGTAATCGAAGTGGTTCTCGCCGATACGCAAGAACACTTCGGGCGCGTAGTCGCTCTTGGGGTGCTTCGCGACGAGGTCCGCCCACGCCTTGCGCGAGCCCGCATCGTCGTCGGCCTCCTGCAGCACGTAGCCCATCAGGTAGTAGACCGCGTCGGCGTAGCGATAGCTGTCGCCAAAGCGCGCGAGCAACTTCTTGTAGGTCGCGGTGACGTCGTCGAAGCTGCGCACCGGCGCCTTCGGCAGCTCGGGCACCTTGCCGCGATCATAGAGCGCCTTCTGCTGGTTGTACTGGGTCAGCTGCTCGTCGTAGTCGACCGCCGAGCGCTCGTAGTAAAGCTCGGCCAGGCGGAACATCGCATCGGGCGTGTAGCGCGGCTCCTTCGGGTACTTCTCGACGAAGCGCTCGAACTGCGTGATCGCGTCGTTGCGCCGCTCGCGCTCGGTGACCTCGATCTCGCCCTCCTGCCGGTTGTAGCGGCTGATGACGCCATCGATGCGCTCCCTGAACGTGTCTTCGAGGAGCCCTTCGACCTCCTGGCGATACTCGTCCGCGACCTCGGTGAAGCGCACCACCGTGCGCTCGTAGTCGGCGCGCTCGATGCCGAGCTTGCTCTCGTCGATCTTCGGCTTGTCGCGGTTCAGGATATCGAGCGCCGAGGTCCCACCGAGCGGCTCACGCTTGCACTGCCCGATCTCGGGCACCGCCGCGACGCGCGCCCGGGCCGCCGCGAGCTTGGCCGCATCCGGCGAGGTCACAGGCGTCGGCGGCTTCGGGCCTTCCTTGAGCTCGGGCGCGATCTTCGGGTCCTTGGTCGGCGGCGCCGCGGGCGCAGGCGTGGGCGCAGACGCGGGCGCAGGCGCAGGCGTGGGCGTGGGCGAGGGCGAGGGCGCGGGCGCAGGCGGCCCCCCCGGCGCGGGCGGCGTTGGATCGGCCGCGACGACCGGGCTTGCGATCAACACGAAGCCCAGCGCGAAGCTCGCGATCGATTGTCCCAAGGCCCTCACGGCGCACCTCCATCAGGCGGAGCGGCATCCTCGGGCGCGGGCGTCTCGGGAGCAGGCGTGGGCGGTGCCTCGCTGTCGGACGGCGCCTCGGTGCGCTCGGCAGCCTCATCGGCGGCACCCGTCTTGATCGATTCGAGGTCGGACTGGAGCTGCTTGAGACGCCGGCCACGCTCCTCGTTCAGGGCCTGCAGCTCGACCGTCTTCTCGGTCTTCCGGGCCCACATCACGTCGAGCACGCCAACATCCGCCTCGAGCACGACCTGGTCCATGCGCGCCAACGCTCGCCCGAAGAAGTCCTCGCCCATCTGCCTGGCGATCGTGCGGCCCTCATCGTCCAACGCCGAGACCTCGCCCTTATAGCCTTCGAGGTTCTCGACCTCGGTGCGCACGAGCGCGATGAGGTCGCTCGTCTTCTCGCCGACCTCTCTGTCGATCGCGGCGATGACTTGGTCGAGCCGGCTGATCGTGCCGAGTAGCCGCTCGCGCAGTCCCGCGTAGGTCTTGAAGTCGCGGTCGTAGCTCCCACCCACGCGCGTCCCAGCCTGGTCGTAGAACGCGCCCTCACGCTCGAGCGCCGCGAGCAACGACGCCTTCAAGTTGTCCTCACCCTGGGTCGCCGCGTCGCCCGTGCCGACCGACATCGTCTCGAGCTGGATCTCCTTCTTCAGCGCGATCAGCTCTTCGTACATCGCCTGCAGCTCGGCCTTCTCCGACTCGATGTCGACCCGCAGACTGCCTTCCTGCGAGGCCGTCAGCTTCTTACCGCTGTCGGCGTATTGCTTGTTGTTCAAGAATCGCTCGACGCCGATCAACTGGCGCTGCACCTCGTCGATGCTCTCCTCGACGAAGAAGTTCTTCCGCTCGAGCTCGCGATATTGCCGCGTGACCTCGTCCTGGCGCGCCTCATAGGCCGCAAACGTGGTCGGCAGGCGCGACGCCTGCTCCTCCAGCTTGCGCCGCCACGCGACGATCTCGCTGAGCTCGCCCTTGGCCTTGCCATCGAGCCGGTCCCGGATCTGCTCGTTCTGCCGATCGAGCATGCGCGTTGCAACCAGCACCAACTGGTTTTCGAGCACCAGCGCCTGGGTCCACCCCTGGCGCAGCTCGGGGAACATCTCGACCCGGTTCTTGGCACCGAGCATCTTGCCGAGCTCGTCCCCCGCCTCGCGCGCCTTCTCGATATCCTCGCGCTCCCCCGCGATGCGATCGAAGACCGCCGTCACGCGCGAGAAGTCCGAGTTCGACTCGAGCCAGCTCACCGTCTTTCCCGACAGCGGGCTCTTCAGTTGTCCAAGGCCCTTGCGCCGCTCCAGGAGCCACTTGAAGTAGCGCTGTACATCCTGGGGATTCTTCGTGAAATTGGCAAGCTCGTTGCGCACCGGCGCGAACCTGTCGACGATCGTCTGGTAGCTCGCGAGCGCCTCGTCGTAGTTCTGCTGCATCACGTTCAACTGACCCCGCAGCACATGCGCGTCGATCTCCTGCTGGTCGTTCTTCACCGTCAGCAGCAACACCTCGACCGTCTGTAGCGCCTTGTCGAACTGGTCCTGATTGATGTAGGCCCAGGACATCTCGTAGACCGCCTCCTCGTAGTGGGGGCTGTTGCGGTCGATGTTCTGATAGCTCGTCAGCCCGAGGTCGTAGTTGCCACGCTGCACCAGCAGGCGCCCGACCGCGAGCCAGGCCTGGTCGCGCAGCTCGGTCGTGATCTTGTCCTTTACCTCGACGGTCGTCAGCTGGCGGAAGATCTCGAGCGCGAGGTCGACTTGCCCCTTCGCAACGTAGGCGGCGCCGAGATAGAAGCGCGAGCGGTTGTAGAGCGCGCTGCCGGTCCCGATCGTCTGCAGCCAGTCGATCGACTTGTCGGCATTGCCAAGCCGTAGCTCCGCCTTGCCGAGACCATAGCGAGTTCGGTCCGAGGTAGCGTCGCCGCCGAGGTCGTTCACCGCGCGCCGCAAGATCTCCTCGGTCGAGGCCGGGTTGCCGAGTGCCAGCTCGAGCAGGAACAGGCGCGCCTCCTCGGCGTTCGCCGGGTCACGCCCACTCGCGACCCTCAGGAACAGCTCGCGTGCTGCCTGGGGATTGTCCATCTCGAGCAGGCAGTCTCCCAAAAGCAACTGCGTCGCCTCGTACTCGAGGTCGTCCCTGAAATCGGGCCGCTCGAGCAGGTCGAACAACAGCATCGCCGCGTTCTCGTACTGCTTGAGCTCGTAGAAGACGCGCGCGTCGATGAGCCGCTTCTGGTTTGGGAACTTGCGGATGAGTGCGGTCGGGTTGGCGTACTGACGCACCAGCTGATCGACCTGGGTCTCGATATTGCCAAGCTGCGTCGCGAACTTGCGTGCATTGCGATCGCCGTCATCGGCGCGAACGGGCGCGAGCGTCATCACCGCGAAGGCGACTACAACCGTCCGACTCGCCAGCAACGGCAGCCGGAGGCGATACGGCAGGCTCGCGAAGGCGGACCTCATTTCAGCGGACCTTCCACGGGCACGAGATCCGGGGCCACCACAGGCGCGGGCCCGAGCTCGGGCGTGCCGGGCGGCGGCGCGCTGCCGGGCTTGTTCTGCTCGGCGGTGTAGCTGATCTGCTTGACGTCGAAAGTGATCGAAGGCCGCTCGCGCAGGTCGTAGGTGATGTCGCCCTTCTGATAGCCGATGGCGCGCACCGTCGTGATCTTGCCCTTGGTCGCGTAGAACGTGTAGCTCGCGCGCAGCTTGAACAGGTAGTCCTTGAGGTAGGCGAAGACCGCCGAGTCGCCGCGATAGACCATCTCGACGGCGAGCACATGGTTGCCGGGCACCATGTTCTGATTGAAGATTTCGAAGCTGTCCTTCTCCTCGAGGATCTTCGAGCTGTCGTCCTGGAAGTAGATCTTCTCGCCGTCGAGGTGATAGAGCACCTGCACCGGCTTGAAGCTCGAACCCATGTCATTTTCGTGGAAGATCACGACTTTGGCTTCCGCGATGACGTCGTTCAGGAGCCGCTCTTTCAGGAGCAGGAGGCGCGTCTTCGAGCGGAAGACCTTCTCCTTCAGGTTGACGACCTTCTCCTCGAGCTCGCGCAGCTTGTAGTCGTGCACGACGTCGCCATTGCTCGGCGGGGCCGGCGGCGTATCACTCAGACCGGGCCCGAGCGGGCCTCGGGGCAGCGGCGCGGGCGGCCCGTCCGGAGACGTCGGCAGCTCGACCGGGTCCGGCTCGGCCGCGAGCACGACCGATGACCCGATAGCCCCGAGGGTCCCGAGCAGCAACGCCGTAAGGAGCCCGGCCGGGATGGAGAGAGTGCGCCACTGCATGCATTGCCTCGTTGGAACCAGGCGCTTGGAACGCAGCCCCAAATCACACGGGCGGGCGCCAAAGCCTTGGTGTTCTACCGCAACCCTTCCTTAGAGGAAAGATGTCCGAGGTTTCGGCGGCCGCCGCACCGGTTCGCAGATCAGATCGGCGACCACGGGTCGCGCACGCCGCTGGCATCGGCCACTGGACCGGGATCGTCGAGGTAGTGGGCGACCTGCCCCATGATCGCGTGCACGCCTTCGCGTGAGAGGCCCGAGATGTAGTGCAGGTCGGTCACGCCGATCTTTGCGAACTCGTCCTTCCAGAGGTCGAGCTCGGCCCGGTCCGGCACGAGGTCGATCTTGTTGAGGACCACGATCTGCGGGTACGTCGCGAGCTCTGGCGACCAGGCCGACAGCTCGTCGCGCACGACGCGATATGCCTTGAGTGGGTCGGTCGCCTCGGGCGAGAGCGAGATGAGGTGCACCAGCACCTTCGTTCGCTCGACGTGCTTGAGGAACCGATCGCCCAGCCCGTGGCCCTCGTGCGCGCCCTCGATGAGGCCCGGGATGTCGGCCAGCACGATGTCGCGCTCGTAGTAGCGGTAAACGCCGAGGTTCGGCACGAGGGTCGTGAACGGGTAGTCGCCGACCTTCGCCTGGCTGTTCGTCAGCGCCCGCAAGAGCGTGCTCTTGCCCGCGTTCGGGAGGCCAATCACCCCCACGTCGGCCACCAACTTGAGGTTCAGGCGCAGCGTCTTGCGCTCGCCCTCTTCACCCGGCTGCGCGATGCGCGGCGCCTGCCGCGTCGAGGTCACGTAGTGCGTATTGCCGCGGCCGCCTCGCCCGCCCTTTGCGAGCACGGCTTCCTTTTCCGGCTCGTCCAGATCGAACACGACCGCACCGGTCGTCTCGTCCAGGATCTGCGTGCCGACCGGCACCGGGATGCGGATATCGGGTGCGTCGGCGCCGTGCTTTCGCGCGCCCTCGCCGTGGTCGCCGTTGACGGCGCGATAGATGCGCCGATAGCGGTGATCCAGCAGCGTCGCGGCGCCGGTCGTCGCATAGGCGACCACGTCGCCGCCCTTGCCGCCATCGCCCCCGTCGGATCCGCCGAGCGGCACGTGGGCCTCGCGGCGAAAGGAGATGCACCCCTTACCACCATGGCCGCCGGTCACCTCGATGACCGCTTCGTCGACGAACTGCACAGGCCTGGCCTCAGTGATCGGCCAAGCAAAGGCCCAGCCTCAGAAACAGGAAAGGGCGCGATCGATCGCGCCCCGGGGCGACTGGCCGCACGCGCACGTGCGGTCGTCGTAGGCTACTGACGGGCCGCTATAGCGCGCCCCGCACTTCAGTTCGCGGCGACGGCGCCGACCACCGAGGCGCGCTTGCGACCACGGCGATCGAAGTCGTACTTCAGCGTGCCATCGACCAGCGCGAAGAGCGTGAAGTCACGCCCCAGACCGACGTTCGGTCCGGGGTGGATGACCGTGCCGCACTGGCGCATGATGATGTTGCCGGCCCTTACGACCTGGCCACCGTAAATCTTGACCCCGCGGCGCTGTCCATTGGAGTCGCGACCGTTGCGGGAGCTGCCCTGTCCTTTCTTATGTGCCATGACCTTTCTCCGGGTTCCTTGATCGCTGGATCAGGCCGCGATCGCGTCGATGCGCACGCGCGTGAAGTACTGGCGGTGCCCCTTCTTGCGCTTGTAGTTCTTGCGGCGCCGGAACTTGAAGACAATGATCTTCTTGGCCCGGCCCTGCTCGACGATGGTCGCCTTGACGCTGGCGCCCTGAACGAGCGGGCGCCCGATGGTGGTGTCAGTGTCCGATCCAACGAGGAGAACCTCGTCGAAGGTCAACTGGGCGCCGGTTTCGCCGTCCAGGCGCTCGAGCGCGAGGGTGTCACCCTGCTCGACCCGGTACTGCTTTCCGCCGGTCTTGATCACGGCATACATCGTGGGACCTCTCGACATTGAATCTGGCCAGCCGCTTGGGGTGGCCCGCGTAAGGGAGCGGGAACCTAGAGGCCCGCCTCGTGACTGTCAAGGTGAAAGCTATGGGTCATACGAAGGCGCGCAAGCTCGCCTCATAAGGGGCGCGCGCGACACCCCGCTCGGTGATGATCGCGCTGATGAGCGCGCCCGGGGTCACATCGAAGCTCGGGTTGCGGACCTTGATGGCGGGCGGCGCGATAGGGCGGCCGAACACCTCGAGGACTTCCTTCGCGGGGCGCTCTTCGATCGGGATGTCGCGGCCGCGCGAGGTCTCGAGGTCGATCGTCGTGGTCGGCGCCGCGACGTAGAACGGGATGCCATGGTAGCGGCACAGGACAGCCAGCGAGAAGGTCCCGATCTTGTTGGCGGTATCGCCGTTGTTAGCGATGCGGTCGGCGCCGACGACGACCATGTCGACCTCGCCCCGTGCCATCAGGTGGCCGGCCGCGCTGTCGCAGATCAAGGTCGCATCGATGCCGTCCTGCAAGAGCTCCCACGCGGTGAGACGTGCCCCCTGGAGATACGGCCGCGTCTCGTCGACGAACACCGCGATGCGCGCTTTGGCGTGGGCCGATCGGATGACACCGAGCGCTGTGCCCCAGCCCGCGGTGGCAAGGCTACCGGTGTTGCAATGGGTCAGGATGCGCGTCGCGCGATCGCCGAACACCGGCACGAGGCCTGCGCCGTGGTCGCCAATGGCGTGGTTCATCGCCAGGTCTTCGGCGCGGATCGCCTGGGCTTCGGCGTCCAACGCAGCGAGGCGGGCCGCGTGATCCTGATGCGGGTCGGCCAGCATCTCGGCGGCACATCGCCGCATACGGTCAATCGCCCAGAACAGGTTGACCGCCGTCGGGCGGGCCTCGGCCATGTGCACGGCCAAGGCCTGGAAGCCGGCCGCGAAGCCTTCGGGCGCGATGGCGTGGGCACCGAGCGCCAACCCATAGGCCGCCGCGACGCCGATCGCGGGCGCGCCGCGGATCGCCATGTCGCGGATCGTCAGCCACACGTCGCCTGCCGTGCGGCACGCAATCCACGTCTCCTCGAACGGCAGGAGCCGCTGGTCGAGCACGTACACCACGTCACCGTCGCGATAGATCGGCGTGACTTCGGTCGGTCGGGTTGATTGGGTTGATTGGGTTGATTGGGTTGATTGAGTCATGGTCGTCATGGTCTTCATGGTCGTCTCGCTTCGAGGCGCTCGCGCAGGATTCGCTGGAGCTCCTCGGGGTTGGCCTTGCCTTTGAGCGCCCGCATCGCCTGGCCCACGAAGAAGCCAAACACCTTGTCTTTGCCGGATAGGAAGTCCGCAACCTGGCCTGCGCTCGCGTCGAGGATCGGCTCGATCGCGGCGACCAGCGAGGCGCTGTCCGAGACCTGCGTGCCGTGGTCGCGCACCCAGGCCTCGCCATCGGCACCCTTCAACATCGCGGCGAGCGCGTCCTTGGCCATGCGCGAGGACAACGTGCCACGCTGCAGATGGCCCAGCAGGGTCGCCAGTGCGGCCGGTGCGACGGGCGACTCAGCGAGGTCGAGGCCGTCCTTGGCGAGCGCACCGAGAAGGTCATTGATGACCCAGTTGGCGGCGAGCTTCGCTTCGACATGCGGCGCGACCACCTCGAAGTAGTCGGCGCGCGCGCGATTCTGGGTCAGAACTTCGGCGTCGTACGGCGACAGCCCGAGGCTCGCGACGAAGCGCGCCTGGCGCAGGTTCGGCAGCTCGGGCAGGGCCGCCTTCTCCGCCTCGAAGAGCGCGTCGGGCACATCCAGCACCAACAGGTCAGGGTCCGGGAAGTACCTGTAATCGTGCGCATCTTCCTTCGTGCGCAGCGAGCGGGTCGTGCCGCTCGCTTCGTCCCAGCCGCGCGTCTCCTGCACGACCACCCCGCCCCTTTCGAGCAGTTGGATCTGACGGACGATCTCCCCCTGGATAGCGAGCCCGACGAAGCGGAACGAGTTGACGTTCTTGATCTCGCTGCGCGTGCCGAGCTCACCGCCCGGACGCCGCACCGACACGTTCGCGTCGCAACGGAAGTTGCCCGCCTCCATGTCCCCGTCCGACACCTCGAGCCAGACGACCAGGCGATGCAGCGCCTTGAGATAGGCGACGGCGTCCTCGGGCGAGTGCAGCACCGGCTCGGACACGATCTCGACCAGCGCCACGCCGGCGCGGTTCAGGTCGACCCGCGACTCACCACGACGGCCATCGTGAATGGTCTTGCCCGCGTCCTCTTCGAGGTGGATGCGGCGCAGCGCGAAGTGCTCGATAGCGTCGCCGATCGCCACCGGCACCGTGCCGCCGGCGCAGATCGGATCCTCGTATTGGCTTATCTGATAGCCCTTGGGCAGGTCCGGATAGAAGTAGTGCTTGCGCGAGAACTGCGAGCGCCGGTCGATCGTGCAACCGAGCGCGAGTCCCAAGCGCACGGCCAGCCGGATCGCCTCGGCGTTCGGGACCGGCAGCGTGCCCGGCAGCGCCAGGATCACCTCGTCCGTAAACGTGTTGGGCGACAAATCCGCGGTCGACCCACCCGCCACCGGGCAGCTCGTGAAGAGCTTCGAGTGGGTCTTGAGCTGGGCATGCACCTCGAGCCCGATGACGGCTTCCCAACCCTCGAAGAGCGGCCGGCTCATGTCGCCTCCGAAAGGCCAAACGGACAGACGGCCGGTGGCAACATCGACTCGAGCCCGTGCGCCACCTGCAACATGCGCAGCTCCTGCAGCGGCGGCGCCAGCAATTGCAAGCCAACCGGCAGGCCATTGCCATCGTGACCGACCGGCAGTGAGACCGCGGGCAGCCCCGCCAAAGACGCTGGAATCGTAAAGATATCCATGAGATACATCGCCAGTGGATCGGTCGTGCGCTCGCCGAACGTGAACGCGGTCACCGGCGAGGTCGGTCCGGCGATGAGATCGCACTGCGCGAAGGCCACCTCGAAGTCGCGGCGGATCAGCGTGCGCACCTTCTGCGCCTGCAGGTAATAGGCATCGTAGTAGCCACTCGACAACGCGAACGTGCCGAGCATGATGCGGCGCTTCACCTCGGGTCCGAACCCTTCGGCCCGCGAACGCGCATAGAGCTCGTCGAGGTCGCCATACGTCGCCGTCCGATGGCCGTAGCGGATGCCGTCGAAGCGCGCGAGGTTCGACGAGGCCTCGGCGGTAGCGATGAGGTAGTACGTCGCGACCGCGTAGCGCGTGTGTGGCAGCGAGATCGGGACGATCGTGGCGCCTTCGTCCGATAGGCGCGTCAGGGCCGCGCGCACCCGTTCGCGCACGTCGTCGGCGACGCCGTCACCGAGGTACTCCTCGGGCACGCCGATGCGCAGCCCGCCGAAGTCGAAGTGCGGGCCAATCGCCAGAAGGTCGGGCGCCGGCATCGGCAGGCTCGTCTGGTCCTTGTCGTCCTGACCGGCCATCGTCTTGAGAACCAGCGCAGCATCGGCGACGTTGCGCGCTAGCGGGCCTATCTGATCGAGCGATGAGGCGTACGCGATGGCGCCATAACGCGACACGCGGCCATACGTCGGCTTGACGCCGACGAGCCCGCAGAAGCTCGCGGGCTGGCGAATCGAGCCACCGGTGTCGGTGCCGAGCGCTGCCGCCGCCAGGTGGCCCGCGACCGCGGCGGCCGACCCACCGGAGCTGCCGCCGGGCACGCGCGTTGGGTCCCACGGATTGCGGGTCGTGCCAAACGCCGAGTTCTCGGTCGAGCTGCCCATGCCGAACTCGTCCTGGTTGGTCTTGCCCAAGATGATGGCGCCGGCCTCGCGTAGGCGCGCGATCGCGGTCGCGTCGTAGGGCGGGACCCAGCCGGCCAGGATCTTCGAGCCCGCCGTGGTGACGAGCCCGCGCGTGACGATCTGGTCCTTCACGGCGATCGGCACGCCCGCCAGACGCCCGAGCGGCACGTTCGCGGCGCGCTGCTGGTCGACCTCACGAGCCCGCGCCAATGCGCCATCGCGGTCAACCGCGAGGAACGCCCCGAGCACGCCGTCGTGCGCATCGATGCGGTCGAGATGCGACTGCACGAGCCCCTCGGCGCTGAGGTCGCCGTCCTTGATGGCGCGCGCCTGCTGCACGAGCGATAGCGTCGTCGGGTCGCTCATCACACCACCTTCGGGACGATGAACGCCTCGCCATCCGCTGCCGGAGCGCCCGCGATAGCGACCGCCTGCGGCAACGCGGCCGTGGCGATGTCCGCGCGATAGGCCCGTACAAACGGCAGCGGGTGCGACATCGGCGCGACACCGGTCACGTCGACCGCGCGCAGCTCATCGATGTAGCCCAGGATCTTCTGCAGATCCCCGGCCATATCACGCGCCTCCTCCGGTGAGAGCGACAGGCGCGCGAGCCGCGCGATGTGGGCAACGTCGATCGAAGTCGTCGCAGGGGCGGGGTCAGCCATGGCCCGGGATGGCTACCATGGCGGGCCCGCGCGGTCGAGGACGGCGGCCGGCCGGCCGAAGAATGGTGAGAATCTGCATAGTCATCGGTCGCGAGCGAGTGCGTGCATGCCGACTTCATCTCGGCCTGCGCAGTTGCTGTTGGAACGCAACCAGGATGGCAGTGAGGCGCTGCCGCTTGGCGTCGTCGCGGGCGGCAACGATGTCGTCGACGGGCACGTCTTCTGGGATGGCGAGCAGTTCGTGGTGTTCTGGCTCCAGGCGAGGACCCGCGCGTTCCCATGACATCGTAGCGAGCGTATGATGCGGGCGTGAATGTCGATGTCCGCTGGCGCCAACGCTTCCAGAACCTCGAACGCGCCGTCGTGCTTCTGCATGAGCCGTTTGCTGGGGACATCGCAGCGTTGTCGCCGCTCGAACGCGAAGGCACGATCCAGCGCTTCGAAGTCGCCGTCGAGCTCGCGTGGAAGACGCTGAAGGACTACCTCGAGCACCAGGGGCAGACCCTGCAACCGGTGACCCCGCGCAACGTCGTCAAGGAGGCGTTCAGAGCGGGGCTGCTTACGGATGGTCAGGTCTGGATCGACATGCTCGACCATCGGAACCTGCTCGCGCACACCTATGACGCGAGCCAGGTCGAGCGCGCGGTCGTCGCGATCCGCGACCACTACCTCACCGCCTTTGATGCGCTTCGAGCCTGGCTCGCGGCCCAGGTCGCAGCGTGAACGACCTCGTGGCAACCGGTCTCGACCAACGAGCGATGGAGCTCATACGCGCGGTCCTGGCGGCACACCCGGAGGTGCGACGCGCGGTCTTGTTCGGTTCACGCGCGAAGGGCACGGCCGGCCCGAGCTCCGACATCGATCTCGCGCTCGATGGCATCGACGATCCGCTCCGGGCCGAAGCGATTGCAAGCGAGCTCGATGCGTTGCCGCTGCCTTATCGCTTCGATGTGCTCGCCCTGTCGGCGATTCGCAACCCCGCGCTGCGCGAGCATATCGAGCGGGTCGGCATCGACCTGTAGTCGCAGCAGCGCGCAGCGATTTTCCACAGCCGCGTCAATGTCCAGCAGCCGCAGTGACGCGGGGTCGGATGGCCATCTCGTGCAAGAAAATCCCACGAAAGCGCTAAGCGCTTCTAATTACCATCCAATTGTGGCACTATCCTGACATGTCAAATATCCCGCCGAGCACTCTCGCGAACAGCGAACTCGAGACCGAGGTCGCGACCCTTTCGGCCCAGCTAGACAGCGCCGAGCATCGCCTGCTCCAGCTCATTGGCGAGCTCGACCGGCGCCAGCGGCACCGCGACCACGGGCTTCCGTCGCTGGCCGCGTGGCTCTCGTGGCGCGTCGGCCTCGGCCCGGTGGCGGCGCGCGAAAAGGTCCGGGTCGCCAAGGCACTCTGGGAGCTGCCGCACATCGACGCGGCCTTTGCGCGGGCGGAGGTCAGCTACTCGAAGGTCCGTGCGATGACGCGCATTGCCACGCCCGGCAATGAAGCGAAGCTCCTACACATGGCGAAGGAGGCCAGCGCGGCGCAGCTCGAGACCTTGTGCCGGGGAGTCGAGCAGGTCTCGAACCAGAGTCCCGACGGTCAGAGCCGCTGGGTGAAGCTGCGCCCATGCAAGGACGGCATGGTGCGGATCGAAGCGCGCCTGCACCCTGACGAGGCGGCCTTGGTGATGCGCGCCATCGACGTCGCCGCCAAGCCGGACGCTTCCGCGGAAGCGCCGGAGTCCGAGATTGGCAACGACGCTTCCGCGGAAGCGCGGGCCGCCCGACCCGATGGCCTGCTGCGGATCGCCGACGGGTGGCTCGCAGGGCTTCGGCCCGAAGGTCGCAGTGGTGGCGAGCGCCACCAGTTGATCGTGTGCGTGCGCGAGTCGGAGTTGCACCCGGGCGGAGTTTCCGCGGAATCGCCGGCCGGCCCGGTCGGCGCAGAATCCTTGCGTCGCCTCGCCTGCGATTCGAGCGTCACGCGGGTGACGGTTGATGCCGACGACAGCCCGCTCGATGTCGGGCGTAAGCTGCGCACGGTCTCGCCGGCCATGCGCAAGGCGTTGGTGGCGCGCGATGGTGGCTGCCGCTTTCCCGGGTGCACCAACCACCGTTGGGTCGACGCCCATCACATCGAACACTGGGTCGACGGCGGGCAGACGCGGCGCGACAATCTGGTGCTGTTGTGTACGGCGCACCACCGGCTCGTTCACGAAGGGGGCTTCCGGCTGGTTGGAAGTGCTGACGAATTGCGCTTCGAACGGCCCGACGGAACGGCGATCATCGTGCCGAGCGGCGCGCCCGTGAGAGGGGTGCTGCCGAGCGCGACCGCGGCCAAGGCACCGTGCATGGCCAGGCCTGACTACAACTGGGCCATTGGGGTCATTAGACCGGCTCGGGTCGGTAATCACTGGGCGCCTGCGGCTGCTGGACATTGACGCGGCTGTGGAAAATCGCTGCGCGATTTTCACACAAGCCGCTTGGAAAAGTCGCTGCGCGACTTTCCCACAATGCCCACAGCCCGACTGCTGCTGCTTTGACCCCTTCTGGGGGGCCGGTCAGGGGGTCGTGGTCGCGGCGCGCGGCGTCGCGTAGCGCCAGGTGGTATC
>Ga0209591_10001437_pt1 | contig 29556 bp, 26 predicted proteins | sample MAT01_FD_187207 | JGI IMG/M metagenome (GOLD analysis project Ga0209591, IMG submission 187207) | Freshwater microbial communities from Lake Fryxell liftoff mats and glacier meltwater in Antarctica - MAT-01 (SPAdes) (version 2) | ecosystem: Environmental > Aquatic > Freshwater > Ice > Liftoff... | reverse complement strand
GGTTCGGTGTCCCCCCAGCGTCGCTTTTCTTTCGCTTCGCTTCAGGCACTTATTCAATATAGCGAACCTCCTTTATCTTGTCAACTATTTTTCCAAAAAATATTTTGGAAGGCTTTCGAGTCCCTTGTAAGCCTTAGAGAAAGAGGGTTTTAGGCTATAGTATTCCTAAAATTCGCTAAGGAAGGATAAAGTTATGAGGAATTCTGGTGTTTTGCCGCCCTGGCTAGTTTTAGATCCGCTGTTGCGTAGCTGGCTGTTGGAAGATATAGGCCGAGGCGATCGCACAACAAATACGCTACTAGTAGAAAATGTGACGCTAGGCTCGGCTAAATGGATAGCTAAAGCTTCTGGGATAATTGCTGGCTTACCAGTTGCAGCTAGAGTGTTTCAGATTTTGAATGAAAAAGTAAGCTTTGTGACGGTTGCGGCTGAAGGTGCATGGTGTGAGCCGAAACAGGTAGTAGCTGAAATTCATGGTTCGCTAGATGCGTTGCTGATGGGTGAACGGGTCGCGCTGAACTTGGCTATGCGGTTGAGTGGGATTGCTACGCTGACTAATATATATGTGGAGAAAATTGCTGATTTACCTACTCAGTTGGTGGATACGCGTAAAACTACACCAGGCTTGAGACTGTTGGAAAAGTACGCGACTGCTTTGGGTGGGGCGATTAATCACCGCATGGGATTGGATGATGCGGTAATGATTAAGGATAATCACATTGCGGCTGCTGGAGGAATTGGAGAAGCAGTTACCCGGATTCGTTCTCAGATTCCTTATCCGTTGACAATAGAGGTGGAGACGGAAAGTTTAGAACAGGTGAAAGAAGCTTTGCAGTACAATCCTGACATTATTATGTTGGATAATATGCCTTTGGATATGATGCATCAGGCGGTGCAGTTGATTCGCCAGCAAGATAGTCGGGTGAAAATTGAGGCTTCGGGGAATGTGACTTTGGAAACTATTCGCGGTGTAGCCCAAACGGGTGTTGACTATATTTCTAGCAGTGCGCCGATTACTCAGTCGAAGTGGCTGGATTTAAGTATGAGGATTGTAGTTTAATATCAAAATGTCATATAGAATGTGCGCCTCTACCTAACCGTATTTAGCTTATAGACTGCCGATCGCTTCGGCAACTAGGTTAGAAACAAAGGGTAAAATAGCCCGACTCTTAGCCTGGGCTTTACCTTCTGTAAATACCACTAAAAGGTAAGGGCGCTGATCTGGTAATTCAATATACGCCGCATCATGGCGAACTTGACTTGTCCAACCTGCCTTTGACCAAATTTGAGCATCTTGAGTCAGTCCACCGCCCAAAAAACCTGTCACCTGGTCTTCTTCGCCCTCAGTGAGCAAATCGTTGAGAGTCCGTTTGAGCAAAGCCATCATTGCTTGCGATCGCCCACTTGAAACCGCCACCCCACCTACAATACTATGCAGTAACCTAGCGATCGCATTTGTTGTTAACATATTACGATTTTCCAGTAACTCTCCCACAAACGCCCGTTCTCGTCCATAAGGGCTATCACCCCAAGTTTTTTGACAAATGTTAATTGTCTCCATTTCTTCCCAACCCAAAGATTGGTAATAGCGGTTAACAATATCACGCTGATATTTCCAAGTTTCAAAGGGGCCAATTGGTAACTCTGGCCCTGAGGTAGTACCACTCAGGATATCCACAACCAAGCTAGTAGCATCATTACTAGAATCTACAATCATATCCCGCAAGGCTCGCTCCATCTCCTTGGAAGGCTGCTGGATCATGCCTTTTTCTAACCATTCGTTTACCGCCACCAAGTAAAATAGCTTGACTATACTGGCAGGATAAATCCGCTCAACACCGCGATAAGTGAAACCACGAACTGGATGATCCCAAAAAGCATTGGGAGTCAGAGCGCCACCAGTATTTACTAGCACTGGTGGATCGTAAACAACCCAAGTCAGGGCAATTTGATTACGGGCTAAGGTCGGAAATGCTGCCCAAGTTGAATCTAAAATGCGATTACCAAGATTTTCGAGTTGTTCGTCTTTATTAAAAAAAATCATTCTCTAAATAATGTCCTTTAATCTAAAATCCAAAATCGATCGACTGAGCGTTCGCCTAGCGTCTCGGAGAGAAGCCGAAGTCCAAAATCCAAAATCAGGGGAGTATCAGTGTTTAGCTGACCTAAATTTACATGATTCTCCTGAATGTACACGCTTGGCAACTCAAGCCGCATCTGGGCGACATTTATGGGTAACATCAAATCATCAAAATTCGGCGGTTGAGGTGTATTTGTGTGAAGATGACTATCCAGGATGGGTATCCCTTTCAGATTTTGATTCATTACAATCTGCTACTGTACATTATCAGGCTGCAACATTTTCTGAATCTGAGATTAAAAAACTGCTAGCAGAGGTGATCGCTTTTACCCAAAAAGCGATGCAACAATCAAATTATTACCTCTGGGGCGGTACGGTTGAGCCAAATTACGATTGTTCTGGGTTAATGCAGACGGCGTTTGCTTCGGTGGGTATTTGGTTACCCAGAGATGCCTATCAACAGGAAGGATTCACTCAACCAATAACTATTGCAGAATTAGCGGCCGGGGATCTGGTATTTTTTGGAACTAGCCAAAAAGCAACCCATGTCGGACTTTATTTAGGGGATGGTTATTACATCCATAGTTCTGGGAAAGATCAGGGACGGGATGGTATTGGGATTGATCTTCTCTCGGAACAGGGAGATGCAGTTAGTCAGTCTTACTATCAGCAGGTGCGAGGTGCTGGTAGAGTCTTTAAGAGTTACGAACCACAGAGACGCACAGGATGCACAGGTATATGAGGAGTGGGTTGATTGATCAAGGGTTGGCTGGGGAAAATGGGGCGATTTCAGCAATGATCCCAGATGTTTCGGTGGTGGTGCCGATACATAACGAGGTGGAAAGTTTGCCGCTTTTACTAGAAGCGATCGCATCTACTTTATTATCTAGTCAGATAAATTATGAAATCATTTGTGTGGACGACGGTTCTACAGATGGTTCCGGGGAATTTCTCAAGAAATCAGCACAAATCCGTTCTGATTTAAAAGCGGTAATTTTGCGTCGCAACTATGGTCAGACTGCGGCTATGGCTGCTGGGTTTTATTATGCACTAGGCAAAGTAATCATCACTTTAGATGCTGACCTCCAAAATGATCCGGCTGATATCCCGATGTTATTAGCAAAGCTGGACGAGGGTTACGATTTGGTGAGTGGTTGGCGGCAAAAACGCCAAGATGGTGCTGTGAATCGGTTACTTCCTTCCAAAATTGCCAATTGGCTAATTCGCTGTACCACTAGCGTGAATATTCATGACTATGGCTGTTCGCTGAAAGCTTATCGTGCAGAACTGTTGGCAGATATGAATCTCTACGGTGAACTACATCGATTTTTACCTGCTTTGGCGTACATCGAAGGAGCTAGAATTACCGAAATGCCCGTGCGTCATCACGCCCGTCGATTTGGTCGCAGTAAGTATGGGATTTGGCGGACATTCCGGGTGCTGATGGATTTGTTAACTATTTTGTTTATGAAAAGGTTTCTCACCCGTCCGATGCACGTTTTTGGGCTGTTGGGCTTGATTTCAATGGTTTCGGGGACAGCTATCGGAATTTACTTGACTTTCGTTAAATTAGCTTTAGGTGAGATAATTGGCAATCGCCCTTTGCTAATTTTGGCAGTTCTCCTGCTAGTAACTGGAGTGCAGTTGTTTTGCTTCGGTCTTTTGGCAGAATTGCTGATGCGTACATACCATGAATCCCAAGGACGACCTATCTATCGTGTGCGAGAGGTTGTAGCAAAAAACGTTAAGTAAGGTAACAATAGTCGTTGGGCATTGGGCATTGGGCATTGGGCAAAAAGCTAATTTTTTATTCTCACCCTTGCCTCCTCATCTCCCCACTCCCCACTCTTGACAAAACCTCATTAAAGTTCCAGATGCCTATGCTTTGAAAAGTTAAAAGTCAGGAGTTTTAATTCCTGACTCTTAACTCTCAAAAACGGGCGAGGAGGGATTCGAACCCCCGACACCGTGGTCCGTAGCCACGTGCTCTAGTCCACTGAGCTACACACCCTTGTCAAGAAATCATATTAACACGTTATAACTAAATGACGCAAGAGAATTTTCCATCTAATTTTGCCAACTTAACCCATTTGGATCGTCAGGGACAGGCACAGATGGTGGATGTGTCTGGCAAAGCACCAACCATTCGCCAAGCAGTAGCCGCAGCCAAAGTGCGAATGCTACCAGCCACCTTTGCTGCCATTCAAGCCGGAAATGTCCCAAAAGGGGATGTGTTAGCAACTGCAAGATTAGCTGGGATTATGGCAGCTAAACAAACAGCTACTTTAATTCCTCTGTGTCATCCCTTGCCTTTGCAAAAAATCACAGTCGAGATTATACCTGATCCGCAACTACCTGGTTATCAAATTCAAGCGACAGTCAAAACCAAAGCTGAAACCGGTGTAGAGATGGAAGCCTTAACCGCCGTTTCCGTTGCGGCCTTGACTTTATACGACATGGCAAAAGCCCTAGAAAAGTCGATTCAAATTGAATCAATTCGTTTAATAAGTAAGAGTGGCGGGAAATCAGGAGATTATTCCCTGGCAGAGCAATAACTTAAACTATGTGAATAACCTCACCAACTCGCAAGAGTTGAACTCCCAACAAGTACTGAAGATTGGTTAATTCACCATCTTCTTTAATCAAGACGAACTTGATCTGGCAGGTGTAGGATAGAGATCCCCTACATCAATTCTTGATTTTTTATGTCTGCTACGCCTCTTGTATCTCCGGTTGACTTACACAACTCAGGAAAATCAGAATTAATCCCTCCCCTTCTAGGTGCGACCCTTGAGGAGTTAAGCAGTTGGGTGCAGCAGCAGGGACAACCTGCTTATAGAGGAAAGCAACTGCATGAATGGATTTATGACAAGGGAGTGCGATCGCTATCTGATATTTCTGTCTTCCCTAAGCAATGGCGTACAGAAGTAGCAGAAATTCCCATTGGACGCTCAACTTTACATTACCGTTCTGTGGCACCCGATGGCACTGTCAAATATCTTCTGCGATTAGTAGACGGGCAAATTATTGAAACAGTTGGCATCCCCACCTTCGCAGAAGCGGGAGAAGGCCCAAAATCTCGTCTGACAGTTTGCGTCTCTACTCAGGTGGGTTGTCCAATGGCGTGTGATTTCTGCGCTACTGGTAAAGGAGGCTACAAACGTAATTTAGCACGGTATGAAATTGTCGATCAGGTGTTAACTGTACAAGAAGATTTTCAGCAACGGGTTAGCAATGTGGTGTTTATGGGACTAGGTGAACCGTTGTTGAATACTGAGAATGTCCTAGCAGCTTTGAAATGCCTGAATCAAGATGTGGGTATAGGAGCGCGATCGCTTACAGTTTCAACTGTTGGTATTCGCGATCGCATCCGTGAGTTCGCGCAAAACCATTTGCAAGTCACTCTCGCTGTTAGTCTCCACGCACCTAACCAAGCACTGCGGGAAAAACTCATCCCCAGCGCCCACGCCTATCCTCTAGAAGATTTACTGGCTGAATGTCGAGAATATGTAGAAATCACTGGCCGCCGCGTTACCTTTGAATATGTTCTCCTCGCTGGTGTCAACGATTTACCAGAACACGCATTGGAACTTTCAAAATGCTTGCGAGGATTTCAAAGTCATGTAAATTTGATTCCTTACAATCCCATCCAAGAAGTAGATTACAAACGCCCCAACCGCGATCGCATTCAAGCATTTGTTAACGTCCTTAAGCAACAAAATATTGCCGTTAGTGTCCGCTACTCTCGTGGGTTAGAAGCCGATGCTGCTTGCGGACAATTGAGAGCAAGTAAAAATTAAATAAGTTTGCAAGTTTAGCAATTGCTGCAAGAAGGCTGCGGTAGAAATTGTTATATTAAAGTTAAGCGATCGCTTAACCCAACTCAAAGGATAATTAATCAAACCCTGAAACAACCTATTTTCGTTAATCCACATCATGATTAATTTGTACAGTGCGTAAGTCCTAGAGGTTACAAGCGCACCCTAGCAAGGGACGAAATTGTCGATCAGGCTTTGACTGTGCAAGAAGATTTTTAGTAACGGGTTAACAATGTAGTGTTTATAGATATGGTAAACCGTTGTTGAGTACCATCAATCAGCGATTGCTAAGTATTTATACAGTTGGTATTGGCGATCGTCTTTCTAAGGTTGTAAGTTAAAAGATGCTTTATTGATGAGGATATCATTTTGAAATCTAAGTGTGACACTCCAGTATGGATTCATGTCATCTGTTCTTGGAGATTCGTAATCAGTCAAATAAACATCTTGATTGTTCCACTGGTAAATCTTTTCATGTATTTGTCCATCAGCAAAATCGATATTGTTTTCATAAATCAAGATGCCATCCCAACCTATAATGGAACGAACTTCATTATAAGACATGCCTGTAGATATAGAGTTATGTAACTTTTCCCTGATTTCAGATGGCAAATTTCTCTGTTTAATCTGTATAGTATCGTGGGGATTTTGATTAAAGACTTTGAACATAGAGTTCATAAAAAAGGTAGGCATCTGAGCAATAGAAACAACTCTATGGGAATAGATAAATGCAACCCATGCCAATAAAGCAACAGCTAATAATATTGAATATTTCATAAAAAAAAGGTGGAATAACCACCTTACAATTTTTCCAAATTATATCAAGTGGGGTCAAGACTAACGAATACCAGCACTGCTTTCGTGAGTGTTAGTGTATGAATTCATAATAGTATTGATTGTGCCCCATACTCTATTTGTCATCTCTTCGTGAAAACTACCATTCAGATAAGAACCAGTATTATGAACAGTAAAATCCTTAAATGATTCTGTAACTATCCCATTGTTGTATTCGGTTTCAACCTTACCATCAATGTAAATCTTGTCAGACGAAGAACTGTAATCTTGAGTGCGAGTTGAATTGGTTACAGTATCGATATTGAAATTAGTCTCTGTTCTACTCTGCTGAATTCTCCACTCGTTTAAAACAAATGCCTCACCTGCTAAAGCAGGACTAGCAAACAAAGTAGCAAGAATAGCTAAACCGAGAACTTGCTTCATTACTTTGTCCTCATTCTAAATTAGTTGCCTTTGTCAGAGAAACTAATCTTGCCAAAGGAACTAAAAGAAATCCAAGGGTGGATAAACCACCCTAGAATCTTTTGAAATTACATCAAGCAGTATTCAGAACTAACGAACACCTGCGGTGGTTTCGTGAGCATCAGTATATGCGTTAGTTCTAGTCTTAATAGTACCACCAACGGTAGTATAATTATGTTCATTATAGCTACCATACAGGTGAGCACCAGCTGTATGAACGGTAAATTCATCATAGGAAATTGGTTTCAGATTACAACCATAGCTGCAACCACCACTAACTTCACCATCGATGTAAATCTTATCAGCCCAAGAACTGTATTTTTCGTCTCGATTTGAATAAGTCTTAGAATGAAGGTTTAAATCGGTCTTTGTTACGCTATTACTCCATGAATCTTCGTTACGCACAAATGTTTCACCAGCAAAAGCAGGGGTAGCTAAGAAGGCAGCAAGAATAGCCAAGCCAAGAACTTTTTTCATGAGTTTATCCTCTTTGTAAATTAGTTGTTTTTTTCAGCCTCATTTTTAGGTAATTCTTGAGGCTGGAACCTCGGAAGTTTGTTAGGTTCATTTGTATTAGTTCTGTTTATAGCAACCCCTTTACAGACAGCAGAAATAGTAGGAAAGCTGTCAGGGCTTAATTGGATACCAGCACCGATTAGTTCAGCACAGGCACGAGCATTGATAATCTCTACATCATATTGAGTCTTACGAGTAATAGTTTCAGCCATTTGCTTGCAAGTACTTTCAAGGCTTCCACCTAGAGGGAAAACTATAGCAGCATTCACAGCATAAGAGGCGTTGTTAGAGAAACTAATGCCGTCATAGGAACTCAAAGAAGTCCCTAATATTAAAGATGGTCGTGGACATACAACATTTATTCCAGCTACTCCTTGAATTTTATAAGTAGCCGATTCACCAAGGTTATAAACTCCTGTTTGATTAATTGCAGCAGAGTTCCGTTGTTGGTTATCAAGAGTCTGCTCTTGATTAGGCTGAGATTGAGAATTAACAGAGTTAGTGACAGATTGCGCTTGGGTTTCGAGATTTATACTAACTATTCCGAGTAGACATAGTAAGGAAGAGTTAGTGAATAATTGTAGAGCTTTTTTAAACATTTGAAGTTTTTTGGATATTGCAAAATAAGGATATTAAGAGTCATAGATTAGGTAAGTTGGCAAAATAAAACCAAACTATGTGAAGAAAAATATATTAAGGTAAAATTATCTTTCTTCTTACCTCCTACCTACTACCTCCTGCCTTATCCCAACGACAAATTTTTAGGCTGACTTGCTTGGTTTACTAATTGGGTGTTTTACCTCATTAGAACAACAATGAGTATCGTTACAATCTGTAGTATTTGCCACTTGATTTACTTTTTAAAGTATTGATTTTTCGGAACTTTTGCCGTTCGTTATTCATCACAAATAAATATTCTCAAAGAGCAAAAAAAAATACGAGGGGGGTTTTGTGGGATTAAGTGGGAGATTGGAAAACATTAAGATTCATGGAGATAATAAAGGATTAAAGTTTGATTTATGCTAGATTTGTTAAAATTTTAATGTTGGTTTAGATAAAGCTTCAAATAATCTAGCTTTTAAAAAATCAAATAACATTCTTATATCAAGCTATTAGTCAAGTTCTTTAACTTGGCTCTATCGTTCCCTAATTAGTACAGCACGGCAAAAATAAAGCTCCGATTCAAAACAGTCAAAACGCTTTTATCATAAGCATCTTGAATTTTGGGTACTCCTTCCCTACGAGATGCTGCGCCAATTAAAAAAGCAAGCTACGCGCAGTTCTCGAAGAGTTGCAGTATTTAGCTATTAATGTGGGCTAGAGAACACAATATGCTGAGAGTGCCTCGGAATTGGTTTTTCGAGTAACTTTGTTGTCGGTGGAATTTTCTGTAGGCATTTGCGATCGCAATGTCTACGACGATCTACCTCACGTCAGCGCTAGAAACAGATAAAATTGGCAAATTGAGTCTTGTAAAGATTGAAAACCAGTATTTAGCAATAAAAATTAATGTCAGGAAACAATGACGATGAAATAATAATAAAATAAACCACTTAACTCTAAGTATAATCATTATTTTCTGCTTAAGTAGTATTAGTGATATTTAAGCAGATAGGGCTATTTAGTTTTAGACATAAATCGCCCAGAATCAAAGTTCCACGGCTTATAACTAAAGTCCGTTAAAACGGACTATAACCTTTTATCAGTCGTTTTTAGACAGCTTTGGCTATTAGATTCAGAATTCATTCTCAGGTAGGCTAGATGAGAATGAAATAGCCTTGCTTAAGTAGATATTACTTGAAATCATTTCAAGTTAATAAGTTTAATAGTACTCCTATTTGATGTTTGAAAAAACGTTTTATTGCTCTACCTTTCTTATTTTGTGTTCCCTGCTTTTACGAGTAAGTTTATAAATCAAATCGGATTGCTATGTCAACTAATAATAAATCATCTGCATAAAATTCATCAGATTAGTTTGACGTATGAACACTCAAGAGTTATTAACTATTGCGGATCAAGTGGTATCGAAATCATCTGGTAGACACTTGACTGATTTACAAAGTGATTTGTTAAAAGCATCTTATGAAAATCAGACATACGAACAGTTTGCCAACGATCACGGCTACTGCCTCGATTATATAAAGAAGGATGTAGGGTCTGCGTTATGGCAATTGCTATCTCAAGCTTTAGGAGAGAAAGTTACAAAAAAGAACTTTCGGCAAGCGTTAGAGCGATATCAACAAGCTGAAAAATTTGTGACTTATAACGAAAAAGAAAAACAACAATATTTTGACATCTACATGATGTTTTGGCTTTCTAGGGAAGCACAGAAGAATTCTACAATCTTTGACAATCGATATTACAGCATAGATGCCGAGTAATACTACTGCCTTGGAATTAAAATTTCACTCCTTGAAAATTTAAAATATTTATGTAATGTGCTTTTCTGTTATGTCAAGAGGGATGAAAATAATCGTAAATTTCTTGAGCTAAACGCGGTCCAATTCCTGTAACTTCACCTAGTTGCGTGGGTGTTGCTTGCCGAATATAGTCAGGTCAATGCCAAATCCAATGAAATCACCGCGATTCCAGCACTGTTAGAAATGCTAGACATATCTGGGTGCATCATCTTAATTACGTTTGGGCAAGTTAAATAAAAATTATTACGTGCAGCAATGCAACACCAATATCCAACATCCAAAATCCGAAGCTGACTATGGTGTTTGGGACTTTTTTTTTTCGGGTTTGGCTCCTTCTAAATCCAGCAATTGTGTTAATTCGGTTGTATTTAATGATTTGACGAGACTCAAACCAAGCGATTTACTAGAAATGCTTTGAGCGTAGGCGGCGTTGAGGTAGGAAATGTATTGCGGCCTGGCTGCAACATAGGTTTGAAAGAAAGGTAAACTCAAAACATTTATGTAACGACGCGCTTGGAAAGCATCACCAATCATATCGGCAGGTAATGCTACTTGCTGATTTGCAGAATTGCCGTTGCCGATGGTGGAAAAATGGGTACCACCTACGAGCATGACGAGATACTTATGTGAATTTGCCAGCCAGGAGAAAGGTAGAATTTGCTCGGATAAAGCTGGTGCGACTGTATCATCACTACTGCTGATGAGCATTACTGGAGTTTTAATTTTACTTAAGCCAGTTTTGCCAAAAATAGAACTAGTAATTGGATTAACTGCGATCGCAGCTTTAACTCTCTCATCCCGCAAGTTATAATCCTCATCAGACTTGCCGATCCTCAATTCTAAAGTGCGACACTGAAGCAATAAAGACATATTCCAGGTATTTTGCAGGGCTGCTGGTTGACAGTCTTGTTTTAGTTGCTCAAAGTTGATTTTAGCACCTGCCAAGGCTAAGGCTGTATAGCCTCCCAAAGATTGACCAAATACTCCAACTTGTTGCAGATTTAACCTACCTTTAAATCGTGAATCAGATTGATTACCTTTTTCCAATTGATTCAATATATATGTTACATCCAAAGGTCGGTCTTTAAATTCACTTGGTTCTGCTACTTCAATGGCGCGTTTATTCAGTAGTGAATGCAATTGTTTAGTATTGCTACCAGGATGATTGGGAACGGCGACGGCAAATCCGTAGGAAGCTAGGTGAGAGGCTAAATATTGAAAGTTGCTGCTGTTTAAACCCAAGCCGTGAGAAATCACAATTACAGATGCAGCATTCTGGACATTAGGAATATAAACATCGGTTAATAAAAGCCGATTGCGTGTTGAGTCGAAAAACTTTAGGGTGTATTTTTGCGACTTCAACTTTCCCGGAACCTGTAAGTCGGGTAATTGTGATAAATTTGGTTGTTTGATGGTAACAGCTTCTATCTTAGACCTTTGGGAAACTACTGCGATCGCCCGATGGGTTTGATTAACAAGTTTCTCCAATTCCGTAGCTATTTCTAAAACCTCTGCTACATCAAGGCGAATGCTGGTGGTGGGATATTTACGCAATACATTCAAAAGTGTCAAGCCTCCCGATTCAGCAGAGGCTAAAATTAGCGCCGAGCGCAAGGTATCAAATTTTGATTCTGGCTGACGAGATTTGGTTTTAATCACTTGCGCCAACCGATGCAGCAAAAACTCTCCTTGCGGTGTGTAGAGAAGTTGCGAAACTACTACCGGACTAACTTTCACACGATTGAGTAAAATCCGCCGCAATTCCTGAAGCTGTTGTAGAGGCAGATATTGCTGATAGGCTGCCAAATCTTCGTTAATTACACCTGTTTTGGCGTAGTTTTCTAAAGTGGAGACTGAAATGGAAAGCTCTAAAGCTGAATAAGATGCATAAATCCGCTCTGCTGCCAAGACAGAATTACTAATTCCAAAGGTTGGCAGCAGTGTTGAAAGAACCAGCAACAGGAAATTTTTTCTTAGGCTGCTGGCCCAATTACCAAACAAACTATTCATCGCTCAACTGTTTCGGTAGTCTGGTTTTCTCAGGTGTTGGCTTTGGTAGTTATTCGGGCACCCTGCTTGGTTTAATTAAAATTATTAGCCTCAATTTTATAGATGTTTATCTGTGGCTATAAAGTCAAAATTAAGATACTACAGAGTCATATAGATAGGTAAACTATCCATCTTGCAAGAGTTTGACTCAAATAGTTTGCCTTCACGACAAAATCATAACAACTAAATAAATACTCTGCCTCAGTGTTTATGTTGTAGCTTTGAATATAGTACGAATTCATTAGATTCAAAAGTCAGTAAAACTTCTGAACTAATTTTTATTAATCCGTTTTTCCTAAGGCGATCGCTACTGAACCAATGACGACTAAACTCGCTCCTAATATTCCTATAATAGTCAAGCGCTCTGGTGGTATCAAAGAAGGGGCGATAACTGATACAACTGCGATTGATATTAATGTCACAATGGGAGCTAAAGCTAATACTGCACTTACTCGTGATGCTTCCCAATGTTCTAATGATTCTGCAAAAGCACCGTAAGCAATTAGAGTATTTAAAGCACAAAAAATCAACATTCCTAAGTGCAAACTATCAAGTATAAAAAGTGATTTTACTCTAGCTAAAGGAGTGAATAATAAAGCACAACTCCCGTAAATAATTAGCATGATACTAGGAGAAGATAAAGATTGTAATAACTGCTTTTGTGCCAAAGCATAAATAGCCCATGCTACTGCTCCTAACGCAATCAAAACACTACCTAGTATATACGTGCCATGCGCTGTAATTAAATTTGTGAGTTGTTCATGAAAAAATAAGAGATAGCCGCAAATCAGTATACTTACACCAATCCATTGATACAGCCGATAACGTTCCTTAAAAATCACCAACCCTCCTAAACCTAATAAAAGGGTAGATAATTGAATGAGAACTTCAGCATTAGCAGGTGATGTTAGTGCTAAACCTTGCATAAAAAGAAAGTAATTAATCCCTAAGAATAGTGTAGCGATCGCTAATAATTTCCCAGAAGTAGAGCGTAGTTGTTCTAACTTCGGTAATTTATTACTTATTCCTAAATACATGGCAAGTAGTAAAAAAGATACTAAAAAACGAAACCAAATGACAGTGTAGACATCAAGTACTTGCAGAGTTACTGCAAGTGCAATAGGTAAAATTCCCCACAATAAAACTGTTAATAACGATAATGCTAGCCCTAAGCGCCAGCGACCAGAACTTTGATGTAGTGACATTAAAATATCCTACTCAAAGTAGGGTTGATCAGAAGTTAAAACATATCTAATTTGCATATCTAAATTTTATCAAACTCTTGTAGAAGTAAGCATATTAACCATCTAGACCGCTTCACGTAATACCTAAGCTGAAGCCGGAAGATTTTCCCTTCAATAAGCTGTCGGACTCAAATTATGCGATCGTAAGTACCATTAGTAAGAGATTTCCAATAAATAAATTATCTAATCTTGTGGGGTAGGTGTCTCGCTCACTCCACAAGAAGTAGTTTCCTTGTTTTTTATTTAGAAGTCTCTAAGAGGATGTTTGAAAAGTCCTCTTGTCCATAGCAAAACGTTCTAGATCCCCCTAAATCCCCCTTAAAGAAGGGGGACTTTGATTCCGGTTCCCCCTTTTTTAAGGGGGGCTAGGGGGGATCAATAAGTGCTTAAGATCACAGACAATCACTTTTGAAACAACCTCTTAGAGGTTGTTTCAAAAGTCCTCTTGTCCATAGAAAAACCTTCTAAATCCCTCTAAATCCCTCGATAAATTGGGGACTTTGATTCCGGTTCCCCCATTTAAAAGAAATCAGCCATCCAAGGAGAGACACCGGCAAATATTTGTGTAGCTGCTGAGATAGCCGCTTCCGTACCATCCAGTTTTCCCGCTAGTTGTAGATGGTAAGGAGTGAAAAAACTTGTGTATAGTGGCGCTAATTCTCGGATATCTAGCTGCAACTCACCCTTTCCACCTTTTGTGACTTCACCACGTCCATTAGCGACCGAGAGGATAAATTTACCATTGTTTGCAGCTAGCAAATTATCTTGAATTTCTAAATGCAGTTCAGCTTGAATTCCTAATGGATAACCCCGCACCTCCAGCGCTTTGACTACATCTATCACCCTTAGCAGCCAGCGAAACTGACGCCACATCTTAGCTGTTTGCTCTGGTAGTAATAATGTTAAAGAATCAATTGCAGAACTTTTCCATCGCACCTGGTGAATTTGGGAACGATGATTTGCTAGAAAAGACCAGAATGTTTGTGCAGCTGCAACTGTATGGAGTACCCAGTCTTTCACCCAGAGAATTTCACCATCTTCTGTTCTCTCTTGAGTAAAGATGATGTAACCTTGGGGTTGGTCTTTAGTACCAATAAAATAGGCGTAGAGTATTTCCTTCTCGTCTGGTTGGATTAACCGTTCCCAAATTGCTGGATGTCGGTCTAAATATCCATGCGTTAGTCTCGCCTGTTGATGATATAGTTCATGAAAGACTTCATGATTAACGGGAGCCACTGGTTCTAAAGGTAGGGGTTGCTCTCGCACTTGGATATTCTTGGTAGCAACTTCCCAAATACACCAGCTACCCCCTTGCTCATACCCAACTTTTCGGTACAAGCTTTGAACAGCTGGATAAAGGGCGGAAATAGCAACTCCTCTAGTATAAAGTTCTTTGAGAGTGTGCTGCATCAGAGCGATCGCAGCTCCCGAACCGCGATACTCTGGAGCAATGCCTACTGCGGCAATTCCCGTCATTGGTACACGCACACCACCCCACCACTGACCCATATCGAGAGTTGCAAGTCCACCAACCACCTGCTCTAATCTACGGATGATGCGGAAATTTTTTACGCCAATGAGGTTTATATAAGCTTCTTCGCTACTAAGGGCGCTGATGAAACACTGATTAAGGATATATCCCAGCTGCTGAATATCCTCTGGATGGGTGAGAGTGCTGTATTCAAATTGAGGCATCATCTCTTCTACCATTACTATTACTAATATTACAAAACTAGAATCATACTACAACGAGAGTTGCTTGATTGCTTCACCAACTATTTAATACATAATGTAGGACAAATTCGCTAGAAAAAATGACAAATTTGCCACGTTAGTCACTAGCATTTGGCTAAGGTATTGCTATTCCAATTACCAAACTAAATACAAAGTTATCGGTGAGATGCTTACCCTAATTTAAGCTGACTCTTTAATCTGCTTCATTTCCAAAATCAACGCCTCAATCTCGGCTTTAATTTCTTGACCCTTGCTTTTTTGCCCTTGTCCCCTTATCTTCCTCTCCCATTGTCCTTTTTGGTCAGGTATATTTGCTGATTACTTTATCAAAATACTTAAATGCTTTCTCAAAAGGGCATTCGACTTAAGCAAAAGGGCATTCGACTTACTCATTTTGGTGTTTTCCGCAAGCAAAAGGGCATTTGACTTACTCAAAATGGCATTTTGCTTACTCATTTTGGTATTTTCAGCAAGCAAAATGGCATTCGACTTAAGCAAAATGGCATTCGACTTACTCATTTCGGTGTTTTCCGCAAGCAAAAGGGCATTTGACTTACTCATTTCGGTATATCACGCACTTATTTTGGTCAAAGCAAGTGTGCGTAAATAATTAAAGGTTTGTGCGCCTCTACTCCCAAGTAGACACATCTCGCAGCACATTAGGAATTTCCCCTTGAGATAAGGGAAACTCTAACATAGTCTCTCTATGACCCAAATACCCAGATTCAGCAAACGATAAAAGCATTCGTGAAAGTGCCAGCCAAACCTCCGATTCGTATTCCCAATCACGATAACGCGAAGCCTTTCCAGCAATTGAACGTAGCGCCCAAAAATAAGAATTCCTCACCACAGAACCAGCCTTTTTAAACTCTGGCAAATCTTCGTGGTGGATAAAAAGCACTTTATTTTCTATTTTGGCTCTCATAGCAATTTTGGATTTTAGATTATAGTAAAATAATGTCAAAAGACACGCCGTTATATTTCTACGACTGAGATTCCCAACTTCTGTAAGAAATCAAGAATCTTGTTGTTCACAAATGATATGAGACAAGGTAAGAACGCGAGTGAATAACTTAAAACTCTTACAACTGACTTCAGGTAAAGAAATAAGTTAGCAATCTGCTGTATATTAATCCTACATTTTTCAGCTACACTAACAAACTAAATCTCATCACTGTTTAAAAAACGATTTTTAGTCGTAACTCTAATTAAAAAACGCAGCCCTTCATTTACTGCTTCAGAATTAGGAAACATTTCTGCAACATCAGGTTCTAAAAAAACTGTCAATTTTTCAATATTCTTGTGATTAACTTCACTTTTTTCCATATTATTGTCTGTCAAAACCTGATTTGATTCAGGTTTATTCTGTATTATGGTTTTTTGGGAATATGCAGCATTTAATTTATTAACTAATAATTCCCAACTATTAACTTTCAGGTTAAAATGAGCCTTTGCATCCCGTAATGTTTTAAACTGTTTCTTCAGAATATCAACAGTATAAATATACTTCTGAGATACCTGTTTCTCTACATTAAGGTCTGACTCAACTATATCCACTACTTCACTAATAAGTCGGTCATGATTTTCGGCAATCTGAGCAGCAGCCCCTAAAATCTTAGAAGTTACTTTTATCTGTATATCAGTCTCTTGTTTAAGGCGATCAGCAATACTGCGAATTTGATCTCCCAGCCTCACTTTAGCTTCTTTTTGCGTGGTTGGTAGTGATTTTTTGCTCATGAGTATGCATATTTATTCAGAAAGTATGTCTTTAATTGCCAGCCAGATACGTTTAAACTTTTGTACCAAACCCATAGGATTGTTAGTTGTTTCTTCTTCCACCGAATCAACTAGAGATTGAATCCTATCCATACGTTCTGCTACAACGTAAAGACTGTTTACTGCTTCATCCTTACTTGTTAAAGATTCACGCAGTAGCACAACCATCTCAGCAATTTCTCGTTTTAATCGTTCATTCTCGCCTTTCCGACGAGTCTCCCATCCCTTAATACCAGCTTTGGAACGTCGTTCATGCTTGAGTTCTGCTTTAGCCTCATTGTATAAAGTCAAATACATTTCTCGTTCAGAGTTTACTGCCTCATATTCGGTAAACAATTTAGTCGCTCTTGCTTTTTCTTCGTTGTAAAGGCAGAGTGTTTGTTGATGATTTTGTTGTTCATCAACAAAGAACTGGTAATTTTGAGTAACACGCTCTTTTAACTCATTAGCTTCGAGTTGGCAAGTTTGGATCTCTCGCTGGTGAACATGAACTAGTTGGGATATTTTTGCTTTCTCTTTGTCGTAGAGGTAGAGCGTCTTTTGATGATTTTCTTGTTCATCAACATAGAAGCGATAATTTTGAGTAACACGCTCTTTTAACTTATTAGCCTCAATTTGGTAAGTTTGAATCTCTTGCTGAACATGAACTAGTTGGGATGCAGCTTCTTGATATCCTTTTGCACGTTGTTGCCACTCATCGCGTTGAGATGCAGCTTCCTCATTTTCTTTCGCACGTTGTTCTGCTTCATCGCGTTGGGCGCGAACAGTCATCAATGAAATTTTAAGCTCATGAGGAGAAGTTGGTTCTTTCTGCTGTGAGCGAGGATGATTAACAGCGTTGTCATGATTAGAATCTTTGCGATCTCCTCTTTTCATTGCCATAATTTCAGTTCCTATGTGAGTATTTGTTATATTTGAGTATAAATATTCAGTTTAGCCGAGATGAACTCATTGAAGTGTGATCTCGGTTCTACTGGTGAACATGAACTTTGACTCTGGGTTGAGATATCTTTATATTCTGTCTCAGGCGCTCAAATTCCCAGACGTGCAATTTCTAAAGGCTAAAGATATTGCGTTTTATAAGCAAGCTAGGCTCCAAAAGGCAAAGGGAAATAAGCCTCAAAGCCTCTTCCATTGTAGTAATTACGAATTGCGTTAGCATTAATAAAACTAGACCCTTGGCAAATACAATAGATAGAAGGCAATAATTTATGATTCAAACCTTAGGCAAAATAGTTACATTCGATGAATTCGTTGCTAGATATCCAGACAACACAGGAAAACGTTATGAATTGCATGATGGAGTAATAGTTGAAATGTCCCAACCAACAGGCGATCATGAAGAGGTAGTTGGATTTTTAGCTTTTGAAATTACTAGAGAGTGTATTCGTTTAAATTTCCCCTACTTTATACCGAAAACAGTATTAGTAAAACCGCTTGAAAGTGAATCGGCTTACTCACCAGATGTGCTGATATTAAATCGCCCCAATTTGATAAACGAACCTCTTTGGAAAAAACAATCTACTGTAAATCAAGCGGAATCAATAGCTTTAGTAGTTGAGGTAGTGAGTACCAATTGGCGTGATGATTATTTAAAAAAAGCTGCTGACTATGAGGCTATGGGCATTCCAGAATATTGGATTGTAGACTATGCTGCTTTAGGCGGTAGGCGATTTATTGGCAACCCCAAAGAACCAACTGTCTCGCTCTACACTTTAATTGAAGGAGAATACCAAGTTAGCCAATTTCAAGGTAGCGATCATATTATCTCACAAACTTTCCCAGAGTTAAATTTAACCGTCGAACAGATTTTTCAAGCTGGTGGATACCCTACATAGTATTAAAAAGAGCAATTTCACTATTAGCGGCACAAAAAGCCCCACTAATTATTAACTATTAAAGTTAAATTTTCCCTTACTTCCAGTCCTTATCTGCTTGTGAAAGTACATAAGCCGCTACATCTTCAATCTGATTAGGTTTCAAACGGCCTTTAAAAGAAGGCATGGCACTTTTACCCTTTTTAACTTGGGCAATAATTGCCTCTGCTGAGTACAAACCATACTTTTCTAAAGCATCTTTCTTTAGTGTTTTCTGCCCTTGAACTAGATTTTTGCCACCTGCATGACAAGAGGCACAATTAGCACTAAATACTTTAGCTCCACTAACAGTATCTTCTGCCAAAGCTGGATTACTGAAGGCAAAGGTGAAGATTACTATGCCTAACAGCATGACTGTAATAATTTTTTTCATTTTGTGTTTCCTCTGCAATATCCTCCATAATTGTCAATTGAACTGCTGCCATAGTCAAATGACAATCTGTCAAACTTAACCTTAAAATTTTTGAATATTCAGGTTTTGAGATTCAAGGCTGTTAGTACGCAGTAATATTTGATGACAACTTGCTTTGCATCTACGCTGATGATTAAAATGTAAATCTGTATAAATTTTTGTAAGTTATAACTAAGAAATCATAACGTTTAAGGATGAAATATTAAAGATAAAAATTATCTTGCTTTATACTTCATCCTTTATTGTTTAATTGACAGATGCTAACTGAGTAAGCGCATCTTCTGTAACGCGGCAAATTCGCCAATCGTCTAATATAGATGCTCCCATACTACGGTAAAATTCTTGGGCTGATTCGTTCCAATCCAATACACTCCACTCTAACCGCCCACAATCTCTTTCCACAGCTATCTGCGCTACCTTAGTAATGAGAGCCTTACCGATACCTTGCCTACGATATTCTGGTAAAACAAATAAATCTTCCAGATAAATTCCTGGCTTAGTCAGAAATGTTGAATAATTATGAAAAAATAGGGCAAAACCAACAGCTTGACCCGCAGATTCTGCTAAAATTGCTTCTATATACCTCCGCGAACCAAACAAATGTTCCTTAAGTGCTAGAGCATTGCCAGTAATAGCGTGAGATAATTTTTCATAATCTGCAAGCCCCTGAATTAATTTAAACAGTACGCTGTAATCATCTGCTTGGGCAAAACGCAAAATCAAATTGTTAGGCGAAGTCATTAGTCCATAGTTTATAGTCCATAATCCATAGTCTATAGGCATCTGTGCAGGTTTTTTTGATTAATGACTAAATAAAAACTGAAAAAAGGTACGAAACATTCAGTTTTGTGTAAGTCTTGTTGTAGATAGCGATCGCTGAAGCTCAAAAAATATACAGATACAAGCTCCTAAATTCGTTAGGAATGTGGATTTAATAAAAAGCAAGTTTTGTAGAGTGTCTTATCGCCGAGAGTACGTCAGAGAGACTGGGGAACGGGTGAGGCTCGATAGCGAAGCAGAAGCGTCTAACTCGCAACCGCTACGCTAACACTAATCACCTACAGAAGAAAATCTTCTTGCAGTTCTGGTGTCACCAGCTGCTACAACGTCTGGAAGCTCCGCAACGTACTGGCTTCCCTACGAAATTTTAAGTTTTGCACTCTAACTCTATTTGATCTATGTTCGTTAGTAAAGCTAATTAGATCAGCGATCGCATCTCTATCTTCATCAACATAATTAAATCAACCAACCTTTTAAGCGTTTGGCTATGTGGGGACGACGCAATTTTCGCATGGCTTTACTTTGAATTTGTCGCACTCGCTCACGAGAAAGATTGAACATATTGCCAACTTCTTCCAAAGTACAGGGTTCGCTAGTTGTCAAACCATAACGCAGAGAAATTACATCTTTCTCCCGTGGAGTTAACACATCACCCAAGACTTCCCAAATCTCCTGACGCATCATGTTTTCGTTCATTTTTGCTTCTGGAGACAAGTTATCTTCATCTTCTAGCAAATCCATCAATTCCGTATCTTCTTCTTTACCAACACGGTGATTGAGGGAAAGTGCTTGACGGCGTAGTTGTTGGAGTTGGCGTAATTGTTGCACACTAATTTCCAAAGCTTCTGCCATTTCGCCTTCGGTGGGATTACGACAGAGTTTTTGCTTGAGTTCCCGTTGTGCTTTTTTCAGCTTATTAAGCTTTTCAACAATATGAATAGGTAGTCGGATTGTCCGCGCATCGTTAGCGATCGCTCTGGTAATCGCTTGTCTAATCCACCAATAGGCATAGGTAGAAAACTTATATCCTTTATCTGGATCAAACTTTTCTGTAGCACGATTTAAACCCATTGCTCCTTCCTGAATTAAATCCAGAAAAGGTACTCCCCGATTCAGATATCTTTTAGCAATAGAAACTACCAATCTCAGGTTCGAGCGAATCATTTTGCGTTTCGCTACTCTACCTTGATACAAGCGACTTTCTAGTTGCTTTTCGGTCATTTCTAGTTCACAAGCCACTTCTAGTTTGCTAGATTCCTGTCCCAGTTTTAAGTCTAAGGCAGCTTGTATTTCTCTTACTTCCTCTAAAAACCTAACTCGCCGCGCTAACTCTACCTCTTCCTCAGGTTTTAGCAACGGATAACGCGCCATTTCTTTAAAAAACGCGCCTACAGCATCATCATGCTCGGTTTTATTGTATCCCGAAGGACGAGCCGCCGCCATGTCATCTCCATCCCGTTCATCTGATTCCAGATTTTCTACTACAATTGGAGACTCTTCCTGTACCACTGCATCTAAACTATCGAGTGATGGTTCTTCGCTATCAGCATTATTCTCCAGTATTTCCATTTTTTCCAATTCAACAATATTCATAGTTTTCTTTAGGGATTATTGCTTTGTTTAGTACATAATTAGTTACAGCTACTCGTTTGAGGCTTGGTAGTTTTCCCTAATGGACGAATGCACCCGTTTATATAGCCAAATACAAGTTTATGCTAATATCTTCAGGAATAAAGATTGGCATCTACCTACTACCCATAGGTTACAGTTAGATACAATCTATAACTAAAGCGGCCTTTGCACCCTACAAAACTTTATTCTCAGACTCACAACATATCTATTATTCATTTTTTTTGGAATTATCAAATATGTCAAACCTCTCTCAAACTTTCTTAACCTTGACAAATATAAAAATCTCAGCTAATCATCCACATTTCTTAACCTTTCATATATTTTTCTAAACAATTTTAATCTTGAGGCGTTGGAAATCATAAATCAATCGAAAACTTGGTGCTAGGATATGGATTACCGTTTAAAGTTAGCCACATGATACAAATTACAATAATGGCAGCTTAATTTCAGGATGATTGTATAAAAGCATCTCATATGCATAAAGGGTTGAATATCTATCGATAGGCGGAAAAAACTACTCCCTCTTTAGTAGATAGAGCAACTATTGCAGCAAGAGCCAGGATGCTTTTATTTGTATAGTGGACACCAAATATTTATTGCATATATAGTTGATACGAATTTGTCTAGTAGATTACATAAGAGGAAACTTATCAAGTATTATGAAGGATAACAGTATTGATAAATACTATTTAAATTTAAGAAAGTAAAAAATTAGAGTTTAGTTAGTCAAGTTAATTTTGACCAGCTATGTGAGAAAAATATCTAATTACAAAGTCAGCAACTATGTATATTCATGACGTAAATTTATCTACTTTAGTGGTGGCTGAGTCTGGGAAATCATACCAGTCAGGTGCAACTCTGAATAGGTGGGTTGAAGTACTGGTAGACTGTCCAGGAAGTACAGGACTATTTACTTATCGATTGCCAGCCCAGTTAGAAATAAAACCAGGGGATATTTTAAGTGTGCCATTTGGGGCACAACAATTAGGAGCGATCGCTATTCGGTTACTGGCACAACCAAATGTCGATTTACCACCAGAAAAAATCCGGGAAGTAGAAGATATAGTCAGCGTTGGATTTTTCCCAACTGCTTATTGGGAATTACTCAATCGAGTCGCAGCATATTACTATACGCCCCTAATTCAAGTGATCCGGGTTGCTTTACCACCAGGGTTGTTGGGGCGATCGCAGCGTCGTATTCGGCTCGTTAGAAGCGAGGGGACACAGGGGAGTCGTTATTTACTAGCATCTCCCGATCCTTCAGCTTTTCTAACTCCAACTGCGCGGCAAATTTGGGAACTTTTACAAGCGCAATCTGCGGGAAATTATAGTTTCATTTACCTTCAACAAAAAGTTAAATCTGCTTATCGAGGAATTCGGGAATTGTTACGATTTGGTTTAGTAGAAAGCTACCTAGAACCGCCACGGCTGACTAAACCAAAGCTACAAAAAGCAGTCATGCTCACAGGTACAATTGATCACGACTTAACTACTCGCCAACGAGAGATTTTAGAAGTGCTGCGGCGGCGTGGTGGGGAGTTGTGGCAAAATGAATTACTGCAAATTTGCAATGCTAGTTCCTCTATCCTCAAAACCTTGGCACAAAAGGGTTACATCGTTGTTGAAGAACGGGAAGTATTGCGAACAGAACAAGGCCCAGCATTAGTAGGCGATGGGGCTAAATCCTTAACTGCTGCCCAAGCTAGCGCCTTAGAAACAATCAAGACAATAGATGGATTTGCTCAAGTTTTGTTACATGGGGTGACAGGTTCAGGAAAAACCGAGGTATATTTGCAAGCGATCGCACCCCTCCTCAACCAAGGCAAATCTGCCCTGGTCTTAGTCCCAGAAATTGGACTCACACCCCAGCTAACTGACCGTTTTCGCGCCCGCTTTGGTAATAAAGTCAGCGTCTATCACAGCGCCCTTTCAGATGGTGAACGTTACGACACTTGGCGACAAATGCTTACCGGAGAACCCCAAGTTGTCATTGGTACCCGCAGCGCTGTTTTTGCCCCTTTGCCTAAATTGGGTTTAATCATTTTAGATGAAGAACACGACAGCAGCTTTAAACAAGACTCTCCCATCCCTACCTACCACGCCCGCACCATCGCCCAGTGGCGAGCCGAGTTAGAAAATTGTCCCTTAATTTTAGGTTCCGCTACGCCTTCGTTGGAAAGTTGGGTAAGCGTTAGGAGGCAGGAGTCAGGAGCCAGGAGTCATTACTTGAGTTTGCCGGAACGCATCAACTCCCGCCCTTTACCGCCAGTGGAAATAGTAGATATGCGGCAAGAGTTGCAGCAGGGAAATCGTTCTATATTTAGTAGATCCTTGCAAGAAGCTTTGCAACAGTTGCAAGACAGAAAACAACAGGGAATTTTATTTATCCATCGACGGGGACACAGTACTTTTGTATCTTGCCGCAGTTGTGGATATGTGTTGGAATGTCCACACTGTGATGTGTCACTGGCGTATCACCACACCGAAGAAGGAGCGCCGGAATTATTGCGCTGTCATTACTGTAACTATACGCGATCGCATCCCAAATTCTGCCCTGATTGCAGTTCCCCTTACTTAAAATTCTTCGGTAGCGGTACTCAACGAGTGGCGCAAGAATTAGGGCGACAGTTCCCAGAGTTGCGCTTGATTCGTTTTGATAGCGATACTACCCGCAACAAAGGCTCACACCGTACCCTACTTACCCAGTTTGCTAACGGCGAAGCAGATTTATTAGTAGGTACGCAAATGCTCACCAAAGGTTTGGATTTACCGCAGGTGACACTTGTGGGCGTTGTTGCTGCCGATGGATTGCTGCATCTATCAGATTATCGCGCCAGTGAACGGGCATTTCAAACCTTGACTCAGGTAGCTGGACGTGCTGGTAGAGGCGACGATCCGGGTAGAGTGATTGTGCAGACTTATACCTTAGAGCATCAGGTAATTGCAGCAGTGCGATCGCACGATTATCAGTCTTTTTCTGAAGCTGAATTAGAACAACGCCAAGCACTCAATTATCCCCCTTATGGGCGGTTAATTTTATTGCGCTTAAGTAGTCTTGACCCTATTCAAGTGCAGAACACAGCGCAAATTATCGCCACAGCCTTGAGTACAGAGGAAGAATTCGAGATATTAGGGCCAGCACCAGCAAGTATTTTACGAGTAGCTAATCGTTATCGCTGGCAGATATTGATTAAATTTGCCCCCGATGCATTGCCACAATTGCCAGATTGGGAACAAGTGCGATCGCTTTGTCCTCAATCTGTTAGCTTGACAATTGATGTAGACCCATTAAATATTATGTGATTATGAATTATAGGACTTACGCACTATACAAATTAACCGTGATGTGAATTAACGAAAATAGCTCGTTTCAGGCTTTTATTAATTATCTTTATGATCGTAAATAGACCACGCTGTAGGGGTTTAGCATTGCTAAACCCCTACGAAAGACGTAGCTTTTAACCATATTCATATTTGGTATTTCTTGTCAATGCGTAAGTCCTAATTATATACCTGACGAGGCGAAGAAATAGGCTAAAAAGCTTATGAGGTAAAGAATGCAGCAATTTATGGTAGAAAAAATAGGTCTAGTTTTGTCAAGAAGACCAATAAGATTAATAATGTTACCCAAATTTTACCAAACACATCTCAACAAGTATTGTTTCTTCTCTCTGTGTCGCGCCAGGTTCTACAACGGGGAGAACCCCCGCAACGCCCTGGCTTCTCTACGGTTTGTTAATAAATTAGACTTTACAAACATCGTTTTATGACTGACAATAGCAAAGTTTAAAAATTCTGCTTTGGCGGAAATACCTTAACTAAATCAGGAGATAAATCAGGAAAGCAAGGAAAATTTATTACCCGATTTGATAAAACAATTCGCTTATTTGAATAACCATGTTTACCTTGATCATCCTGATATGCTTCACTGTAAGCTTCCAAATAATTATCGAATAAATTGAATATCCAATAATCAGCAATACCTGCTTTAGCATAGAGAGGTATTTTCACATCTTGGTCATAAGCCAAAGAAGAATCTGAAACCTCGATCACCAATAACACATCAGTTGGTTTAGGGTGAGCCGACAGATAATCATCAGCACGGTTTTGAACGATCGCAAAATCAGGTTCAGGTTCGCTGTTAGGTGGCAAAGCAATCGGAGCTTGGGATTGTAAAGTAGCTTTGTCTCCCAGAATTTTGGGAAGTTCCTTCCACAGTTTTCTTAAACAAGTTTCATGGGCTGTACCTTTGGATGCCATTTCCATAATTTCCCCGTTGATTAATTCAATGTGGTCATCTTCATGGAAAAAGCCCAATTCTCCAAGCCTGTGGTATTCATCCAGTGTGAAGCGTTTAGCCTGAGCAATACTCATAACCTTACCTTTCTCTCATTGCTATAATACTTATTCTAAATGTGCCAGAAATTGGTATGCTAAAGGCCAAGACTCGCTATGAAAGCTAACCATGCCTGCGCCTACCATCAACTCCACGATCACTGCCTTTCCCTTGAGTGCCGTAGTCGGTCAAGAAGCAATTAAATTAGCCTTACTGTTAGCCGCAGTTGATCCGGGTTTGGGGGGAGTGGCGATCGCAGGTCGTCGCGGTACGGCAAAATCTGTAATGGCTCGTGCTATCCACGCTCTACTACCGCCCATTGAAGTTGTCAAAGGTTCAATCAGCAATTGTGACCCCAATCACCCAGAAGAATGGGATGATCAACTGTTGGCGGAGTACGGAGATAAAGACATTCAAGATGTTCCCGTCGAAATTATCAGAGCGCCTTTTTTGCAAATTCCTCTAGGTATTACAGAAGACCGACTTTTGGGTTCTGTGGATGTTGAAAAGTCGGTAAAAGAAGGTGATACCATTTTTCAGCCTGGGTTACTCGCTACAGCAAACCGAGGTGTACTGTACGTAGATGAAATTAATTTATTAGATGACCAAATATCAAATCAGCTTCTCACAGTATTATCTGACGGACGCAACCAAATTGAACGGGAAGGGATTAGTTTTCAGCATCCGTGTAAATCCTTATTTATTGCCACCTACAACCCAGAAGAAGGCGGATTAAGGGAGCATTTACTAGATAGAATTGCGATCGCCCTCTCTGCTGACGGTGTACTCGGCTTAGATCAAAGAGTAGCAGCAGTTGAAGTTGCGATCGCCTATTCTCAATCTCCCCAAGAATTTCTTCAGCAGTACAACGAAGATTTAGATGCCCTTAAAACCCAAATCATCTTGGCACGAGAATGGTTGAAAGAAGTCATCATCACCCATGAACAAATTGCCTACTTAGTAGATGAGGCCATTCGCGGCGGAGTTCAGGGACATCGCGCCGAGTTATTCGCCACGCGGGTTGCCAAAGCAGCGGCGGCTTTGGAGGGACGAACAACAGTAAATGCTGAAGATTTGCGCCGTGCGGTGGAACTGGTGATTGTACCACGGGCAACAATTGTGCAGACACCGCCTCCAGAACAATCACCGCCACCGCCCCCACCCTCACCACAAAATCAAGAAGAACCCCAGGACGAATCAGAAGAGGAAGAGCAGGAAGAACAAGAAGAACAGGAAGAAAATCAAGAGCAAGAACCCCCCAGCATCCCGGAAGAATTCATTTTTGATCCAGAAGGGGTAATTCTTGATGACAACGTGCTTTACTTTACTCAAATGGCGAAGCGGCAAGGTAAATCTGGTAGTCGCAGTGTCATCTTTTCTGATGATAGGGGACGCTATATTAAGCCAATGTTGCCCAAGGGGAAAGCGCGACGCATTGCAGTAGATGCCACCCTCAGAGCTGCGGCTCCTTATCAAAAAGCCCGAAGAGAAAAACACCCAGATAGAAAAGTTATTGTCGAACAGGTTGATATTCGCTCGAAGCGCCTGGTACGGAAAGCAGGAGCATTGGTAGTGTTTGTAGTAGATGCTTCTGGCTCAATGGCCTTGAATCGAATGCAATCGGCTAAAGGTGCGGTGATGCAACTGTTGACAGAAGCTTATCAAAACCGCGACCAAATAGCATTGATTCCCTTCCGGGGAGAACAGGCGGAAGTATTATTACCTCCAACACGTTCTATTGCCTTAGCGCGTAACCGCTTGGAAAGGTTGCCCTGTGGTGGAGGTTCACCCTTAGCACATGGTTTAACCCAAGCTGTGCGCGTCGGCTTAAATGCCCAAATGAGTGGAGATATTGGGCAAGTTGTCCTTGTAGCAATCACCGATGGGCGGGGTAATATTCCCTTAGCGCGTTCTTTAGGTGAACAACTAGAACCAGGAGAAAAGCCAGATATCAAAGGGGAATTATTAGAAATTGCTGCCAGAATCCGGGCTTTGGGAATGCAACTATTAGTAATTGATACAGAAAGTAAATTTGTGTCCACGGGCTTTGCCAAGGAATTATCGCAAACAGCAGGAGGTAAGTATTATCATTTGCCGAAAGCGACAGATCAAGCTATTGCTGCCATGACCAAAGGTGCGATCGCTGATTTAAAATCTCGATGAGTAGCTTGAGAAAAATTCATACTTTCATTCAGCAACGCCCAATTTTTATACTAATGTTGTTTCACCAATTGGCTGATGATATAAACTCATTAACTGACTAGCACTTAAGGTTTCTATTGCATAAGCTTGTCCTGTTAAGTTGCTAAATTCCACTTCAAAAACTCTAGGTTCATATTCTTCTACAATCGTTCCAACTTGACCGCGATATAATCCTAATTCTGGCAAGTCTTCGGTTAGAGCAACCACATCTAATAATTTCATTGGTATTACCTCACTACTTAGATTACATAACAGGTGACTAAGCGGGGGAAGCCTTCATTATTCCGTACTATCCAAACGCTTTGAATAATTGCTTGTTTATCTGAACGAGTCAAGGGAAAATCAATGATATATTTTTGACCGTATGGATTGCTTTTACCAGCGATCGCATCATAATTAGCTACTGCTTGTAAAAGTATGGCTTGTAGTTCTTCCGTATCATTTAAATCTAAGTCTAGCGCAGATTTAAATACACGGGCTTTGTGTTTTCCCTCTGAATGTTCTGGGTTGAGACAGTAACCTGCTATTTTATCTATTTCAACGATAGCGCGTTCTGGGTTAGGCAGTTTCATAATACGTTCGCTATAACCCTAAATCCTTGTAATCTTGAATAACTCTTGTACTGTTTTCCCTCATCCCCCTCAAATGATTAAGACCCTGTTGGCATCACCTGTGGTTGCAAATAGTAAATCAAATCCTGAATTCCCTTTTGCAGATACCGCGTTACCGTCATTGGACTAGTGCCAATATTCTTAGCAGCATCCTTGCGAGAGAGTTCCTTCAAAAACACCATTTCAACTGCCATGCGGGGCTTTTCTTCTAACATATTTATTGCACCTTGAAGTTGTTGCCGTTCTTCTTCTTCTTGCAGGAGAACATGAGAACGAGGACAAGGAAGTGCCTCACCCAAGGTTATTTGGCAATCAACATAGTTAACTGCGGTTGCATCTAAACTCAAAGGCATACGGTTTTGAGCAGCTAACTTGGTTTCTTGCCATTCTTGCACAGATACTCGAAGTTGGTTAGCAATTTCACCATCTCTAGGTGGGCGACCTAAAGACATTGTTAAGTCCTTGCGAATCTTTTGGCCTTCATTGTACAGTTCTTGCCAACGACGGGGAATTTTTAAGAGAGTACTGCGATCGCGCAAAAAGTGCAGCATCTCACCTCGAATGTATGGCACAGCAAAAGAACTAAAAGCATATCCTTGTCTAGGGTCAAAGCGCTCAATTGCCCTAATCAAACCAAAATAACCGATTTGTTCTAAATCTTCATAAGGTTCATTACATTGATGGCTAAATTTATGAGCCATCTTCCGTACTAAGCCAGTATGTAACTGTACAAGTTTATTACGAAGTTTAATAGAAGGATTCTGGTGGTACAAGTGTAATAATTCTATACCATCAGTTCGTAAAGAGGACTC
>Ga0209591_10001436_pt1 | contig 29583 bp, 25 predicted proteins | sample MAT01_FD_187207 | JGI IMG/M metagenome (GOLD analysis project Ga0209591, IMG submission 187207) | Freshwater microbial communities from Lake Fryxell liftoff mats and glacier meltwater in Antarctica - MAT-01 (SPAdes) (version 2) | ecosystem: Environmental > Aquatic > Freshwater > Ice > Liftoff... | reverse complement strand
GCTTTTGGACTTGGCGCCGATGGGCGGGCGATCAGCACGGTGGATGCCGACGGCATCGCGCTGGCCGCGATCCAGGGTCTCAATGCCAAGCTGGAAACCGAGAATTCCGCCTTGCGCGCAGACCTGGCAGCACTGCGCGAGGAAGTCCGCGCACTGGCTGCAATGCGCGCGCGCTGAGCCCGGCCGCGCTCAATCGATCGGCAGCGCGCGCGCATCCGCCGTGCGCGCCGCCGTTTCCGGCCCGCCCGCATCGCCTGCCGCACCCGGCAGCTTTGCCTGCTCGATCAGATACAGCGGCCGCTGCTTGCTCTCCTCGTACAGCCGGCCGAGGTATTCACCGATCAAGCCCAGCGCGATCAGCTGCACGCCGCCGAGGAACAGCACCACCGCCATCAACGATGGATAGCCTGCGACCGCATCGCCCCACAGCAGGGTCTTGAGCACGATCCAGCAGCCGAAGCCGAACGCGGCGAGCGCGGTGACCAGGCCGACATAGGTCGCCAACTTCAGCGGTGCGGCGCTGAAGCTGGTGATGCCCTCCAGCGCGAAGTTCCACAGCTTCCAGTAGTTCCACTTGGTGCTGCCGGCTGCGCGCGGTGCGCGGTCGTAGGGCACGCCGAGCTGGCGGAAGCCGACCCAGCCGAACAGGCCTTTCATGAATCGATGGCGTTCGCGCAGGCTGCGCAGCGCGTCGAGCGCGCGTCGGCTCAGCAGGCGGAAGTCGCCGGTGTCGGCGGGCACCGGGGTACGGCTCAGACGACCGATCGTGCGATAGAACCCGCTCGCCGTGGTGCGTTTGAGCCACGACTCGCCCGCGCGCGAGCGGCGCACGCCGTAGACCACGTCGTAGCCTTCGCGATAGTGCTTCCAGAAGGTGCCGATCAGTTCGGGCGGGTCCTGCAGGTCGGCATCGATCACCACCACGGCGTCGGCTTCGGCATGGTCGAGGCCGGCGGTGAGTGCCGCCTCCTTGCCGAAATTTCGCGACAGCAGGATCACGCCGACGCGCGAATCGGCATCGGCGAGGGCGAGCAGCGCCTGCGCGGTGCCGTCGCTGCTGCCGTCATCGACGTACAGGATGCGGGTCTGTGCATCGATGGTGGATAACGCTTGCAGCAAGCGCGCGTGCAGCAGCGCGAGCACTTCCGCTTCGTTCAAGCACGGCACCACGACCCAGAGTCGGGCCGGTGTGGCTTCGGAGTTGGTGGATTGCATGCTCTTGCGCCCTTGGTTCCTCGATCCCGCAACAATGGTGCAACGCAACATACTGAGCCGATTCAGTTTTTTGTTACGTAAGCGTTGCCAAATCGTTAGTTGCCTACCTATGATAGTCCGGCGTCCCCGCGTTTCCGCACTCGATTTCAGTCGAATTCCCAGAAGGAATCTCCGCATGCAGGCCCGAGCAAAACTGGCTATTGCGCTTTCGTCCGTGTTGCTTGCCGCGTGCAGCAGCAGCAGCAACAGCCCCCGTGCCGTCGACGCGTCGCCAGCGCGCAACGACAACGGTTCCATCGTTACCGGCACTATCGGCGCGCGCTTCGATCCCACTGCCGGCGTGCTGCCGTTTCCGATCAACCTGCTGTTGTCGGGCACGCGCGACCTGACGCTCAATCCGCCAGTCGCCAACCCGAACAATTTCAACGATCCGGCGGTAGCGCTGTCCGCGCTGGACGGATTCTCGACCACCGCGCCGTGGTCGTTCTCGCTGTCGGCAGCGCCCAACGTGGCCACCCTCGTCGCCGGTCAGTCGATCCGAGTATTCGAAGTTACGCTCAGCGGCCCAGGCGGCGGCGTGACCGGAGTAGTGCGCGAACTGGCAAGCCCCGCCGAGTTCGTGGTCGCGCGATCGGCATCCGACACCACCGGCCGCACGGTCGGCATCGTGCCCACCGCGCCGCTCAAGCCGCTGACCTCGTATATGGCGGTAGTCACCGATGACGTGCGCGATGCCGCCGGCAACGACGCCACGCCCGACACCACGTACTTCCTGACCCAGCGCACCAGCCCGCTGTCGACCGGCGCCGGGGCGGCCTGCGTGTCCAACGACCCGCTGCTGCCCAGGGCCAACGCCTGCGCGCTGGAGCCGCTGCGCCAGCTGACCAACGCGCAGGAAGTGGCCGCTGCCAGCCGCGGCATCCCGCGCGCCGACATCGTGCTGAGCTGGGTCGCCACCACGCAGTCGACGGCTACGGTGTTCCAGGCGATCCAGAGCATCACCCGCGCTTCGACCGCCACCCTCGCGCCGACCGGGCTGAACATCTCGGTCGCCGGCGCCGGTGTGCCGCCGATTGCCGATATCTTCATCGGCACTTTGGCCATCCCGTACTATCTGGCCGCTCCAAGTGCCGCCACGCCGCAGGCCCAGGCCGTGGTGCTGCAGACCTTCTGGCGGGCAGCCCCAGGTGCCTACGTGCCGCCGTTCAATGCCTTTGGCCTGGACCCGACATCGACCAACGTCACCTTCGCCAACCCGTTCCCGGTGCGACAGAGCACCCAGAACGTGCCGGTGCTGCTGACCGTGCCGAACGCTGCCTCAGGCTGCACGCGCCCGTTAGCCGGTTGGCCGATCATCATCTTCAACCACGGCATCACCCGCAATCGCACCGATGCGCTGGCGATTTCCGCCTCGCAGTCCGGAGCCCCGGTCTGCCGCGCGGTGATCGCCATCGACCAGCCGCTGCACGGGGTCGGCCCGACCAGTCCGTTCTACATCGAATCCACGCCGTTCGCGCCGATCGCCAGCGAGCGCACTTTCGACGTCGACCTGATCCGCAACAACGGCACTGCCTGCCCGGCCGGCCAGCCGATCTGCCCCGACGGCCAGATCGACACCTCCGGCGCGCACTTCATCAACCTGGGCAGCCTGCTGACCTCGCGCGACAACAATCGCGAGTCGGTGGTCGACATGATGACGCTGGCCAAGACCATCCCGGTGATGGACTTCACCGGTGACGGCGTGGCGGACTTCGATCCATCCAACATCGGCTTCATCGGCCAGTCGCTGGGCGCGATCACCGGCCTGCCGTTTGTCGCGACCGAGTCGACCGTGCGGTTTGCCACCCTGAATGTGCCGGGCGGCGGCATCGCGCGCCTGCTGGAGGGCTCGCCGACCTTCGGCCCGCAGATCCGCGCCGGCCTCGCAGCCTTGGCCGGACTGCAGCCGGGCACGCCGAGCTACGACCAGTTCTTCCTGATCACGCAGACCGTGATCGACTCCGCCGATCCGATCAACTACGGTTTTGCCGCGCAGAACAAGCGCCTGCTGATGCAGCTGGTGGTGGGCAACGGCAGCAACATCCTGCCCGACCAGGTGGTGCCGATCACGATCCCCGGCGCGCCGCTGTCCGGTGGTGAGCCGCTGGCGCGCGCGCTCGGCCTGACCTCGATCTTCGCATCGACCCAGAACGCCAACGGCATCCGCGGCGTGGTGCGCTTTACCGCCGGCGATCACGGGTCGCTGCTTTCGCCCGCAGCGTCGCTTCCGGCAACCCTGGAAATGCAGGGTCAGGCAGCCAGCTTCTCGGCGTCGGCAGGCACTGCGGTGCAGGTCGCGAACACCTCCGTCATCCGTACGCAGTAAGGCCCAGGTCCGAGGGATCACATCATGAGCAACGTCAATCGCAATCCCCGTGGCCCGCGCTCGCTGCCCGCGCGTCGTGCACTCGGCAGTGCCATCGCCCTCGCGCTGGGCGGTCTGCTGGCCGCACCCGCGCATGCCGTCGAGTTCCAGTTCGGTGACGACTGGTCGGGCACCCTGGACACCACCGTGTCCTACGGCATCTCGCAACGTCTGGACGATGCCGATCCGAACCTGATCGGCAAGTCGAACCTCAATCCCGGCGTTGGCGCGTTGCCGAATGCCGCCCAGCGTGTGGCGCCCGGGCGCTGGTCGGTCAATTCCGATGACGGCAACCGCAACTATCGCGACTCCGGCGATATCTTCTCCAACGCGTTCAAGATCACCTCCGAGCTGAGCCTCAACTACGGCGAGGACTCTGGTGCATTCGTGCGCGGAACCTATTTCTACGACTTCGAAAACGTCGATAACGACTTCCTGTCGGACCTGGCGAAAGACAAGGTGGGCAAGCGTGGACGCATCCTCGATGCCTTCCTGTTCCACAACTTCCAATTTGAGGGTGGGCAGAACCTCAACCTGCGCCTCGGCCAGCAGGTCGTAAGCTGGGGCGAGAGCACCTTCATCCAGAGCGGCATCAACGTCATCAACGCGGTCGATGTCTCGCAACTGCGCGTGGCCGGTGCCGAGATCAAGGAAGCGTTCCTGCCCAACAACATGATCTTCGGCTCGCTGACCTTGAGCGAGAACATATCCGTCGAGGGCCTGTACCTGTTCGAGTTCGAACAAACCGAGCCCGAGCCGACCGGCACCTACTTCAGCACCAACGATATCGCAGCCCTTGGTGCCACCTACGCGGTGCTCGGTTTCGGTACTGCGCCACAGCCGGTCAACAATCCCGAGCTGTTCTACAGCGTGTGCTACGGCACCGGTGCGAGCGATATCGCGGCGATCAACGCCAGCCCTGCTCTGCGCGGCGCCGCGTGCGGCGCGTCGATCGCACGCCTGCCGGACCGCTACCCGGACGACGGCGGCCAGTACGGCGTCGCCCTGCGCTACTTCTCGCCGGAGCTCAACGACACCGAGTTCGGATTCTTCTACCTGAACTATCACAGCCGCCTGCCGTTCATCTCCGGCTTCTCGCTGTCGACCAGCGCGGCCTCGTCCGGCCGCTACTTCGTCGAGTATCCGGAAGACATCAATCTGTACGGCATCTCGTTCAACACCACGCTCGGCAGCACCGGCATCGCGCTGCAGGGCGAAATCTCGTACCGCGACAACGTGCCGCTGCAGATCGACGATGTGGAAGTGCTGTTCAGCGCGCTGTCGCCGCTCAATGCCCTGATCCCGCAGCCGGTCAATCGCTTCACCAGCCAGCTCGGCAACTTCCGGCCGGGCCAGGAAATCCGCGGCTGGGAGCGTCACGAGGTCTCGCAGTGGCAGTTCACCATGACCCGCACCTTCGCCAACGTCATCGGCAGCGACCAGATTGCCGCGGTCGGCGAGTTCGGCGGCACCAAGGTATGGGATCTGCCGCCCCTGGACGTGCTGCGCTACAACGGCGATGGCACCGATACGGGCGGCGGCCCGGACTTTCTGACCGGCGCGTTGCGCAATCCGATCACCCAGACCAACGGCTTTCCGACCCCGTACTCGTGGGGCTATCGCCTTGCGGTTCGCGCCGACTACAACAGCCTGTTCGCCGGGATCAACGTCTCGCCACGCATCGCGTTCAACCACGACGTGAACGGCATCTCCCCCGGACCTGGCGGCAATTTCATCGAGGGGCGTCGTTCCACCACGCTGGGCGTGGAAGCCAACTACCTCAACCAATGGGCTGCAGACTTGAGCTACACGCGCTTCTACGGCGCGGGCATTCTCAACCTGGTGTCCGACCGCGACTTCCTGTCGTTCACCGTGCGGTACTCGTTCTGATCCGATCCGGGAGAAATCAACATGCGCATGCACAAGAAGGGCGCCATCGCGGGCCTCGTGGCCCTGTCGATGATGGCGGGAGGGGCCTTGGCTGCGGTGAGCCCCGAGCAGGCGGCCCGCCTTGGAAAAGAACTCACGCCGGTGGGCGCCGAGATGGCCGGCAACGCCGATGGCACCATCCCCAAGTGGGAGGGTGGCATCACCCGGCCGCCTGCGGGATACAAGGTCGGCATGTTTCATCCGGATCCGTTCCCCGGCGATGAGCCGCTGTTCACCATTACTGCGGCCAACGCCAAAGAATACGACGCGAAGCTCACCGCCGGCGCCAAGGCGCTGCTCGCGAAGTATCCGCAAACCTACAAGATGATCGTCTACCCCACGCGCCGATCGGCGTCGTTTCCGGAACGCACTTACACCTACACCAAGACCAACGCCACCAACTGCAAGCTGATCGCCGACGGCGATGGCATCGAGAACTGTGCCGAGGGAATTCCGTTCCCGATCCCGCAGAATGCCTACGAGGTGATCTGGAACCACAAGCTCAAGTACAAGGGCGTCGCAGTACAGCGCTGGGCCAACCAGGTCGCGCCCACGGCTTCGGGCGCCTACAGCGTGGTGCGCTTGCGCGAAGAATTGCTGGGGCTGTACTACAAGCCCGGCAACACCACCGAGAACATCAACAACGTGCTGATCTACTTCTTCCAGGTAGTGGAAGGTCCGGCACGCCTGGCCGGTAACGTGCTGCTGGTGCACGAGACCCTCAATCAGGCCAAGCAAGCGCGGCAGGCATGGGTCTACAACCCCGGCCAGCGGCGCGTGCGTCGCGCCCCGAACGTCGCCTACGACAATCCGGGCACCGCGTCGGACGGGCTGCGCACCAACGACATGACCGACATGTTCAACGGCGCGCTCGACCGCTTTGATTGGGAGCTGGTCGGCAAGAAGGAGATGTACGTTCCGTACAACTCCTATACCGCGCACAGCGACAAGACCAAGATCGCCGACCTGATCCGGCCGGGGCACCTCAACCCCGACAAGATGCGCTACGAGCTGCATCGGGTGTGGGTGGTTGAAGCCAAGCTCAAGGCCGGCAAGCGCCACATCAACAGCCGCCGTACGTTCTACGTCGACGAAGACAGCTGGGGTATCCTCGCGCTGGATCACTACGACGCGCGCGGCCAGCTATGGCGGGTGTCGGAAGCCCCCTCGATCAACTACTACGATCAGCCGACCTTCTGGTCCACCATCGAGGTCCATAACGACCTGCAGTCGGGACGCTATATCGCCGGCCTGCTGGATAACGAAGAGAAAACCTACGACTTCGCATTCCAGACCTCGCCTGAAGATTTCTCGCCGGCATCGCTGCGCAAACGGGGCATCCGTTGACGCGTCGGGGCTGAGTGCGGGTCTGGATCACACCGCCCCATCGGACATCGATCCGATGGGGCGGTTTCGTTTACGCGACTGCAAGGCGTCCGGGGTGCAGTCGCTTGCCGAGCGATTGCGGCAGGTGTCGGCACACGGTCGACGCCAGTAGCGCGAGCATGAGATAGCACACGCAACGCCGGGTCGGTCGAGCCGGCCGTTGTATTGGATTGGGATGAGCCGATGAACCACGAGTTCCGCAAACCACCGCTGGGCATGGCAACCGCACTCGCACTGGCCACGGTGCTGCTCGCAGGTCTTGCGAGCGGCCAACTGCCCAGCGCGGCAGCAACGATCACCGACGCCGTCGACCCCTCGGTCGCAACCGCCGAGATGATGCCGCGCGCGCAGCATTCGATGATCCTCGACCTGGTCGACGGCGCCGAGCGCGCAGTCGCCGTCGGTGAGCGTGGCCAGATCCTGGTGTCGGAGTCGCGCAAGGACTGGCGGCAGATCGAGAACGTGCCGACCCGCTCGACCCTGACCGCGGTGACCGCAGTCGGCAACCAGCTGTGGGCGGTTGGCCACGATGGGGTGATCCTGCACTCGAGCGACGGTGGACTGGCCTGGCAGCGTCAGCGCGCGATGCCCTACGATCCTGAGAGCACGGATCTGCACAACGGCGTGCCGTTGCTCGATGTGCTGATGCTCGACGCCAGCAATGGCTTTGCCATCGGCGCCTATGCGCTGATGCTGCGCACCAGTGATGGCGGCGCGACCTGGACCCAGGTCGCGGTGGGTGGTAGCGCGGACTCGGGCGATGAAGAAATCATCGACGACGCCGAAGCCGAAGGCGACGACACGTGGTCGATGAGCGCCGACGATACCGCGATCGAGGGAGAGTCCGATCCGCATCTGAACGCGATTGCGCGCACCGGCGATGGCTCGCTGTTCATCGTCGCCGAGCGTGGTGCTGCGTTCCGCTCCACCGATGGCGGGACCACCTGGCAGCGCCTGTCGCTGCCCTACGACGGGTCGATGTTCGGCGTGATCGGCTTCGAAGCTCGCCATGTGCTCGCCTTCGGTTTGCGTGGCAACGTGTTCGAAAGCCTCGATCTGGGGGACAACTGGAGCCGCGTCGAGTCGGGCGAAACGCTGTCGCTGATGGGCGGCGCCGGCTTTGCCAATGGCGGCGCGGTGCTGGTGGGCGCCAACGGCATCGTACTGACCCGCGCGCAAGGCAATGACGCGCTGGTGCAACACACCCACCCGGACGTTGCGGTGCTGTCGAGCGTGCTGATACTCACGCCCAATGGCGAGCTAATGCTGGCCGGTGAGAACGGTCTTGGCAATTGGACCCCGAATTGAGCGTCGACTGAGGAACACCCCTGTGGCCATCCAGAGCACTACCGTCGATACCGCCTTCCACCGCGCCGCCGAAAAGTTCGTATTCGGCAATCGCATGTTGATCATGGTGGTGTTCAGCGCGATCACCGTCGTGATGCTGTACTTCGCAGCCCAGCTGCGCGTGGACGCCGGGTTCAAGAAGCAGATTCCCACCGACCACGAGTTCATCGACTCCTTCCTTGCCTGGGAAAAGGAGTTCGGCGGTGCCAACCGTGTGCTGGTCGCGGTGATCGATCGCAGCGGCAGCATGTTCCCGCGCGATCAATCGCCGGAACAGATGCAGCGCGCCACCAAGTTCTTCGGCACGGTCGAGAAACTGACCAACGACATCATCGCGATGGAAGAAGTCGACGACTCGCGGGTGCGCTCGATCTTTACACCCAACGTGCGCTTCGTCGAGGTGGTGGAAGACGGTTTCGCCGGCGGCAACGTGATTCCGCAGGAGTTCGTGCCCAACGCCGAAGGCTTCATGCCCACCCAGGCGCTGTTCGACACGATCCGCTCGAACATGGTCAAGGCCAATGCGGTCGGCCGCTACGTGGCCAAGGATTTCTCCGGCGCGATGATCTGGGGCGAGCTGGTGCCCGAAGGCGGCGCCGGCCAGCAGAAGCTCGACTACCAGAAGGTGGCCGGCCAGCTCGAGGCGCTGCGCGCCAAGTACGAAACCGATCCTGAAGCGTGTCGCATGTACGAAGCCGGGCAGGCCTCGACCGGCACCGGCACCTGCGTGCACGTGATCGGCTTTGCCAAGATGGTCGGCGATATCGCCGACGGCGCGCGCTCGGTGATCTATTTCTTCTTCATGACGATCGCGTTCACGTGGATCCTGCTGTTCCTGTATTCGACTTCGATCAAGCTGGCGACCCTGACCGTGTTTGCGGGTCTGATCTCGGTGATCTGGATGCTTGGCGCGCTGCGCCTGATGGGCTTCGGCATCGACCCGATGAACATGCTCACGCCGTTCCTGATCTTCGCCATCGCGGTCAGCCACGGCGAGCAGATGATCAACCGCTTCCGTGGCGAGATCTTCTTCGGCGGTCTGGAGGACGGTACGCCGTCCGAACTGCGCACCCGCCACGGCGTGGATTCGCTGGAGGCAGCCAGACGCTCGTTCCGCTTGCTGCTGATACCCGGCGCGGTGGCGCTGATCGCCGGCTGTATCGGTTTTGCGACCATCCTGATCATTCCGATCCGGATCATCTTCGAGCTCGCCATCACCGCCACCATCGGCGTCGCGTTGACCCTGCTTACCAACCTGATCCTGCTGCCGCTTCTGCTGTCGTACACGAAGCTGCGCAACATGGACCGCAAGCGCGAGTATCGCCTGCGCCAGTTGACCCAGTTCGACAAGATCTGGTCGTTGCTGTCGCGCCTGTCGCGGCCGGTGCCGGCGTTGATCGTGATCGCGATCGGGCTCGTCACCTGGTTCTTCGCCGAGCGTCAGGGCGACAAGGTGATGGTCGGCGATGCCCAGCAAGGCGTGGCCGAACTGCGAGCCGATGCGCGCTACAACCAGGATGCGGGCGTGATCACCGACAAGTTCGCGCTCAGCGTGGACATCATCAACGTGATCGCCGAGGCAGCCCCTTCGGCGTGTACGCAAAGCTACAAGGTCATGGAGCTGATCGACCGCTTCAGTTGGCACATGGGCAATGTCGAGGGCGTGCAGCAGGTCATCAGCCTGCCGATGGCCGCCAAGATCGTCAACGCCGGCTGGAACGAGGGCAACATCCGCTGGCGCGTGCTGCCGCGCGACACCGATCAGCTGCGGGTAGCCACCCAGGGTTTCGAGACCGATTCGGGTCTGCTCAACGATGACTGCAGCGGCATACCGATCCTGATCTTCACCCAGGACCACAAGGCAACCACGATCGACCGGGTGGTGGCAGCGGTGGACCAGTTCCGCACCGAGAACGACGCGCTGGACGTGAACTTCAAGTTGCGTCACGGCGCATTGCGCGATGTGGCCGGTGCCTTGCCGGTTGGCGTGAGGGCGAACTTCCGCAAGACCTTCGAGTCCGAAGTCGATGGCAAGCGCTTCGTGTGCGGCGAGCTGCTGCGCGAAGGCGGCGAAGCCTCCGGTGTTTCGGCCCGCTTCGTGATCGCCGACGGCAAGCCGCTGCTCGAAGGCGGCGATGGCGATGCCGATTTCCAGACCGGCTGGGCCAGTGCGTGTGAAGCAGCGAAGCCGGATCGGACCAACCTGCGCCTGGCCACCGGCAACGTCGGCGTGATGGCGGCCATCAACGACAAGGTGCGCGAGGTCGAGGCGGTGATGCTGTACCTGCTGTATGCGGCGGTGTTCGCGATGTGCCTGCTGTCGTTCCGCAGTTGGCGCGCCGCGCTGTGCATCGTGCTTCCGCTGGTGCTGGTGACCGAGCTTGGACACACCCTGATGGTGGCGCTCGGCATCGGCATGAAGGTCAATACGCTGACGGTCGTCGCCCTCGGCGTCGGCATCGGTGTCGACTACGGCATCTACATCTTCGCGCGCATGAACGAGGCGATGCGCGCCGGAAAGACGCTGTCGGAGTCGTACTTCGTCGCACTCAAGACCACCGGCATCGCGATCTTCTATACCGCGTTGACGCTGGCGGTCGGTGTCGCGATGTGGATGTTCTCGGACCTGAAATTCCAGGCCGACATGGGCACCATGCTGACCTTCATGTTCGTGGTCAACATGATCGCGGCCATCGTGTTCCTGCCGGCGCTGTGCCGCTGGATCATGCGACCGACCGAAAACGACACGTGGCAGCCGCCGAAGGCCGAAGCTGCCGCGTAGCGGAATCGTGGGGTGGGGGTGAGGGACGCCGAGGCGGGCTCAGGCCCGCCTCGGCGTTTCCGATCATGCAGCGGGCATCTTGGCTGCTTGTCGGAGCCGGCATGCCGGCGACTGCGGACTCGCAAGCTGCCGCGACTGCGGTCGCTGCCATGGCAGCTCCCACAGCCAGAAACTGCTGCCGCGGCGGGTCAATCAATCCCGCGCTTGGAGGCCAAGGCTTGCACCGAGCGCACTATCTGCCTGTGGGAGCCGGCAAGTTCGCGACCGCGGACGCACTGTCTTGCTGTGGGAGCCGGCATGCCGGCGACAGGCACCGCTCGGCTTGCACAGACGCAGCGGTCACCGCAGTGGTGCCACCCCCAACCCGCAAGGCATCTCGAGCGCGCCGACCCGCGCGCAGCCTACGCGCTGCCGCGTCGCTGCGACCACGCGCGCGTGGAGATCGCCAGCACGCCGCCGAGCACCATCGCGCCGCCGACGATCAGCCGCGGCCCGAGACGATCGCCCCACACCAGCACCCCGAGTGCGATCGCAAACACCGGCGCGATCAGCAGATAGGGCGTGATCAGCGACACCGGATGCCGCTGCACCAGCCAATACAGCAGACCGTGTCCGACCAGCGAGGCAATCAGCCCCGAGTATGCAGCGCCCGCCCATGCGCGCCAGTCGGCATCAGCCAATGCCAATTGCTGCCCACTTTCGAACAGCCCCGATGCCAGCAGCAGACACGGAATGCCGAGCAGCGCGCCCCACGCCTGCAACTCGAATGTACCGACACCCCGCATACGCCGCATCAGGGTCGTGCCCAGCGCCAGCGTGAATGCCGCGAGCAAGGTAGTCGCCAGCGCGGCCGGCGCATCCAGCACCAGTGGATCGAAGCCCAGAACCAGCACCCCGCAGAAGGCGATCGCGATGCCGGCAACCACGCGTCTGGGGATGCGTTCGCCGAGCAACCATACCGCCAGCAGCGCAGTCATCGGGATGTAGCTTTGCAAGGCGATGGCGGTCGAGCTGATGTCGCCTGCAAGCCGCAACGCCCAGAAGTTAAGTCCGAAGTGCAGCGCGCCGTTGAGCAGCGATACGGCAACCACGAGTCCGATCTGGTCGCGCGGAATCGGTCGCAGCCATGGCAGCAGACAGATCAGAACCACGCCCAGGCGCAGGGCGGTGAACAGGAGCGGCGGAATCTGCTGCAAGGCGACGGCTGCGGCCAGGAAGTTGCCGCCCCACGCGAGGCACACCAGCAACACCAGCCCGAAGTGGCTCAGCGGCATCGCGCAGGCCGCGCAATGACACCCACCGCAGGTCGACGCATGCTCAGTAAGCGATTCCCGCGCGTCGCATTGTCTTGGCCACGATCCACAGCGGCCCGACCAGCAGGTAGGCCAGATCAGTGAAGAAACTCGGCCGCTTGCCCTCGATGCGGTGACCGACGAACTGCCCGATCCACGCGAGCACGAACACCACGATCGCGATCCACAGCACAGCGCGCGAGCCGACGGCCAGCCACAGCAATTGCGTCACCACTGCCAACGCCACGAACACGCCGAGCATCGCGACGCCAAGTGCGCGTGACAGGCGCAGATACCAGGCGCTAGCACCCACCATCGCGAGCGCCGCCCACAGACCCTGCTGCCCGAGACCCGCTGGCACCGGAATCGCCCACAGCGCGGCCATCACGCTCCATACGATCAACGGCACGCACACATGGTGCAGGGCGATGTTGCTCGGGTGCCGATGGTCTTGGCTGTAATTGCCGAGCCAGCGATCGATCTCGCGGCGCGGGTCGCTGACTGGGGCATGCAGGGGATCGCTACTGGACATGGGCGCTCCGCGCGGCGATGGATACGGATTCAGTCCAGCGCGAGGCCGGTCAGTCGGGTGAGCGCTTCGGCGTAGCGTGCGGCAGTGCCTTCGATCACCGCCTGCGGCAGGCGTGGACCGGGTGCGGTCTTGTTCCAGTCCTGGGTTTCCAGCCAGTCGCGCACGAACTGCTTGTCGTAGCTGGGTGGGCTGCCGCCAACCCGATACTCGTCTGCCGGCCAGAAGCGCGAAGAGTCGGGCGTGAGCATCTCGTCCATCACGCGCAGGGTGCCGTCCTCGTCGAGTCCGAATTCCAGCTTGGTATCGGCGATGATGATGCCGCGCTGCAATGCGTACGCTGCCGCATGCCGGTAGACCGCCAGCGTTGCGGCCCGCACCTGCTCGGCCAGATCGGCGCCGATCGTCGCCACCACATGGTCGAAGTCGACGTTTTCATCGTGTGCGCCGGCGACAGCCTTGGTCGACGGCGTGAACAGCGGTTCGGTCAACTGCTCGGCCTGACGCAGGCCTGGCGGCAGCGCGATGCCGCTGACCGCTCCGGAGGCCTGATAGTCCTTCCATCCCGAGCCGATCAGATAGCCGCGCGCGATCGCCTCCACCGGCAGCGCACGCAGGCGCCGCACCACCACGCAGCGCCGCGCGTAGAGCGCAGGCTCCACGCCGGCCGGCAGCACCGACAGCGGATCGATGCCGGTCAGATGGTTGGGCAGCAGGTCGGCGGTGCGCGCGAACCAGAAGTTCGACATCCGGGTCAGCATCTCGCCCTTGCCGGGGATCGGGTCGGGCAGGACTACATCGAATGCCGACAGCCGGTCGGTGGCCACCATCAGCAGACGATTGCCGGGCAGGGCGTATACATCGCGCACCTTGCCCTGGTGCACGCGTTCGAGCCCGGGCAGCGCAGACTCCTGCAAGGTGGATGGCACGACGCGGCTCCGCAGGTTTCGGCCGCATAGTGTAGCGATCCCGCGTGGGCTGCAAACGCCAGCCCGTGTCGTTTCCCGCGACCGCCAGAAACTTTCGGGCTAAGCTGGGCGACGATGAAGCGTTGGCTCGGAAAGATCGTGGGTGGCATCCTCGGCGCGGCGATCACTCGCCATCCGATCGGCCTTGCGGTCGGCATCGCGCTAGGCCATGTCTGGGACAGCGGCTTGCTCGATTTCTGGCTGCCGGCGCCAGGCAAGCGCGAGGGCGCCTTCGTGGTGCCGTTGTTCGAGCTGGCAGGCTTCGTGGCCAAGGTCGATGGTGCGGTATCGCCAGCCGAGGTGGCCGAAGGCGAGCGCCTGCTCGACCGCCTGGGCCTGAGCGGCGCACGGCGCAAGGCCGCGGTCGCTGCATTCCAGCGCGGGCGCACGGGGCGCATCGATCCGGAGTCCTCGGCGCGCGCGCTGCGTGCCTTTGCCGGATTCTCCGGCGACTTCAAGGCCGTGCTGCTCGACGTGCTGTGCGGAATCGGCTGCGCCGATGGTGCCCTGCATCCGAAGGCGCGGCGGTTGATCGAACGTACCGCCGAAGCGCTGGAATTCGACGCCGCGACCCTCGAGCAGATTCTCAACCGGCGTCGCGGCAGCGCACCGCAGGCGGTGGATGATCCCTACGCGGTGCTCGGCGTGTCGCGTGATGCCGACGACGACAGCGTGCGCGCGGCCTATCGGCGCATGATCGCGCAGCACCATCCCGATCGGCTTGGCGAGGCGGATGCCGATACGCGCGCCGCCGCGCAGGCGCGCGCCGCGCAGATCAACAGCGCCTTCGACCAGATCAAGCAGCACCGGGGCCTGAAGTGAGCGCGCGCGAATCGCTCGCGCCCCGTCGCGCAGCACGCAGCGCCGAGCGCGCGCGAGCGCTCACCTGCATCCTGAGAATCTGCAAGGAGTAAACCGTGCGCCAATCCCCCGTGATCGCTCCATCCATCCTCTCGGCCGATTTTGCGCGTCTGGGCGAGGAAGTGAATGCCGTGTTGGCAGCCGGTGCGGATTGGGTCCACTTCGACGTGATGGACAACCATTACGTGCCCAATCTCACCATCGGTCCGCTGGTGTGCGAGGCGCTACGCAAGCACGGCGTGACCGCGCCGATCGATGTGCATCTGATGGTCAAGCCGGTCGACCGCATCGTGCCCGACTTCGCCAAGGCGGGCGCCAGCCTGATCAGCTTCCATCCGGAGGCCAGCGAGCATGTCGACCGCACGATCCAGCTCATCCGCAGTTTTGGCTGCCAGGTCGGGCTGGTGTTCAATCCCGCCACCCCGCTGTCTTGGCTCGACTACACGCTCGAGAACATCGATCTGGTGCTGATCATGTCGGTCAACCCAGGCTTCGGCGGGCAGAGCTTCATTGCCGCAGCACTCGATAAACTGCGCGCGGTGCGCGAGCGCATCGACGCCAGCGGGCGCGCGATCCGGCTGGAGATCGACGGCGGGGTCAATGCCGACAACATCGGACAGATCGCGCGTGCGGGGGCCGATACCTTCGTTGCCGGTTCGGCGATCTTCAACGCCAAGGACTACCCGGCAACCATCGCTGCGATGCGCGCGGCGATCGGCTGAGCTGCAGCTGCGCGCCGCGCTCGCCGCACGTCGCGCAGTTCTGATCGAACACGGCTTGGCGATCAGTGCGGCGCGCGTACGCTGCTTGCGACAAGCCTGGCGTGTACCACATAGCGCAGCGGGCCGCGTGGATTGACCGCATCGAAGGGGTAGCAGGTCACCAGCGTCAGCACCGGCAAGTCCTGATCGGTCGCGATGCTCTCGCGCCGCGCATCGACCACCCGGATCGCGTCGACCGCATACGCGTGCCGGCCTGCGTGGGTCTCGATCCAGATGCGATCGCCGACCAACAGCTCCTTGAGAAAACGGAAGTGGGTGTCGCGATGCGCGCTGATCACCACGTTGCCGGTCGCGCCCGGTGCCGCACCGGCACCCGACAGCGAGGGCCCGAACGCCAATGAGCGCCCGCCGGCGCCCGCCAGCACGATCTGGCCGATTCCGAGCCGCGGCACCTCGATCCGCGCCACCGGTTGGGTATCCGCCCACGGCCACGGCTTTGCCGTGATTCCAGTAGTTTCGGTGATGTGCCAGGCGCGCGCGAGCAGCACCTGCGCGAGCTGCGCCTTGGCCTCGACCCAGCCCGCATGGCCGAGTCCGTAAGCGGCCAGCACCGCGCCGAATGCCGCCGCCAACCGGCGTGCGCGGAGCAGTGCGCGCACGCGACGACTCCATAGCTCGCTGCGTGCGCTCGATGGTGTTTCGCGCAGCGATCCCAGCGCATCGCTGCCATCGGAGCCCTCGTGGGCGAGCGCTGCGCGCACGCGCTCGCGCCGTTGCGCGCGTGCCAGCGACCCCCGTGCCGTATCGAGCTCGCGCGGTTCGATCGTATTCATCGTGCGTTCTCCGTGATGCCATGCCGACTGGCATGATCGATGGCGGCAACCAGAATCCACACCACGGCGACCACCAGCCAGCGCGATGGTCCGGGTACACAGCTTTCCTGCCAGCGCGTCAACCGCAGGGTTTCAGCGCGCATCCGCCCACTCCCTGCGCGGCATCCGCAGCGCGCCGATCAGCAACAGCAGGCCGGCGATGCCGATCAGCGCGGCCAGCGGTGCGCTGGTCGCGGTGGCCGCATAGGCCAGCGCATCCTCGCGACTGCCGTTGCCAACCACGAGGGTGTCCATCGGCGCGTCTGCGGGCCGCACTGGCGTACGGTCGATCGCGACCAGGCTGGTATGCCGCGTCACCAGGTGATGGCGCAGGGCGACCTCCACGATCTGCGCGCGCACCACATCCGCATCCGCGCCCCGCCGCAGCGAGTCTTCCAGCGCTTCGACCCGCGACTTCGCCCACAGGCGCGCGATGCCGCGGTCGCTGCGCTTGCGCGCAAGGTTCAACGTCTGGCTCCAGCCGGCCTGTCTGAGCGTGCCGCTGGCGATCACCTCGCCGCTGGCGCGATCGATCCGCGCCACCGCGATCAGCGGCTCGCCCGCGTACAGATCGGGCATGGCGGCGGGGTAGCTGTCGGCGAGGTTCGGCCAGCGCAGATCGATCATGCTCAACGCCGGGCGGTCGAGCTTGTCGAACAGCTGGGTCATGCGGGCTTGAACTTCAGAATCGTCGCGGATCACCAGCGCGGCACCACGACCCATGCGTGCGGCCTGCTGCATGAAACCAGCGTTCGGCGCATCGCCGATGCCGATCGGAAACAGGCGCGCATCGCCGAGGCTGGATTCCAGCGTGCTGAACATCGCCTCGGTGTCGGTGACCGCGCCATCGGTGGCGAACACCACCTGGCGCACGAAACCTGCCGGCGGCTTGCCAACCAGTGCGGCCTGAAGCGCCGGCAGCATCTCGGTGCCGCCGTCGGCTTCCAGCATCGCGACCCACTCGCGCGCCAGTTGCACGGCCTGTGCGGTCGCAGCCGTTGGTCGCTCGAACAGCGGCTCGGTATCGGTGCTGAAGCGGATCACGTTGAAGCGGTCCTGCGGCGTGAGTCGCGCAAGGGCTGCCAGCGCTGCCGCCTTGGCCTGGCCCAGCGAGCGACCCAGCATGGAGCCTGAGGTATCGACCACCAGCACCAGTTCGCGCGGCAGGCGCTTCTCGGCAGCTGGCGGGGCCACCATCATCACCAGCGCATAGGCCGCCTCCGGCGTTTGCTCGACGAACACTGCCGCGTGCGGTGCTTTCGCAGCCTCCGGGCGCCAGCGCAGCACGAAGTCGCGATCGGCCGGCACGCGGTCGCCGACCAGTGCGATGTCGTAACGTCCGGCATCCTGCTGCACGTCGATCGGATGCGAGTCGCTGTGGATCGATGCCAGTGCCATGCCCGGATCGAGCGCGATTGCCAAGTCCACGCTGGGTGCCGCGAGCACCGTTGCAGCAGACTGCGGCAGCACTGCGGGCGTGGCATCGTCCTCGACATCGCCGCCCTCGGTCAAGGAGTAGCGCGGCACGAAGGTCAGCGGAAACACCAGACTGAACTCGCCGTCCTGGAACTCCACCCGCTGCCACCAGCCGACCTCGACGGAGACTTCCTCGCCGGGGGCGACGTTGGCGACCGCGGTGCGAAACAGATTCGCCTGGTGCTGCTCGATGAGGCTTGCGCGCTGGCCTGCTGCGGCCGCGGCCGCATACTCCGCACGTGCGCGCCCGCGCTCGCGGATCTCGCCCTCGATCACGCGCTGGCCGATGCGCAGCTTCAAGCTGTGCACGGCCGCGCCATCGGGCAACGGCAGCAGGTACTGGCCCTCCAGAAAGCCGGCCGAATCGTTGCGGAAGCGCTGCGTGACCACGCCCTCGGCGACCAATCCGGACACCGCGTAGCGGACATCGAGCGCACTGGCGGCTGCATCGACGCTGCTGCCGTCGGCCTGTTGCCAACGTAACGTTGGTGCGGCAACCGCTGGTGCGGCCGACGCGCGCGGCGTCCACACGCTGCCGGCGGCAACCGCGACAAGGATCAGGAACGAATGCAGGCGAAGCGTGCGCATGGCGATGGGAGCCTTGGAAACGCCCGGCTTGGGCGCGTTGCCATTAGCGCGCAGCCTGCGGCCCGCAGCATGCCGCGCTGCGGCCCGCACGGCGGCAACTTGTGGCGAATCCGGGGCGTCCACGCGCACCGCGGTTGCCGTCATCGAAGTGCGACCCTAAGCTCAGCGGCATCCTTCAGGAGAGCTGCATGGCCCGCACCATCGCCATCGTCGAAGACGAACCCGCCATCCGCGCCAACTACACCGATGCGCTCAAGCGCCTGGGTTTCGAGGTGTGGACCTATGCATCGCGCGCCGAGGCCAGCCGCGCCTTTGAGCTGCGCCTGCCGGATCTGGTGTTGATCGATATCGGTCTCGGCGACGAGCCCGAAGGCGGTTTCGAGCTGTGCCGCGAGCTGCGCAGCAAGGCACCGACCCTGCCGCTGATCTTCCTGACCGCGCGCGACTCCGACTTCGACATCATCTCCGGTCTGCGCCTGGGCGCCGACGACTACCTGACCAAGGATGTCTCGCTGCCGCATCTGACTGCGCGCATCAACACCCTGTTCCGCCGCGTCGATGCGCTGCGCCGGCCGCCCGCGCACGAGGCGATGATCAATCAGGGCGCGCTGAGCCTGGCCGCCGAACGCATGCGCGTGACCTGGAACGGCACCGAAGTGCCGCTGACCGTGACGGAATTCTGGATGGTGCACACCCTGGTCCGGCATCCGGGCCACGTGAAGAACCGCGACCAGCTGATGCGCGATGCGCAGGTGGTGGTCGACGATGCCACCATCACCTCGCACATCAAGCGCATCCGCAAGAAGTTCATCGCCATCGATCCGGCCTTCGACGAGATCGACACCGTGCACGGCGCGGGCTATCGATGGAAGCCGTGAGTCGGGTGCTGCGGCGCGCGCGCGCTACGCGTGCGCATCGCTGAGATGCCCAGCGCAACAGCTGCCGCCTGCATCCGATGCGTCCGCGCGCGCTGCTGATCCTGTCGCTGTTTGCTGCTCTGCTGCTGCCGTGGGCGGGCTGGCAGTTGGTGCAGCAGGTCGAAGTGGTGCTGCGCGAAGGCCAGGAGCAGGCGCAGATCGCCGTCGCACAGGCGACCGCCCGCGCGTTGGCGGCGACCACCGATGCGCTGCCGGTGGCAGGCCCCGGTTTGTACGTGCATCCGATGCTGCGCGCACCCCTGCTCGATGGCAGTGGCGACGAGTTCGTGCAAACCGACCCGGCGCGCAGCGCCGATGGGCGGCTGCGGGTGGTGCTGGCCGAAGATGCGACCGCGCTGTTTGCCCTGATCGATGTCGCCGATCCGACCCGCGATCGCGCCGATGCGACCGATCCGCTCGGCCGCATCGGCGACCGTATCGAACTGTCGGTGATCGACGACCGCGGGCTGCGTACCTTCGTGCTGTCGAATGCCGCGCCCGGTGCGCTGCAGGTCGCCAGCTCCAGCGCGGGCGAGGCGCTGCCGCACGGCGAGTGGCAGGAGACCGACGACGGCTTCCGGATCGAAATGCGCCTGCCCCGGCCGAGCGGGCGCGCAGCACTCGGCATCACCGCGATCGACCGCGCTGCGGGTATCGAGCGCGTGATTCCGTTGGCTGCCGCGCGCGCGGACGTGCTGCCGCTGTTGCGTCCCGATCCGCGACTCGATCAGGCATTGGCAGTCCTCGCCCCGCAGCAGAGCCGCGTGCGGCTGCTGTCCGCCGAGGGCTGGGTGCTTGGACGCGCAGGCGCACTGGCGGTCGACGAGCCGGGTGCTGCGAATGCGGCCGCCCCACGCTGGCAGGCGCTGGTCTACCGCCTGTTGCTTGCACCGCCGGAGGAATCCGCGGCCAGCGACTTCGGCGCGGCACTGCCACGTTTGCTCGCGCCGGTGGTGTGGCAGGCGCTGTCGGGCGTTGCGGCCAGCAATGTGCGTTCATCGAGCAGCGCCAACAGCGTGATCGTCGCCGCCGCAGTACCGGTGGGCGCAGCCGGCGAGGAGCGCGGCGCGCTGCTGGTCGAAAAAAGTTCCGATGCACTGCTGCTGCTGGCCAATCGCGCGGTATTCGGGGTGATGGCGATGAGCCTGATCGCGGTGCTGCTGGCAGCCCTCATCCTGTTCGCCTACGCGGGATTGCTGAGCCTGCGCATCCGTCGTCTGCGCAACGCCGCCGAGCGCGCGCTGCGGCCCGATGGGCGTCTGGTGCCCAACCTGCCGCATCTGGCCGCCAGCGACGATCTGGGCGATCTGTCGCGCAGCTTCGGGCGCCTGCTCGGTGAAGTCGGCACCTACAACGACTACCTGCGCACCCTCGCGAGCAAACTCTCGCACGAATTGCACACGCCGCTGGCCATCGTGCGCAGCTCGCTGGATAACCTCGAACACGAGCAGCTCACCGCGGCCGCGCGCACCTACGCGCAGCGTGCGCGCGAGGGCGCCGAGCGGCTGTCCGGCATCCTGCGTTCGATGGCCGAGGCCAGCCGCATGGAGCGCATCGTCGCTGGCGCCGATGGCGAAGACTTCGATCTGGCCGAGCTTACCCGCGGGTGCGCCGAGGCCTATCGCGATCTGGTCGCACCGCGGCGCATCGTGCTCGAGGTGCCCGACGGCCGGCTTGGCATCCACGGCGCGCCGGAGCTGATCGCGCAGGCGCTCGACAAGCTGGTCGACAATGCGCGCTCGTTCACGCCCGAGCATGGCTGGATCCGGATTCGCCTGCGCGCGCTCGAAAACGGCGCGCAACTTTCGGTTGCCAACAACGGCCCGGCACTGCCCGAGCGCATGCAGGAGCGCCTGTTCGAGTCGCTGGTCAGCGTGCGCGAGGGGGCCCAGCGTGGCGATGCGCCGCACCTCGGGCTGGGTCTGTTCGTGGTGCGTCTGGTGGCCGAACTGCATCGGGGCGAGGCGATTGCGGTGAACCTGCCCGATGGCGCCGGCGTGGAATTCCGGCTGCGCCTGGCCGGGATGCCGCGCGCGCCGCTGTAGCACTCAGACGCCGCGACCGCACCTGCCGCCTACACAGCGCCGTGAAACCGCTGGCATACTGCCCGGCCGCATTGCCGGATTCCGCCCTTGATCTCCGACGTCGAGTTCCAGCGCCTGGTGGCCGAAGGCTGCAATCGCATCCCGGTAGTGCGCGAGGTGCTGTCCGACCTCGACACGCCGCTGTCGGTGTACCTGAAGCTCGCTGACGCTTCGCACGCCTATCTGTTCGAGTCCGTCGAGGGCGGCGAGAACTGGGGTCGCTATTCGATCATCGGACTGCCATGCCGACGCGTGTACGAGTTCCGCGGGCACACGCTTACGGTACGAGAGTTCGGCGAGGTGATCGAAACCCGCGAAGTCGCCGATCCGCTGGACGAAGTCGAGCGACTGCGTGCGCAGTATCGGGTGCCGCGCGTGGCCGGCCTGCCCGGCTTCACCGGCGGCTTGGTCGGCTACTTCGGCTTCGAGTGCATCGGTTACGTCGAGCAGCGCCTCGCGCGACGCGACAAGCCCGACCAGCTCGGCACTGCCGACATCGTGCTGATGCTGTCCGAAGAGGTTGCGGTATTCGACAACCTCAAGGGTCGGCTGTACCTCATCGTGCACGCCGATCCATCCGAGCCGCAGGCCCATGCGCGCGCCAAACGCCGACTCGATGAGCTGGTGTTCCGCCTGCGCCACTCCGGATCCAGCTACCCCGACGTGCTCGATCCCAAGCTGCTCGACGAATCGCACTTCGTATCCGGCTTCACCCGCGAAGGCTTCGAGTCCGCGGTGCGCCAGTCGCAGGAATACATCCGCGCCGGCGATATCTTCCAGGTCGTACTGAGCCAGCGTCTGTCGGTGCCCTTCAACGCGCGCCCGGTGGACGTCTATCGTGCGCTGCGTTCGCTCAATCCCTCGCCGTACATGTACTTCCTCGATCTCGGCGCGACCCAGATCGTCGGATCCAGCCCCGAGATCCTGGTCCGGGTCGAGCACGGCCGCATCACCCTGCGCCCGATCGCCGGCACCCGCCCGCGCGGCGCCACGCCCGATGAGGATCAAGCGCTCGAACGCGAGCTGCTGGCCGATCCGAAAGAGCGCGCCGAGCACCTGATGCTGATCGACCTGGGCCGCAACGATGTCGGCCGGGTCGCCAAGACGGGCAGCGTCAGCGTGCCCGACCGGATGGTGGTCGAACGCTACTCGCACGTGATGCACATCGTCTCGCAGGTCGAAGGCGATCTCGCCGCAGGGCTCACCTGCTCCGATGTGCTCAAGGCGACCTTTCCCGCCGGCACCGTATCCGGCGCGCCCAAGATCCGCGCGCTCGAAGTGATCCAGCAGCTTGAACCGATCCAGCGCAACATCTATTCCGGCGCGGTCGGCTACATCGGCTGGTGGGGCGACATGGACACCGCGATCGCCATCCGCACCGCCGTCATCCAGGACGGCCGCCTGCACGTACAGGTCGGCGCCGGCATCGTCTACGACTCGGATCCGGCCAAGGAGTGGGAGGAAACGATGAACAAGGGCCGCGCGCTGTTCCGCGCGGTGGCGCAGGCGGCGGGGGGGTTGTGACCGATTCCGGCCTGCTCGCACTGTTCAATACGATCTAGCGCGCAGCCGTGTGGCAAACTGCTGCGCCGCATCGACGGCGGGCCAGCGTCCTCGGCGGTTTCCATGCTCCTGATGATCGACAACTACGACAGCTTCACCTACAACCTCGTGCAGTATCTGGGCGAGCTGGGTGAGGACGTCCGCACCATCCGCAACGATGAGCTTTCGGTCGCGCAGATCGCAGCACTCGAGCCCGAGCGCATCGTGATCTCGCCCGGTCCCTGCACGCCGAACGAAGCCGGCGTGTCGCTGGAACTGATCGAAAAACTGGCCGGCACGATGCCTATCCTGGGCGTGTGCCTTGGCCACCAGAGCATCGGCCAGGCTTTCGGCGGCAAGGTGGTGCGCGCGCGGCAGATCATGCATGGCAAGACCTCGATGATCCACCACACCGGCGTCGGCGTGTTCGCCGGCCTCGACAACCCGTTCGAGGCCACGCGCTACCACTCGCTGGTGGTCGAGCGCGACAGCTTGCCGGAGTGCCTTCAGATCACCGCCTGGACCCGGCATGCCGATGGCTCGATCGATGAAATCATGGGCCTGCGTCATCGCGACCTGGCAGTGGAGGGCGTGCAGTTCCACCCCGAATCGATCCTGACCCTGGTCGGCAAGGACCTGCTGCGCAACTTCGTAGCGACTCCGCGCAAGGCTGCATAGGGCGCAACTCCGCCCGCCGCTTCGCCATCCGCATACCGAGACCAACGATGCCGATCACCCCCCAGCAAGCCCTGCAGCGCACCATCGAACACCGTGAGATCTTCCACGACGAGATGGTCGAGCTGATGCATCAGATCATGCGTGGCGACGTCTCGCCGCTGATGACGGCCGCCATCCTGACCGGCCTGCGGGTCAAAAAGGAGACCATTGGCGAGATCACCGGCGCGGCACGCGTGATGCGCGAACTGTCCGCCAAAGTCGAGGTGCACGCCGGCCCGCACTTCGTCGATATCGTCGGCACCGGTGGCGACGGCGCACACACCTTCAACATCTCCACCGCGTCGATGTTCGTGGTCGCTGCTGCCGGGGCGACGGTGGCCAAGCACGGCAACCGCAGCGTGTCGTCGAAATCCGGCAGCGCCGACGTGCTGGAAGCGATGGGCGCGCGGATCGACCTCGGCCCCGCGCAGGTGGCCGAGTGCATCGCCGCCTGCGGCATCGGCTTCATGTTCGCACCCAACCATCATGCCGCGATGAAGACCGTGGCACCGGTGCGGCGCGAGATGGGCGTTCGCACCATCTTCAATATCCTGGGCCCGCTGACCAATCCGGCTGGCGCGCCGAACATCCTGATGGGCGTGTTCCATGCCGATCTGGTCGGCATCCAGGTGCGCGCGCTCGAACGCCTCGGTGCACGCCACGCGCTGGTCGTGCACGGGCGCGACGGCATGGACGAGATCTCGCTCGGCGCGGCCACCCTGGTCGGCGAGCTCAAGGATGGCGTGGTGCGTGAATACGAGATCCATCCGGAAGAGTTCGACCTCGCCATGGCCTCCAGCCGCCAGCTGCGGGTCGACGACCCGCAGCAGTCGCGTGCGCGGATCGACGAGGTGCTCGACAACCGCGCCGGCGCGGCGCGCGAGATCGTGGTGTTCAACGCAGGTGCAGCGCTGTATGCAGCCGACGTGGTGCCCAGCATTGCGGCCGGCATCGCGGCGGCGCGTGATGCCATCGGCAGTGGTGCGGCGCGCGCAAAGATGCATGAGTTTGTCGCGGCAACGCGACGCATCGCCGACGCTGCGCCATGAGCGATGGTGGCTTCGCGCCCACGCCTACGCCGCCTTACCACGTGGTGATCTTTACCTCGCAGCGCAGCGCGCACGACGACGCGGGCTATGCCGCTACCGCCGCACAAATGGATGCGCTGACCCGCAAGGTGCCTGGATTGCTCGGCATCGAGAGTGCGCGTGGCGCCGACGGGCTGGGCATCACGGTGTGCTACCGGGACCGCGAAGCCGCGATTACCGGCTGGCGTCAACAGCTCGATCACGCCCAAGCGCAGCGCCGCGGCGATACAGTCTGGTACACGCACTACGAGCTGCGCGTCGCGCGGGTCGAACGTGCCTACGGCGGGCCACCGGCATGAGCGATATTCTGAGCACCATTCTCGAGCGCAAGGCGCAGGAAGTAGCCGCGCGACGCGGCGAGGTTTCGCTTGAGCAGCTGCGCGAGCGCGCAGCGACGCAAGCGCCGGCGCGCGGCTTCGAGGCCGCGTTACGGCGCAAGATCGCCGCGGGCAGCGCTGCCGTGATCGCCGAGGTCAAGAAGGCCTCGCCCAGCAAGGGCGTGATCCGCGCCGACTTCGATCCCGCCCGGATCGCCGCCAGCTACGCGCGTGGTGGCGCGGCGTGCCTGTCGGTGTTGACCGATCGCGATTTCTTTCAGGGGCATGAGGACTTTCTGCGCGATGCGCGCGCCGCTTGCGAGCTGCCGGTGCTGCGCAAGGACTTCACCATCGACGCCTACCAGGTGCACGAAGCGCATGCACTGGGCGCCGACGCGATCCTGCTGATTGTCGCCGCCCTCGACGATAGTCTGCTGCTTGGCCTGAGCGAGCTTGCGATCTCGCTCGGCCTCGATGTGCTGGTCGAGGTGCATAGCGCTGAGGAACTGGTCCGCGCGCTTGCCACGCCCTCGTCGCTGATCGGCATCAACAACCGCAACCTGCGCACCTTCGACACGCGGCTGGAAACCACGCTGGAGCTGCTGGGCCAGGTGCCAGCCGACCGCCTGCTGGTGACCGAGAGCGGCATCCATGCGCCTGCGGACGTGGCGCGCATGCGAGCCGCCGGTGTGCACGCGTTTCTGGTCGGCGAGGCCTTCATGCGGGCGCCCGACCCCGGCGCGGAACTGCAGCGCCTGTTTGCATGAACGATGCGGCCGGCGCGGTACCGCGCAAGCTCGTGCTGTTCGATTTCGACGGCGTGCTGGTCGCCGGCGACAGTTTCGCCGGATGGCTGCGGCGCGAGGGTCTTCGCCCACCGCATCGGCGGCTGCTCGCCATGCTTCTCGCCCCGATCGGTTTGCCGCTGCTGCGCTGGGAGCGCACCCGCTCACTCGGGGCGCGCCTGTTCCTGCACGTGGCGGTGCTCGGCGCGTCGCCCGCTACTCTGCGTCGTTCGCTGGAAGCTTACGGCGGCGCGCTGGTGCAGCGGCCGGATCGGATCATCGCCGAGGGTCTGGCTGCGCTGCGCGAGCATCAGGCCGCAGGCGATCGGGTGGTGATCGTCAGCGGCTCCGAAACCAGCCTGCTGCACGCGATCCTCGACGCCCTGCAGATCCGCGATGTCGAAGTCGTGGCCTCGTTGCTGGACTTCGACCGCTCTGCGGTGCGTGTTGTCCGCCATTGCTTCGGGGCGGGCAAACTGGGGGCACTGCGTGCAGCGGGCATCGAGCCACCGTGGGACGTCGCCTACAGCGATTCGGCCAGCGACTTGCCGATGCTGCGCGAAGCCGCGCGCCCGATCTGCGTAAACTGGCCGGACGCCGAGCGCGGGCTTGCCGCGCAAGCCCTTGGCCCACAGGTACGTTTCGTCACCTGGCGCTGAGCGCTGGCTGCATGGCGATCGCTCAGGCGTCGCCCAAGCGCCGCACGAAACGCATCGAACTTTCGACGTAACCGCAGGCGCGGTAGAAGTCGTGCGCCTCGTGTCGATGGATCGCGGTTGTGACCTCGATGCGTGCCGCACCACTGGCGCGCGCACGCTGCTCGGCCTCGCGCAGCAGCGCGCGACCCACGCCCAGATTGCGGTGGGAGCCGGCGACGATCAGGGCCGTGATGCGGCAGGTGTTGCGGCCCAACGGCAGGTAATACATGAAGTCCAGCGACAGCAGGCCGCAGGCTTCACCGTGCAGATCGGCTACCAGCAGCACCTGCGATGAATCCTCCAGTACGGTCACGATGCGCTCGATGGCTTCTTCGCGCGTGCACTCGTAGCCGAGCTCTGCGAGCAGGCGGGCCACGGCCTGTCCATCGGACGGCTTCGCGCTGCGCAGGTTCGGCGCTGCGGTGGGTAGCGGAGCGCGCGCCACAGGGCTTCAGCGCGTGCCGAACACGACGATGGTCTTGCCCTTGACCGAGATCTTGCCCGCTTCCTCGAGCTGTTTGAGCACGCGGCCGACCATCTCGCGCGAGCAGCCGACGATCCGACTGATCTCCTGCCGCGAGATGCGGATCTGGGTGCCGTCCGGGTGCGACATGGCATCCGGTTCTTCGCACAGGTCGAGCAGGGTACGCGACACGCGGCTGGTGACGTCCATGAACGCCAACCGCGATACCTTGCGGCTGGTCTGCAACAGTCGTCGGGTCAGCTGCGAGCCGATCGCGAACAGGATGCGCGGGCACTCCGCGGCAAGGGTCGAGTTGAACAGACTGAACAGGCGTTCATACCCGATCTCGGCCAGATCGCAGGGCGTGCGGCTCTTGACCAACACCTCGCGCCGCTGCGGCTCGATGAACAGGCCCATCTCGCCGATGAATTCGCCGCGATTGAGGTAGGCCAGGATCAACTCGCGTCCATCTTCGTCCTCGCTCGATACCGTGAGCGAGCCGTCGACGATCAGAAACAGGGTGGCCGCACCGTCGCCCGGCCGGAAGATCGCCGTCTTGCTCGGGTAGCGGCGCCGATGGCAGACCGCAAGGAACTTCTCCATCGTCGCAGCGTCGAGGGCGAGCTCCGGTGGCGCCATGGCGCGGTCGAGGCCCTGCAACACGGGTTGGAAACGCTCTGCGGATGAGCTCTTCATGGGCCAATGATCGCATGTTGCCGAGGCTTGGGGTTCATGTAGCGAGTACCGGGCCCGTTAGAATTGCGTCGATCCCTGCCGGTTCCACCGGGGTTTAACCGCGCTGGGCCCGCTGCTGCCACTTGTACGTGCGCAATATAGCGGCATAATGCGCGGCCGTTTCGGCCCGGTCCACGCGAGGAGCCTGCCATGGTCAAGCCGCTGCCCCGCCTGCAACTGCAGGGCTTCAACAATCTCACCAAGTCGCTGTCGTTCAATATCTACGACATCAACTACGCGGTGACCGCCGACCAGCGCGATCGCTACATCGACTACATCGATGAGGCCTACGACGCCGATCGCCTGACCAAGATCCTGACCGACGTGGCCGAGATCATCGGCGCGAACATCCTGAACGTCGCCCGCCAGGACTACGACCCGCAGGGCGCCTCGGTGACGATCCTGATCTCCGAGCAGCCGATCGCCGACAAGCTGGGCAAGGACATGATCTCCGAGACGGTGCTCGCGCACCTCGACAAGAGCCATATCACCGTCCACACGTACCCGGAAAGCCATCCGGTCAACGGCATCTCGACCTTCCGGGCCGATATCGATGTGGCCACCTGCGGCGTCATCTCGCCCCTGAAGGCGCTGAACTTCCTGATCGACAGCTTCGAGTCCGACATCGTCACGATGGACTACCGGGTGCGTGGCTTCACCCGCGATGTGCGCGGCAAGAAGCACTACATCGACCATCGGATCAACTCGATCCAGGACTATCTGGCCAAGCACATCCGCCAGCGGTACGAGATGTTCGACGTCAACGTCTATCAAGAGAACATCTTCCACACCAAGATGCACGTAAAAGAGTTCGACCTCGATACCTACCTGTTCGAGGCCAACGCGAATGATCTGAGCTTCAAGGAGCGGCAGAAGATCGAAGCGCTGCTGCGGCGCGAGATCCAGGAGTTGTTCCACGGGCGCAATCTGGTCTGAGGCAGTCCGGCAAGCCGGCCGCCCAAGCGACTGCGGCGGCCATCACACGCGGTAGGCGAGCGCCTTCATCAGTGCAGCCGCGGCGGTCATCAGGCGCGGTATCGGAGTCGGCAGCGCGGCAGCTCCGGCGTCCTGCGCCTCCCGCCCATGGCGTGCCTCATCCGCACGCATCTTCTCGACGATCGCGCGGCTGCGCGTATCGTGTGCTGGCAGTTGCTCGAGGTGCTCGCCCAGATGCGCTTCGACCTGACGTTCGGTCTCCACAATGAAGCCGAGGCTGGTGCGGTCGCCGACCAGCCCGGCGGCCGCGCCGAGCGCGAACGAACCCGCGTACCACAGCGCATTGAGCGCGCTGGGCCGGCTGTCGAGCTCGTCCAGGCGTCGCGCGCACCATGCGAGATGGTCGGCTTCTTCGTCGGCCGCATGCAGCAGATGCGTCTTGAGCTCCGCGCTGCGGCTGACTGCGGCCTGGCCCAGATACAACGCCTGCGCGCACACCTCGCCGGCGTGGTTGATCCGCATCAGGCCTGCGGCATGCCGCCGCGACGCCTCGTCGAGCGCTGTGTGTTCTGAAGCCTGCGCCGGGTAGGCGGTCTTCGGCACCGGTGCCGGACCCAGGGAAGTCGCCAGCGCATGGGCCAATCCAGCCACTAGGCGGTCTGTCGGAGTGCTGCTGCGCAAGCTCAAGGATTGTGCTCGGTGGGGCTGCAAGAGGGACATCCGCGGCACACCTGCCGCACGCTGCCAAGTCCCCCAATCGTAGCGCGATGTGCGTAGCCGTGGCGTGCCGCACCAGCACCAGCACCAACGGTCGCGATTGCGCCCATGTGGCGTGTCGTGTCACCGACTGTCGGCGCCGGTGCCGCTGCCGAGCGGCCCGTCCGCGCCGTGGATGGCGGGGATCGCAGGCATCCGCCGAAGCCACCTTCC
>Ga0209591_10001435_pt1 | contig 29595 bp, 26 predicted proteins | sample MAT01_FD_187207 | JGI IMG/M metagenome (GOLD analysis project Ga0209591, IMG submission 187207) | Freshwater microbial communities from Lake Fryxell liftoff mats and glacier meltwater in Antarctica - MAT-01 (SPAdes) (version 2) | ecosystem: Environmental > Aquatic > Freshwater > Ice > Liftoff... | reverse complement strand
GGCTGTTGCGAGAGCTGCTGCCGGACGCTTGGGTCAAGAGCAATCCGGAGAAGCGGCTGGCGCTGGCGCGGTGATCGGGGTGCGGCGGCGTGCTCGGACTGAGCTGCGCGGGAGGTCGGACGCTTACACATGTTTGGCTTCGAGTCCGCTGAGTCATTCCTTGAATGGACGACCACTGAGGATCCGGACAATGTCGCCATGGTCTGTGCGGAAATCTCGGCAGCTCTCGAATCGATCGGAGGGAATCAATGAACGCTACTACTCTGCGCATCACCGGATTCGCGACCACGATGGCGGTTTGCCTGACCCAGCCTACGACTGCTTCAATCATCAACATCTTCGAAGATCAGCCGCTCTTCAATTCTCTGATCGGCGGCACGACGAAGATCGACTTCACCGCTCCTGACGGAACGCCCGGGCTAATCCCGGCAGATACATACGCCCAATTCGGTATTAATCTCAGCAGCTCCCCGCAGGTGCCGGATTTCCCGTTCTACCGCAGCAACGACACATTCGAGGCTTGGGAAGACGGGTGGGGATTGACAACGTCAGCTGGCAACGGCTGGGCATTCGCGTTCGACTTCAATTCGCCAATTCATGGATTTGCGATCGAGAAGATACTGGGCAGTGGGGACACTCCTACTTGCTCGTTCTATCTCAATGGCGCGCTGATCGCCACGAACACGTACCAGGTTGTAGGAGTCCCTTCTGGAACATACTTCGTCGGCTGGGTCACCGATTTCCAGTTTGATCGCATCGTCGTGGACCGCCTTGCTCTGGACAACATCTACTTCGAGACAGTGCCTACCCCAGCGAGCGGCGCGATGCTGTTGATAGCGATATTCGCGACGCGCTCTCGGCGCAGAAGTTGAAGATCGTCCGCTCTACCAGCGCAATTACGCCGTCCCAAAAATCCGATCGCCCGCGTCGCCCAAGCCAGGCACGATGAAGAAACGTTCGTTGAGGCGCTCGTCTATTGCGGCAGCGTTCACGATCACATCGGGGTCAGCGTCCTGCATGCGCCGTATGCCTTCCGGCGCGGCGACGAGGCAGATCATCTGAAGTCGCTTGCAGCCGATCGACCGGAGATCCGCGACTGCTTTCGCCGCGCTTCCGCCGGTCGCGAGCATCGGATCGACGAGGAAGACGGGGCCCGCAGCGACGTCGCGCGGCAGCTTGCGGTAGTACTCGACCGGCGTCGCCGTGTGCTCGTCGCGATAGATGCCGATGTGTCCGACCCGCGCTTCTGGGAAGAGCGCGAGAATTCCGTCGCACATGCCGAGGCCGGCGCGCAGCACCGGCACGAGCGTGACCTTCTCCTTCAGTCGATGACCCGTCGTTCGCGCCACCGGCGTCTCGACCGGAATCTCTTCCGTCTCGATGTCGCGGCAAACCTCGTACGTCATGAGTCCGGCGATCTCGTTGAGCAGGCGGCGGAACTCCGCATGACCCGTACGACGATCGCGAATGAGCGTCAGCTTGTGCCTGATCAGCGGGTGATCGAAGAGCTTGACGTTCGCGAATTGAGGGTGGCGAACCGGCATGCGCGGCAGTGTACGGAGGAACTTCCGCCTACATCCGCGCCGGTGCCTTCAACCCCAACAGCCCGAGTCCATCTGCGAGGACGTGGCGTGCCAGTCGACACAAGCGCAACCGCGCGAGTTTCGTCGCTTCGTCATCGACCTTGAGCACCGGACACGCCTGATAGAACCCGTTGAAGAGGTTCGCCAACGTCTGCACGTAAGCGCACAATCGATTGGGCTCGAGCGCATCGGCAACTTCCTTCACCGTCGTCCCGTAGCGCAGGAGATGCAGCGCCAACTGCCGCTCTGCCGCCTCTCTGATCGCGAACGGTGCCGCCGCGATCGTCGCATCGCTGACCCCTGACTTTGCGAGTATCGATGAGATGCGAGCATGCGCGTACTGCATGTACGGCCCGGTGTCTCCTTCGAACGCGATCATTCGGTCGAGATCAAAGACGTAGTCGCGCGTCACCTCGCTGGAAAGGTCGGCGTATTTCACGGCGGCGATCCCGACAGCATCACCGATGGCGGCGAGTTCGGTGGCGCTCATGCCATGCGTCGGCGCGTTCGAATCAGCGCTGCGCCGAGTGACCTCCGCGGTACCGCGCTCAACGGCTTCGTCGAGCAAATCCTTCAGCGTGAAGTTGTCGCCCGAACGCGTCTTCAGCGGTCGCTTGTCCTTGCCAAGCACGGCGCCAAAGCCGAGATGCGTAATCGACGCCTTCGTCCCGTCGGGCAACCGATCCCAGCCAATGAGAGCAGCGGCGTCAAACACATCTTTGAAGTGATCGCGCTGCCGCGCATCAACAACATAGACGACGCGATCGGATTGCAGCTCCTGCACGCGGAAGCGTACGGCTGCGAGATCGGTTGTCGAGTAGAGAAACCCGCCGTCCGATTTGCGAATCAAGAGTGGTCGCTCACGGTCGGCGAAAGGAACGACGATCGCGCCCTTGTCTTCTTTCGCCAGCCCTGCCGCCAAGAACGATTCGATGACACCGCCGAGTCGATCGCGAAAGTAGCTCTCGCCACGAGAGTGCTCAGGTCCGAGCGTCACGTTCATGATGCGCGCCGCCTCGAACACCTCTTTCATCGTGCAATCGATGAGCTTCTGCCAGTCACGACGCAGTTCAGCGTCGCCACCCTGGAGGTTCAGGAGGGTGCGCTTGGCATCGTCGTTCACCTCTCGAGCGCCGTCGTTCTGCGCCAAAAGTTCGATGAGCCGATGCGGTCCGGCATGCGTCGCGATCGCCGCTGCGAGTCCAGCCTCGTCGCTTCGCCCCGCGAGTTGCGACGCGACGTAAGCGCGGTTGAGATCTTGAATCGTGAGTCGGTCGAGATCGATCCTCGCGCGACGAAGCGATGCGAGCGTCGTTGCGATGGGCACACCCCAATCGCCGAGATGATTCTCGCGGTGAACGGTGCGACCGAGCCGCTCAAACACCCGAGCGAGGCAGTCACCGATGATCGTTGCCCGCAAGTGACCGACGTGCATCTCCTTGGCAACATTCACGCCGCACAAGTCAATGGTCACGCCCCAGTGCGCAGAGATGGGCGCGATACCGAGGGTCGCGTTGTCCATGCTCGCCAGCATCGCGCCGAGCGCGCTGGGATCGAGTCGGACATTGATAAACCCCGGACCAGCAACTTCGGGCGCCAGCGCGATGCCCGACAGGTCGACGTGGTCAACAATCTTCTGCGCGAGATCGCGCGGATTCATGCCCCGCGATTTGGCGAGACCCATAGCCGCGTTCGCCTGAAAGTCACCGAATTGGGGATTCGCGCTTGGCTTGATGACGGGGTCGGCGTCGATCGCAGGATCGTTGAGCGCGAGGCCGATGGCGCGACGGAACCGCTCGTTCAGAATGGAGACAGGGTCGTGAGGCATGTATCGGACGAATCGTACTGGACGTTGCAGCTCTTCCGCCCCTCGCGACTTTGCACGGTGGTGTGATTCTGGCCGACTGTCTGCGAATCACCCTCCATCGCGATCGTGGCGCGGAACGGAGATCATGCAGGCAGGAATGACCATCCCTCTCAACGACGACGCCGAGATGGCTGCGAACGCGACCTTCGAGGCGCTCCTCCAGCAACACGCCGGAATCGTTCTGAAGATTGCTTATACGTACAGCCGTACGAAGGAAGACCGCGACGATCTGGGGCAAGAGATCTGCGCGGCGCTCTGGCAATCGTTCGCACGCTACGACCGGAGTCGGCCGTTCGCGACGTGGATGTACCGAGTTGGATTGAACGTCGCGATATCGCAGGTCCGGCGGGCGCGGACTCGCGATCGCCCGTCGTTGTCGATTCATCACGACGCTATCGACATCGCCGCCGCACCGCCGCCCGAACCTGACCCGCGACTCTCTGCCCTCGATCAATTCATCCAGCAGACCGACCCACTCAATCGAGCGCTGCTGCTGCTCTACCTCGACGAGCGAAGCTATGCGGAGATCGCTGATGTGCTGGGAATCACGGAAACGAACGTCGCAACGAAGATCAGCCGTCTTAAACAAGTCATTCGACGCGATCTCAGCGTCGCCAACGAAACAGCGAGATGAAAAGCCATGGAACTGGAAGAACTCAAAGCGGCGTGGAAGTCACTCGATCAGCGGTTAGCGCAGCAGAACGCGCTCACGTTTGATTTGCTGAAGTCGCAAAAGACGGCCCGAGCGCGCTCAGCGCTGCGGCCACTCATCCTCGGGCAGACGGTACAGATCGCTGCCGGTGTCGTGATGTGCCTCTGGTTCGCGCCGTTCTGGGTCAAGTACATAGAAGTCCCGCACCTCTTGATCAGCGGGCTCTTGCTGCATGCCTACGCCCTAATGTTTATTGTGCTCGGAGCCCGCGAACTCCACATCATTCTGCACATCGATTATGCAGCGCCCGTCGTCGCGATCCAGCGACAGATCGCGGTCCTCCGCAACTGGCGCGTGCGCATCGGCTCCATCTTCGCCGTGACTGGCTGCTTCATCTGGATTCCGTTGATGCTGGTCATTCTTCGCGGGCTCGGTGCGGACGTGTGGGCGAAGAATCCAACCGTCGTCTACTGGTTCATCATCAACGGATTCGCGGCGCTCGGCGTCGTGCTCGGAATCATCTGGTGGTCGCGCCGCGGCGGCGCACTCCGACTCGATGATGAGACCGCCGGGCGGAGCGTGCGCCGGGCCCAAGCTGCAATCGAGGAGATTGCGCGGTTCGCCCACGAGCCGCCACACGGTGCAATCGCCCCGTGAATTCACCTCGTGCAGCGTCGCGAGCGAGCGCGCTCTTCGCCTCAGTCCAGCCCCGTGGCACGATTGCAATCACGCTATAGCCGCTCGTCTTCACCGGAGTCTCGCTCATGCTCATGGTCGCACTGCCAGCGCGTACTCGGTATCGCCATCGCGCCGGGGACTGCTAGTGCTCAGACGGCTCCACCGCTCTCATGGGAGTCGCTCAGGGCACGGTCGACGCGGATATATCGGCTGGCTTTGAAGGAGTCGTCCTCGCCGTTCACGACGGCAAGGAAGTGATCAACTGCGCATCCGGGATTGGCGAACCGTAAGAAGAAGACGTTCGTCGTCACGCCAAGATCGCGGGAGTAGCCCGAGGAAATACGATCTCTCGGCGTTCACCGCGCCAGCAGCCCGCCATGCTCGCGCCAGAGAGATTCCATGCGGTCCTTGAGCGGAGGAACGCTGGCCGAGTCAAGATCACGCGCAACGATCTCAAGCATCGTGATGAGTCCGTGAAAATCACTGATGGCGATGAACTCGCTGCCAACCTTCGCGGGCCGCTTGCCAGCTAACACGCCGTCGATGTCTTCCATATTGTGATAGTTGCCGAGCGGTAGACAGAGACAGGTTGAGCTGTACCCGTAGCACGAGAACGCGCTGGCTTCGCACGCGCCTCCCGGCATGAGCTTCCGTTGCCATTGAAAAGTCGGTGCTGTCTTCTGGTACTCACCCATGATCGCGGCGATGCGATTGGTGAGATCGGGCGAAAAGACCGTGATGCGGTCGCCAACGCGCACGATTGGGCCTGCGCCGATAGGGCTCTCGGGAAACGAGCGACTATTCTCGAGACAGATGAGCCGTGCGTCCTTCGGCACTGAACGCGACCGCGCCGCGCCGATCGCGCCGATGAAGCCGATTTCCTCAGAGCGCGTGAAGAGAAGCCCCACATGTCCGCACGCGGGCATCTCGCGAATTCTCTCGAATGCGCAGAGCGCCGCGGCGACCGCCGCAAGATCATCACATGCATGGGTGTGCAAGATGCCCTTCTCGATCTTTGGAGCAGGCAATTTCCACCGCGCGATGTCTCCAGCGCAAATCGTCGTCGTCTCGTTCGTGAGCCGCGCGGTCACGATCTTGAATGGCTTGGCAGTCGCGTCGAGCTTTGTGATAGTCGCGGTGTGCGACGCGTCTTTGCCGTCCCGCTCGTTGTGTTCAAAGATCTCAATTTTTGCCTTCTCAAAATACGGGTCGTGTACGCCGCCGCGGAACTCGAGTTCGACGTCGCGGCCCGCAACACGTCGCACCACGAAGGCCGGATGATCGAGATGCGCCGTGATGTACACGGGCGAGCGCTTCGTCTCGCGCGGTGCTCGGTGCAGAAGCAGGTTGCCGAATTCGTCGTGCGAAAGCTCGACCGATTTTGCTCGTGCTTTCACCCAGCGTTCGATCCACGCGATGACGCGCGATTCCCGGGCTGCTGCGGTCGGCAACGATGTGAGTTCGAGGAGCCAACGCTCGAATTCGCGCGATTGCTCGAACGTTGTCGTGGCCGAGGAGGTCGCCGAGGTGGATTTTGCACGCTTCTCGGCAGGTTTCGGTGGTTGTTTTGAGGCGGTCATAGCGGGGTTCACTCAAGCAGGAATCCTACGAGAAACCGCTATCCTCTTCGGCTTCCAATGCCGCTCTCTCCCATCCCCGAAATCCTTGACGACCTGCGCGCTGGCAAGATCGTCGTTCTCGTTGACGACGAGCGCCGCGAGAACGAAGGCGACTTCATTTGCGCCGCCGAGTTCGTATCGGTCGAGATCATCAACTTCATGACTCGAGTGGGTGGTGGTTACCTGTGCGTGCCATTGACGGGCGAGACGTGCGAACGACTCGAGCTCGGCCCTGCGGTCGCGCAGAACACGAGTGTCCGCGGCACGCCGTTCACGGTCGCAGTCGATGGACATCCTCGACATGGCGTTGGTACCGGTATCTCGGCAGCGGACCGCGTCAAGACGATCCAGATGCTGGTCGATCCGTCCAGCCGTCCCGACGACTTCGTGCGACCCGGGCACATCAATCCGCTGCGCGCCCGCGACGGCGGCGTGCTTGTGCGCACCGGACAAACCGAAGGGACGATTGACCTCTGTCGCCTCGCCGGTCTCAAGCCAGCAGGCCTGCTCATAGAGATCGTGAAGGACAATGGCGAAATGGCGCGCATGAACGACCTTGAGGTCATCTGTGCCAAACACGGGCTCAGAATGTGTTCCGTTGAGCAGGTCATTGAGTATCGGTTGAAAGGTGAGGCATTAGTTCAGCGTCTGAAGCCGACCTCGGGCACGCGCATCGAAACGCCTGAGGGGCCATTCGATCTCTTCGCTTGGTCAAGTTCGATTGATCCCACGCCGCACCTCGCGCTCACCGTGGGTGGCATAGGCGTACCCGACGCACACGGGCATGTGCCGACGGTCGACGACGCCGTGCTTGTGCGAATGCATCGACGTGATTTGCTCGGCGACATTTTTAGGGTTCCCGGTAAGGACGGAGCGCCATCGACGGGCGACACGCTCCGGGAATCGATGCGACGCATTCAGCGCGAGGGCCGAGGCGCGATCGTGTATCTTCGTCCCGAGTCCGTCGGCGATGACCTGCGCGATCGGCTTCAACAGATTCGTCGCGATGGACACGACGACGTGAACGCCCCGGATCTCACGCGCGTCGACGGCATCGGTGGGCGCGCCCATCCGATGGCATATCGCGAGTTCGGCATCGGTAGCCAAATCCTCCGCGACCTTGGCCTCCATCGACTTCGCATCCTTACCAATCATCCGAAGTCGTCGATGCCCGGCCTCAGCGGTTTCGGCATCGAGATCGTCGAGCAAGTGCCCATCAATCGATGAGTTGAATTGCGAGTTTGTTCGCCAGCATGGAATTGCGATCCTCACACCCTCTCTCTCTGCGACACCCATGATCCTTCTCCCCCAGATTCTCGCGTGTGCCCTGACCGTCCAGCAGGGGCCGATCGTGCCGCCACAGTCGGTGCCGCCTTCGCCGGGATCGCAGACCGCGCCAGCGAGCGTGAGCTCCGTCAGCGTCGACGACATCCTCGCTTCGCTTGAGAAGGTCGGCGCGGAGATGAAGGATTTCCAAGCCAAGATCATTTACGAGACCTTCGACGACCTAACACAGGAGACATCGCGACGGTTCGGCACGCTCGTCCTCGATGGGACGGGAATGTCGCGCCGCTTCGCAATCGTGTTCGAGAAGATGCAAGTCATCTCGCACGAGCCCGGAGCCGAGGACAAGGTGCGTTCCGACAGCTCTCGCGATCATTGGATTTACTCTGACGGCTGGCTCACTGAGATCAATCTTGAACTCAAGAGCGTGATCAAGCGACAAGTGATGGAGCCGGGCAAGCAATTCGATCCGCTGAAACTTGGCGAGGGACCCTTTCCGCTGCCCATCGGACAGCCCAAAGCGGCGGTGCTCGAGCAGTTCGACGTGACACTGTGCGAGATGCCGCCGGTTCCGCTTCTCACGTCAGTCACGAACGTGGACGGACTCAAGCTCGTGCCGAAACCGGGTACCGCGATGGCGAAGGATTACGCCGACGTCCGCGTGTTCTATTCCCGCGCTGGCGCGACAAACCAAGCTGGTGCGACGCATGACCCCGCGCTCCGGGCCATGTACCTCACCCAGCCGAACAAGAACACGGTCACCGTGCTCCTGAACGATCCGAAGATCAATGCGGGAATCGACGAGAAACAGCGCGAGCTGCTGACGCAACCCGATCTGACGAAGCCCGAATGGGATCCGAAGCAGTGGGCCATCGACATTCGACCACTCAAGGCCGCACAGGCCGACAATTCGCCCGCAAAAAAGTGAGCGAGATCGTGGACTCGTCGCGCGCTCTTCCGCCGCTGCGTCGATAACGTCTGTCGACCGTGCGACATCTTGTTGTCGTCATCCTTATCGCGCTGCACTGTTCCACCGCAGCCATCGCGCAGCAGATCGTCCCGGAGTCTCCGCCGCCAGCAGAGGCCGTGGCGAAGGCGCTCGCTGCCGATTGGCTGACGGACGATGAACGAAAGGACCTGCGGATTTTCCACGGCGTGTGGGACAGCCGCGATCTCGACACGCCCGAACGTGCCGCGCAGGCTGCGCTCCTGACGTGGTCGCTCGACGACCCGTCACTCTCTGACGCGCGACTTTCGGCAGCGGTGCGCGCCGACGCGCTCGTCCGCCGCGGACGATTTCAAGACGCGATTGCACTCGTCGCGGCGGAGTCTTCGCCGCTCGGAATCGCCGTCCGGTGTGAGGCGCTGGCGTGGCTCGGCAAGAACGCTGACGCGCTCGCTGCGGCGAAGTCGCTCGACGCGCTCCTCGACGAAGGCGGCGCGACGAGCGCCGCGGACATCGTCGCTGCGTCCCGGGCGGCGCTCGTTCGCGCGCGCCTAGAGCCTCGGAGCACTGACGACATTCAGCGAGTGCTCAATGCGCTCGCCCGCGCCCGCACCGAGTTCGACCGGCTCTATTGGCCAGCGCTCTTGACGGAGGGACAGCTTCTCGCGGAGAAGCACCATCTCCCCGCTGGCGTTCCCGCGCTCCAACAAGCGATCGCGCTCCAGCCGCGGTCGAGTGAAGCGTGGTACCTGCTCGGCACACTTGCGGTCGAAGAGCTCGACTTTGACGGGAGCGAGCGAGCGATCAAGGCTCTCGACCACATCCACACTAATCATCCGCTCGCGCGACTGCTGGAAGCGCAACTCGACCTGCGCCGCCGCGATCCGGAGCGTGCCGGAACGATTCTCGATCGATTGATCACTGCGGGCTCGAGCGATCCGCGCGTGTTCGCATTTCGCGCGGCGGCAGCAGCGACCCGTTTCGATATCGATGGGTCGAAGCGCTGGCTGGCGCGGCTTGACGAACTCGTCCCCGGCCACCCGATCGGGCCGTACGTCGTTGGCGCAGCGCTGAGTGAAGCGCGGCAGTACGACGAAGCTGCGGCAGCGCTCGAGATCGCGATAGCGCGCGCGCCAGCGTGGTGCGATCCGCGGATCGCGCTCGGGCTGCTGGAGACTCAAACCGGCCGCGATGAGAAGGCGCGTGCGGTTCTCAGCGCCGCGATCAAACTCGATCCGTTCGAGGCACGGGCGCAGTTCTACCTGCTGCTTCTCGATGAACTTGCGGGGTACGCGCGCATCGAGGGCAAGCACTTCATCGTTCGCTACCAGCCAGGCAAAGATGCCGCAGTTGCTCTGGGAATGGTCGAAGCGCTCGACGCGATGCACGAGGTCGTGACAGGTCGATTCGAGCATGTTCCTTCGCAAAAAACTGTCATCGATCTCATGCCGGACCACCCAAAGTTTGCAGTGCGAATCACAGGTCTGCCGCAGCTGCACACGATTGCCGCGTGCATGGGCTCTGTGATCGCGATAGAAGTTCCGAAGGAAGGCGCGCGCACGAAACACTTTGGCACATTCGACTGGCTGAAGGTGTTGCGCCACGAATACACGCACACAGTCACACTGTCGCAGACGAAGAATCGCATCCCGCACTGGTTGACCGAAGCCGCAGCCGTCAGCATGGAGGACACGCCGCGCGACTATCCAACGTGCCAACTTCTCGCTCGTGAGATTGAGACCGGCGGACTCTTCACACTCGAGACTATCAACTGGGGCTTCATCCGACCGCAGCGTCCACAAGATCGGCAGCTTGCGTACGCCCAGGGGCACTGGATGGTGCAGTTCATGAACGAGCGCTTCGGCGAGAGCGCGCTGGTTCGACTCCTCAACCTCTACGCGAGTGGCACGACCGAGGAGAAAGCGATGCCCGAGGCGCTCGGCGTGCCGCGAGCGGAGTTTCAGAAGCAGTTCTTTGAGTGGGCGACGCAGCAAGTGAAGTCGTGGGGGCTCGCGCCGGAGCCATCGATGGCAGCGCTCGTCAAGGAGCGGCGCGACGCTGACCCTGATTTGGCGTCGGCGTACCGCGATGCACTCGACTCAGCGCTCGGTGAAACTGCTGAGCGTGCGGCAGCGCAGATTGGACGCCCTGGTGATCGCGCCCGCGATGGGCTTGTCGGTCGCGAATGGCCGAAGCCGCGTGCGGCTACGTTGCCCCCAGACGACGCGATGATTGCCGGATGGTTGCAGGCGCATCCCGACCACCCCGATGTGTTGGAGTTAAGGATCCGCAGACGGCTACGTGACGCCGGCGACGGCACGCCGGCGCCCGAGGTTCTCGACCTGCTGGAGCGATACGCGCGAGCGCGTCCGGTTGATCCTTATCCGCATCGACCGCTCGCGAAGATGTATCTCGCGTCGGACGAGCCTGCTAAGGCGATTCCACACTTGGCCGAACTCGACATCCGCGAAGAAAAGGAAAATGCCTACTCCGTCGAGCTTGCGCGGCTGAAGCGAGCGAGCGGCGACATCTTCGGAGCAATGGCCTCGATTGAGCGCGCCGCGCGGATGAATCCCTACGACCCGGCGCTCCGCGAACTTGCCGCAGCGATTGCAGTCGAAGCCATGGACTTTCACCGGGCTCGGCTGCATGTTGAAGCGTTGACGATTCTGGAGCCGGGCGCCGCTCAGCACAAGAAACGGCTGGAACGTATCGATGCGCTGATCTCAGACCGTTCATAGTTCTTCTGCGTTGAGTTTCCGGACTCATTCTGTCGAAATGCGCTCGCTGATTTGTCCACTGCGAGTATCTTCCGAGAAGCTCTTCTGGAGAATCACGCCCATGGATATTCGTCGATCGTTCCCGTTGTTCGTCCCCTTCATCGTCACGGCAGGTGCCCTCGCGGCCTCCATCAACTATCAAGTGTCGCTCGTGCCAGCGCAGAGCACGCTGACATCAACGACCACGATCGCCGCCCCCGTCGTGGGCACCTTCATAGGCAACTATGACGCGGTGTCGAATCCGACCGGAACGAAGACCATCCCTGGTCTCTTCGGCGGCAGCGGAAACAATGCGATCAACTATTCCGCGGCCTTCGACGCATCGGGCGACAACACGTCGCACCCGACCGGCGGCTTCGCGATGTCGGTGGATGTCGGCTTGCTCAGCTTTTCGGTCTCCAATCTAGCGATCGATCTGCTTGGCGCTACCGCCGCGAGCATCGACGCGACGGCGACGGTGACGTACTCAAACTTTCACACGCAGAACCCGAACGCGATCTTCCCCGGGCTGACGCTTCCATTACCCCTCGGAACGGCGACACTTGACGCACTCGACGCGACACAGACCGGTGGAGCCATTGGTGGGGTGCTGGTGCCGCAGGGTCGGACTAGCTACACCTTCCTCGCTGCCATTCCGGTGAATCTCACTGCGGTCGTGACGTTGAACGGCCAGACGATCGCAACCGATCCGATTCCGTTCGCGCTTCCGATCGCGGGAACGATCGATTTCGGCGGCGAGAGCGTCACGCTGACCGCCTCCATCGCGAGTTCGTTCGAGCAAACGACTCCGCTCGATCCTGCGCCGAGCTTCACGGCTCAGCCCCTCGACCTTCCCACGATTCTTCCGCCCGGTGGAACCGCGCACCTGCTGTTCTCCGGCGCGATCTCGAGCATCACCGTGGGTGCTGGCGTCGACGCATCTTTCTTCGCCGACGCAGTGCCGCAGCTCAATCCCGCCGACCTGAACGGTGATGGCATCGTTGGGGCTGCCGATCTCGGAATCTTGCTCGGAGCGTGGGGCACGAGCGGTCCGGGAGATCTGAGCGGAGACGGTGTCGTCGGTCCTGCTGATCTTGGCATTCTGCTTGGTGCTTGGAGCTGAACGTCTGCGTATTCTCTCGCGTGACACGACTGCACTCAGAACTCATTGCTGCTACGACCTCCGCCGCCCTCGCGCTCACACTCAGTGCGCGGGCGGCGGAATTTTCGTTCGGACCTGCGGTGGTTTCGCCTCTGCCGATGTCGCACACGCCGACGGCGGTTCGACTCGGCGATTTCGACGGAGACGGGAAACTCGACGCGGTCGTGACGGGGCGAAACTGGCTCTTCAAACCAGGAACGACCGGCCGTGTGTCGGTCCTCCGCGGAGCGGCCGGGGGCATCTTCACTCCGTGGCACGAGATTCTCGTGATCGAAGGAAGTACGGAAGACGCCGCAGTTCGCGATTTCGACGGTGACGGAAAACTCGACGTGCTTCTCACGCTCTCGGGTCCGCGCGGTCGACTCGCGTTTGCACGCGGTCACGGCGACGGAACATTCGACGCGCCGACGTACGTCGATCTTGAGCGTCAGCCGCGCGGGCTCTGCGTGGGAGACCTTGATGGCGACGGCGATGTCGATGCCGGAGCGGTGAATTACGTTTCGTCATCGCTGATGGTGGTGCGAAATCAACTCCCGGGCGGCGGGAATCTCGTCAACGCGAGCACGCAGCGGCTCGGCCAATACATCGGTGGGCTTCCGTATCCACTACAGACGAATGCGTCGGACTTGAACGGCGATGGCAAGCGCGACCTCTTGGTGACGATGCTTGGCGGCGGGCGCGTCAGCGTGATGCGTGGGCTCGGCGGTGGTACGTTCGCGCGAAGCGTCGACTGGAAGCCAGCGAACATTGCGGGAGAAGCGCCGGCGATCATCGGAACGAGCGTCGCCGACTATGACGGCGACGGCGATGTGGACGTTGCGCTTCCGGTGCTCCTCGTCACGCAAGCGCAGCGACTCATTCTGATGCGAAACGACGGCAGCGGCGGATTCGCGGAGCAGTCGTCGTTCGAGAGCGCCGGCTTCTACTACTCGTGGTGTTCCGCGCCGATCGATGTCGATGGCGACGGCAAGATGGATGTCGCCATCGGCACTGCTCTCTCAGGCTCGGTCACGTTCATGCGCAACCTGACCGCGGGTCCGGCGGCGCCGCTCAATTTCGCGCTCCAGCCGGCGATCGTCTTCTACGGGCTTTTCGTACGGGATCTCGTCGCCGCCGACATCGATGGTGATGGCGATCAAGACCTCGTCGGAATCGAGATCGCTGGAAGCACCGTGTTCACGACGTTCAATACCACGCCGCAGGGTGGCGTTGCCGGAGAAACTGTGCAGCGCCCGCCACCGCGGACGGTGAAGCGTGGGCACCCGGCGAACCCCGTCACCATCGACCTCACGGGAGATGGCGCGGTCGATGCTCGTGATGTGGCGCAGTCGCTCGAACAGCTCACCATTCCGTTGAAGGGAGCCACACGATGATGCGTGCGTTCGCCATCGCCACACTGGCCGTCGCTTCATTCGCCGCAAGTGCCCAAGGCCAATGCGGAAGTGTCGGCTCGTGCACGGAGGTCCACGCGACCCCGGGCTGCATCGTTCTCGAGTGCTGTGTCCCGGTCTGCAAGGCCAACCCGCTGTGTTGCGACGTCTCATGGGATCAAGCGTGCGTTGACCTAGCGGGCGACATCTGCGGCGGACTGACGTGCCCGAGCCCCGGTTCGTGTTTCGAGGCGCACTTCACGCCTGGATGCGAAGACTCCGACTGCTGTCACTTCGCCTGCGTGATTGACGGCTACTGCTGCTACGCAGCGTGGGACGCAATTTGTGCTGATGGTGCGCTGAGAATTTGCGGCGTCGCTGCGTGCACCATCGATATCCCGCTCGACGCTGTCGATGAAGCCGAGCCCTGCTACAAGCGCTTGAACGATGGTTGCAATGTTCAAGGCGCAGTACCGATCGCGCTGACGTGCGGCGCGGTACGAAGCGGCACATACTCGACCGGTGCGCCGCGCGACACTGACTGGTATTCATTCGACGTCACGAGCGCTTCGCGCTATCGCGCGCGACTCACTGCGGAGTTCCCGAGCCAGCTCCTACTCGTGCGCGGTCCGTGCTTCGGTCCCTTCGAAGTGATTGATGAACGGTACGGGGCACCATGTGTGACGACGACGTTGGAGTTGTGCCTCGAACCAGGCACGTACGCGCTGATTGTTTCAGGCGGCTATCCAGACTTCGTCTTTCGAAACGCGTTCACCTGTGATCTGATCGATCCGATGAATCCGCCGGACCCTGAAGATCCGATCCCCGATCCGAGCCCCTTCGGCCTGCGCTACTTCATGCGTTTCGACTGCGCGGGTTGTGTGCTCGGCGATCTCGACGGAGATGGCGTCGTCGGTCCGACCGACCTCGGGATCCTGCTTGGCGATTGGGGAGGCAGCGCGTGGGACCTCAACGGCGACGGCGTCGTCGGGTCGGCAGACCTTGGAATCTTGCTCGGCGCGTGGAGTAGCTAACAACGTCACGATATCTCCCCCACCACCGCGCAACGCGCTTGTCGGGGAGATGCTGAGCGAAGCGAAGTAGACGTTGGGGGGGTGGGGGGGGAGGGCAGCGTGGCCGCTCACCCCGACGTAGCCCACGGCAGCGCATCAAGGTCAACGTTGCCGCCGCAAAGAATCACACCGACTGGACCGTCATGCGCATTGATCATCGCCGATCGTCGCGAGAGCGCCACCGCGACACCGACGGCGGCGCTCGGTTCGATCACGAGTTTCGCGCGCTCGAAGACGAACCGCATCGCGCGCACGATTTCTTCTTCGCTGACGGTGACAACTTCGTCAACGAAATCGCGCACGACAGGAAAGGTAAGTTCGCCGAGCGCCGTGCGCAGTCCGTCTGCAATGGTCGTCGCGCCGGAGATTGGTTGAATCGAACCCGCGCGCTTGCTGCGCGCTGAATCATCTGCATTCGCTGGTTCAGCGGCGATGACGCGTATCGACGGCTTGAGCGCCTTCGCCGCGATCGCGACTCCCGAGATCATGCCTCCGCCCCCAATCGGTACGACGATCGCGGCGAGATCGGGATTCTGTTCGAGGAACTCGAGCGCGATCGTGCCTTGGCCCGCGATGACGTCTGGATGGTTGTACGGTGGAATGAGCGTGCCACCGGTGTCGCGCACGACACGGTTCGCCGTCTCTTCGCGATCGGCGACGGTCGGCTCGCATGGGTAGATGATGCCGCCGTAGCCAGCGACCGCCTCGCGCTTCACGCCCGGCGCATTCCTCGGCATAACGATGTGCGCCGGAACTCCACGGATGCGCGCCGCGAGCGCGAGCGCCTGAGCGTGATTGCCGGAAGAGTGCGTGACGACGCCACGTTTCGCGTCGGCGTCAGAGAGCTTGAACACCGCGTTGCACGCGCCGCGAAACTTGAAGGCACCGACCTTCTGAAAGTTCTCACACTTGAAGTGGAGATCGCGACCGGCAAGAAGCGATAGTGCCGAGCACGTGATCACCGGCGTGCGGTGCGCGTGCGGCGCGATGCGGCGGGCGGCATCGCGAATGGTTTCAATCGACGCGGCGTACGGCTTCACGGTCATGGTCATGGTTGATTAGGCTACCCGCATGAACACCGCAACCGATGCCATCGGTCGTCTGCATGAGCACCGCCGCTGGTTCCGCGTGAAAATGATCGAGGCGCTGAAGTCGTTGTCGCCTGAAGAGCAGCGCCGCACGTTTCCGATGGGACCGGGCAGTGCGTTCGCTGTCGCGGTCCATTGCTGGGGCGCCGAAACCGGTTGGATTAGCGCAGTCGAGGGCGCGACTGCCGCGATGACGCTCCCGGGCGCGGAGACGTTTCCCACGCTCGATTCGCTGCTCGACGAGTGGAAGAAAACCGACGCCCGTTGGGATCGCTTCTTGGCTGCCGTCACAGACGCCGATCTCGGTAAGCCCGTCGCTCGCGTGCGTGACGGCAAGACTTACACGACAACCCTTGCCGACGTGCTCATTCACGTCACGACGCATCAGATGTATCACGCGGCACAATTCAAGAACATGCTGCGGCAGTTGGGGAAGACCGATCTGCCGCCGAGTGATTTCATCATGTTTGGGCGCGAGAAATGGAACGCGTAGTACCTAACAGCGGCTGAGGTTTGGAGTGCGTCATGTCGAAACCCGTCATGTCGAAAACAAGAATCGTTACAACCGAGAACACACGTCGGCAATTCCGTGTGGACCCGCGCGGGATTCCGCATTCATGGGAGGCCGTCGGCAGCGGGCTGGCGCGACTCCTCAAGGCGGCCACGCCGTCGAGCAGGGAGAAGATGTTCGAAGAGCTCAACACGCTGCCGCCGGGACCCCCGGACTTCGCGAAGGTCGCGGAAATGTGCGGACGGTATGGCGTGACGTTTGTCTAAACCGGCGCGGCTGTGAGCTACATCCAATCGACCGAGTGGATCTCACCCCACGGGACGACGCGGGCATTGGTGCGGCGCTGTCCGTCGTCACCGCCGAAGATGACAACGCGATGGTTAGGCGTGGTTGCGTCGAGTACCTCTGCGACTTTCGCTGTCGCCGTAATCGCTTCCTCGGCCACGGTGCGGCAGCTCTTTGCCTCGACAATTGTTCTATGCGTGCCGTGATCGACGAGCACGTCGGCCTCCCGTCCTGCAGCATCACGATAGAAATGGAGAGGCCGGAGCTCACCGCGATGGACGCGATGTTTGAGTATTTCGGTGGTGACCCATGTCTCGAAGATGGGGCCGCGCAGCGGATGGGTTCGGAGCTGTTCTGCCGACCTTATGCCGAGGAGCCAACACACGAGCCCCGTGTCGTAGAAGTGAAACTTCGGCATTTTCACGAGTCGCTTGCCAGCATTGACAATCCAAGGGCGTAGCCGAAACGCGATGTAGGTCGTCTCGAGGATGGACATCCAAGCTTTCGCCGTCGACTGCGCGATGCCGCAGTCTGCCGCAAGTGCCGTGAGATTCAGCAACTGCGCGGTCCGACCAGCACACAGCGCCAAGAACTGTTGAAATGAACTCAGCTCATGCACGGCGGTCAGGCTGCGTGCGTCTCGTTCAACATACGTGGTCACGTAACTGCTCAACCATTTGGAGACAGGGAGTTGTTGGTCGAACGGTGCCGGGTAGCCGCCCGCGACGGTTGCTTCCTCGATTGACGACGGCGGATGGTTCATGGCCGCAATCTCATTCCATAAGAAGGGAAGGAGATTCATCACCGCAGTGCGCCCTGCGAGAGACTGCGGGACGGACTTGAGCATCGACAAGTTGTGTGAACCCGTGGGTACCCAGAACGCGCCTTTCCGGCGTGCGAAGCGATCTTCATCGATCATTGGCTGGATGTAAGAAAGCATATCGGGACAGCGATGGATCTCGTCGAGAATCGCGCCGCGCGGATTCTTTTGAAGGAACCCACGGGGGTCTGCGATCGCGGCTTGTCGCACGTCGAGCGATTCGAGGTTGACGTGCTTGAGATCGGGAAACACCGTCCGACTCAACGTCGACTTTCCGCTCTGACGTGGATCGGTCAGCGTGATGGTCGGGAAGTGCCGAGCGGCGTCGATAAGGAGAGGTTCGAGGTCACGACGGACGAGCGTGACACAAGCCTATCGACCACCTATGCAGATCAGCGAAATTTTCAAGGATTTGCAGGGAGCGCTACAAACGCGGTATTTGCAGTGGTTTAAAGGCGTGACGGACTTGGCGCGTGCATTTGTTCGGTAGGCGAACGCGGGTTTGTGTGCTGCTGAGAAGCCTGAATGACTTCTGCGAGCTTTGTGCGAGCGAATTTCGCGCTTGGCCGCGTCCAAAGTCGGCATGAACTCAAGGAGCGCTAAGTGTTTGGTCTGAATCGTCCTGACTGACCGCAGTTCGTCCCCGCTACACTCCGCCTCTCGCTCGGGGCGTCCCCGGCATCCGCCGGTCGGACTGAGAAGCACCCGTCGAACCTGATCCGGTTTGCACCGGCGTAGGGAAGCGAGCTTGGGCGACGGCATTGGTGCCTCGTCTCGGCTGCATCCCTTGCGGGCGCAGATCGGGAACTGAGGTCTTTCATGATTCAGTCAGCCCAATCGTCGAAGTCAGCTGCATCAAAGCCTAACTATTCGCTGCCGCTGCATGGCGCCGCGAATCCATCATCGCGCGGGCAAGGTACGACCGCTGGCTCATTCGCACTACGCGCCGACATCGGCGGGCCGCTGAGTTTTTCGTCGCCTGACACTCCAGGCATGCCAGCGCCGAGCGACAAGACAGCATGGGACTTTTTGCCTGAGGGCTGGACGATTGAAGCGACGCAGTCACATGCAACGGGCTGCGGCGGACACAACCACCGCGCGATCGGCGCGTTCGTGCGTTGCGTGGCGCCGTCCGGCTTTGTTCCCATGACACAGCTCGAGTCCGCTCGCCTCGGCATCATCACGCCGCAAGCGCGGCGCGTCGCCGAGCGTGAAGGCCATCTCACACCCGAGCAGGTACGCGATGAAGTTGCGGCTGGCCGCATGGTGATTCCTGCGAATACGGCGCATCTCGCTTACGGCCTGGATCCGATGGCGATCGGCCGCGCTTCGAAGACAAAGATCAACGCCAACATGGGCGCATCGCCGGTGTCAAGTTCGACCCTCGAAGAAGTCGAGAAGCTGCGCTGGGCGGAGAAGTGGGGAGCCGACACGGTCATGGACCTCTCGACCGGCGGCGACTTGGATGCGACGCGCGACGCGATTTGCCGCAACTCAACGGTGCCGATCGGAACGGTGCCGATCTATTCCATGATCATCGGTCGGAAGATCGAAGATCTGAACGAAGCGCTGGTCTTAGACACGCTCGAGCATCAAGCGAAGCAAGGCGTCGATTACTTCACGATCCACGCGGGCGTATTGCGTGAGCATTTGCCGTTCATCAAGAATCGTCTCATCGGCATCGTGTCGCGCGGCGGTTCGCTGCTAGCAAAGTGGATGCTCGTTCACAGCAAGCAGAATCTCATGTACACGATGTGGGAAGAGATCTGCGACGTGATGCGCCGGTACGACGTCACGTTCTCGATCGGCGATGGTCTGCGTCCTGGCGGCCTCGCGGACGCGACTGACGCGGCGCAGCTTGGTGAACTGGAAACGATCGGCACACTGACCGAGCGAGCCTGGCGCAAGGGCGTGCAAGTGATGGTCGAAGGCCCTGGTCACGTACCGTTCGATCAGATCGAGTTCAACATGAAGCTCGAGCGGACGCTCTGCCACGGCGCGCCGTTCTATGTGTTAGGTCCACTCGTCACCGATATTTTCCCCGGCTATGACCACATCACGAGCTGCATTGGCGCCACCGCTGCGGCGTATCACGGTGCGAGCATGCTGTGCTACGTCACGCCGAAGGAGCACCTCGGCCTGCCGAAGAAAGATGACGTCAAGCAAGGCTGCATCGCTTACAAGATTGCAGCGCACGCAGCGGACGTCGCGTTGGGAATTCCCGGCGCGCGCGATCGCGACGACGAGCTAACGAAGGCGCGAGCGGCGCTGAACTGGGAGAAGCACTTTGAACTGTCGTTCGATCCCGATACGGCCCGCGCCTATCACGACGAAGACCTTGACGTCGACACCGACTTCTGCGCCATGTGCGGACACGACTGGTGTTCAGTGCGCATCTCCAAGGAGATCGTCGAGTTCACTTCTGGGAAGAGCGACGACTACCAATGGGACAAGCCCAAGCGCTCGGCGGCGCTGACTGACGAGCAGCAAGAGATTCTCGCGAAGCGCGGCGTCCTATCGCCCGAGGAGATTCACAAGCTAGCGTCCAAGACGAAAAAAGTGGTCGATGTCGAGGAAGGCGCAAAGGCGTCGTGTCACTCGGACTACGTTGATCCTGAAGAGGCGCAGCGCATTCAGTCAGGCAAGCTGGTGCAGCTCAACACGGCTCCGGCGCACAATCTTCCGAGTCAAGACTCCGTCATTTGATGCCACCTATTCGCGTCGTTTTCAATGTCAACGACAGCGCGACATCAGTCAGGGCGTTTCTCGCGCGTTTGGGACCGATAGTTGAGCGCGCTGGCGACCCGAACTGGGAGGTCGATCTTTCGACTTGCAGATACATCGGGCCATTCGCAGTCTCGATCCTCGCCTCGATTTAGCATCGCTCAACGGTAGCGGGCGCGCGCCCTGTCATTCATTTGCCAGCGCAGCCGCTGAAGTTGCAAGCGTTCTGTACCTTTTTGCGGGTTGAGCCACACGCTTGGCGGTTCAGCGCCCGACCAGTTTCATGCAAGGAATGAAACGGTCCGGTTGCGGCAGCATCGAACGGTCACGCACCTTGACGCAGAACAAATCGTTCAGCTGGCTGACGCTCATGGAGTTCTTGACGAGGAGCGCGCTGAGCAGCTGCGAGTAAGTGTTCTCGAGGCAATCCAGAATGTGATTGATCACGCAGTCTCCGTCGTCGGCGCGTTCTCATGCGCGCGATTTGTCAATCGAGCCGTATGCGTTGGGATTGTGGACATGGGGATCGGACGAGCAGGCGCACTGAGAAGACGATTCCCCGACATCGCGGACGACGCCGACGCGTTACAGCGAATCGCTAACGGAGGCGCGAGTGCGCAGTCGCGCGAGAATAACGCGGGCCTCGGAATTGAGCATCTGCGTTCGATCACCTCGAACGTACAAGGCGAGCTGACGGTGGTTTCAGGCAAGGCTATCGGCATCGTGTCTAGGCCGCGGTGAACTTGGAGCATTGGGATGCTTGAGCACGAATTTGGAGGAACGGGAGTACTCTTCCGAATGCCCGTTGATCCCATTCACGATCAGTTCGGAAGGACATATCGTTCTGAAAGCAGTCGAGTACCTGGCCGCCGATCAGTCGGTGACCGGCAGCGCGATGACTCTGGCCGATGCCGTCTTCAATCGCGTCGCGGGAGGTGAGCGAGTCGCCGTGGATTTCGGCGGGTTCACGGGTGCATCGTCGAGCTACTTCAATCTGCTCATCCGCAAGCTTGCGCGCGACGACGTTGGCGCCGCGTTCGTATGGGCACCAGAGTCGTTCCGCTTTGGCAACAGCTTCCAGAAGTCGGTGTTTGAGCAGAGTCGCGCCGCGGTACTGCCGCGCCGCGATGCGCCGTGACGTTCGTTCTGAATTGTCCGATGCGCATCACGGATCCCAAGGCCGCATGTCACTCGGACTATGTTGATCCCGACGAAGCGCAGCGACTTCAATCGGCGAAGCTCGTGCAGCTCAACCCAGCGCCGGGGCACAATCTTCCGAGTCACGATCCGATCCTGTGATGAGCAGTTGACGGTCGGTACGATGCGTCGATGGCGCGACTGCAGCCGGATCTGACTCCCGACCCGATGCCTTCGACACAGGCTCGCTCTGCCTTATCGAGCGAGCCTGAGTTGCTATCGCTACCGCAGATGCGCTATCAGGCTGAATACGTGTGGCTCATCTTCTTCTCGAGCCTCGACGTCATGCTCACATGGGCAATTCTGCGGCGCGGCGGTGAGGAAGTGAATCCAGTCGCGAACTTTGTCATCGGCTGGTGGGGATTGAATGGCGCCATCGCATTCAAGTTTGCGCTCATGCTCTTCGTAATCGTCTGCTGTGAGGTCATCGGCCGGAAACGCGATCGTGCGGGCCGCATGCTCGGCCGGGTCGGAGTCTTGATCAGCTCGGCGCCGGTTGTGTATTCGCTTGGATTGTTAGCTCATCACGTGCTGGTGGAAGCACCAGCGCAGTAAGGGTCCACATGCCTGAGCGACGCATCGGCTCATCGCTCATTGCACTCGTCGTCGCTGCGTTCGTTACGATCATGTTGTCTGCCGCGAGCGTCCGCGCCGACGCGCCGAAACGCGTCGCGGTCATCGGTGACGCGACCGCGCTCGGACAGGGCCGCGAGGCGCGAATGTCGGCGTGGCCCATGCAACTCGGGCGGATGCTTGGACGCGGTTGGCTCGTTCAGAACTTCTCGCGCGGCGCGGCCAGCCTTGATCCGGTCGCTCAGCGATTCATGTGCTCACTGCCCGAGTGGCCTGCGGCCAAGACATTCGAGCCGGATGTAGTCGTCATCGCGCTCGGCGCGTCGGACGCCGTGGAGTCGACATTCAAGGCCGCGCCGCGCGTTCCTGCTGGAATCGATCAGATTCTGAAGGAGTTGTCCGCACTGCCCAAGAAGCCGGTTGTGTATTTGTGCTTGCCGCCACCCGCCGCGCCAGACTGGCGGCGAGCGGGCACCTACGAACTGGCGACGAAGGAACTCACAGTAATACTGAGCGAGGCGGCAACGCGTAACAACTCGTTGATTGCAACGACGGTCATCGATACACGCGCGCCGCTTGTTGGCAAGGAGTCCCATCTCGTGAGCGGCTTCCTCCCCGACGATGAGGGAGGACGACTCGTCGCGGCGACCGTCTTCAAGAGTCTCACAAGCAGCGACGCGCCAGCGGACCTCGGACCGTATCGGCGGACATCGCCACCCACCGGACTCATCGCCGTCGATTTCGTGAAGGACGGAGAGCCCTTACGAATGCGTGGAAACGAGAAGTGGTTCACGAAGGATGGAGCGCTCGAGCATGTCGCTGGCGGCGGCAGTGTGCTGATGGCACCAATCGAAACAGGTGTCGGCGACTTCCGCATGCGCGCGACGATATGGATTGAGGGCGGCGAACGCCACGGACCGCAGTTCGGCGTCGACGGCAACTGGATCGCGATGGAGAATGCTCGCGGCAACGTCGTCGCCGATGGTGCGGTATTTCGTGGTCGTCCGTACATCGGGCGCACGAGCGAGGTCGTCAAGCGCGGTACATGGATGGAAGTCGAGATTCGTCGGGTCGGCGTCGATCTCGAATTCATCGCCAACGGCGAACTTCTCGTGGTCGTGCCAGCGCCAGGCGAAAAGTTCACGCGCTTCGTGCTCGACCCGCAAGCAGCTCGACTTCGCGTAAAAAATTGGACGGTTGAAACTGAAAGCGACCAACCCGCAGTTAGCGTCCCGATCGCGCCGAAGCCATGAGCTTCTCAATCTCGGTGACCGATTTCGGAATCATCAATGAAAGCACTGTCGGCTTCGTCTTGCCAACGAGGACGTCGTCTTCGATGCGGATGCCGATCTTCTCGTCGGGGATGTAGATGCCTGGCTCAACCGTGATGACGGCACCGACATCGAGCGGTTCGTCGGGCGTGATATCGTGCGTCTCTAGGCCGAGATGATGGCCAGCGCCGTGAATAAACCAGTCACCGTGGCCCGCCTTGGTGATCACGTCGCGGCACGCCTTGTCGACATCCATAAGCGTCGCACCAACCTTGGCCGCAGCGATTCCAGCCAACTCCGACGCGAGAACGATTTCGTACAACTCGCGCTGGCGCTTGGAGAACTTACCGTTCGCGGGATAGGTGCGGGTCACGTCGGCTGAATAGCCGAAGTACGCGGCGCCCGAGTCGATGCAAATGAGGTCGCCATCAGCGAGGGGTTGGTTGTTCGCGTGGTAGTGCAACACAGTGGCGTTGAAGCCGCTGCCCGCAATCGTTCGATACGCGGTGTTGCGTGCCCCATGCGTCTTGTAGGCGTGTTCGATCGCCTCCTGCACGTCGAATTCATTGGCGCCAGGGCGGATCGCCGAGAGCACAGCTTCATAGCCACGCGCGGTGATTTCAATCGCGCGACGCATGACGCTCACTTCGGCAGGCGACTTGCGAGCCCGCATCTGGGCGATCACATGCGTGCGATCTTCGGTGGCGACCCCGGGAATTCGTTCCGAGATCGAGCGGAAGATGACGAGGTCGGGCGAGACGGGGGCGTTGTACGCCGAAAATGGATGGAGGCAGGCAAGCCTTCGCGCTCGTTTCGCCGCCTCCGTCACGAACCGCGCCAGCGCAGTCGTGCGCATGATCGTGCCGACCCCGTAGCGCTCGCGCAGCTTCGACGAGATCGTGTCGCGGAAGCCGTCCCACTTCTCAAGCTCCGGATTCAGCGGTCGCAGGAAGAGGATCGCGCGGCGCGACTCGACCGGATTCTTGGGGTCGAGCAAAAGCACTGCGCCGGCCTCATCATTGATGCCGGTGAGATATTCAAAGTGCGGATGCGGACGCCAGCCGTGATCGAGGCTCGCTTCGCCATCGCCAGCGAACACGAGCCCGATTGCGTCGCCCTTCGGATCCTTCAGGGCCGCGAGCACTTTGGCTCGGCGCTCGGCGAATTCGCTGAGTGGAATAGCAGCGTCTGTAGGCATGGTGGTCATGCCACGACAGCCGAGCGTTTCGCGTTGAGAAGCATGTTCGCGTAAGTATTCATCGCGTCGCGAAGCTGCTCGAAGCTCTCAAGGACGTAGAGAATCGGTTGGTAATGATCGATTGCGAAGCTCGTATTGCAGACATTTTCCAGTTCGAACGGTCGGCGGTCTACGTCGTTCGAGATGAGCGCATGTTTGCTCTCGCCCGGACTTGAGATGAGACCAGAGCCGTAGATCTTGAGTTTTCCATCTTCGCGGATCAGACCGAATTCGACGGTGAACCAGAACAACCGAGCAAGTCGCTCGGTGTGGCGAGGATCGGCCGTGAGTAGCGCCGCCTTGCCATAGGTTTGGAGAAAGTCGGCGAAGCGCTCGTCGGCGTGCAATGGAACGTGTCCGAAGACGTCGTGAAAGATGTCGGGCTCGGGCAAGTAATCAATCGATTCCTTCGGACGGATCACGACCGTCGTCGGAAAATCGCGCTGCGCGAGGCAGGCAAAGAACGCTTTCGGTTTCAGGTAGCCCGGCACCGCGCGACTCTGCCAACCCGTCAAGGGCTTGAGCCTGCTGTTGATTTCACTGAGTGGCGGAATGCGATCGCGGCAAAGGTTGATGATCTTCGCGCCGCCGAGGTAGGTTGTCGATGCGTGATCAGCCAGGTACGACATCTGCCGGTCGAAGAGGGTGCTCCACGTCTCTTGATTCTCGGCGGAGTACCCCTCGTAGCCCTGGGTGATGTAGATTTGAGCGGGATCCTCAAATCCCGGGTCGCCGAAGTTGTCGGCGTAGTGCTGGGCCCGTTTGCCTTGGGGGCCGTCAATCATCGCGTGGTTCAAGCTGCCCGACATCTCGCCCATTGGTGGTGCTCCGGTTCGGCGGTCTCGATTCGATCCGAGGGCTGCATCCTAGCGGTTGCGGATTTGGCACTGATAGAGGTTCACGCGACGGACCAGTCACAATTTTCTCGCTTCGGCTGAGAGAACGGTTGTGCTGTTCTCGGAAGGCAGAGGGAAGGTCGTTCGGGGAACGATCCCCCCACAGAGCTGAGTCCCGCAAGGGATCAACCTCGACTGCCGACGAGATCTCAGCTCCGGAACGAGTGCCGACCGCGCCGCCTCACGAACACATCGCCGGCGGCGCGGTCGGTCCACGGAACACGGCCGCCGGGGTAGGAGCGGGCACATTGGTCCCGGTCGCCCCGCCGCCTGATCGCCGACCCCGTCGCCGCTCTGCCGAACAGCGCGAAATCGGCGGGTAGGCGCAGACGGGCGCCGCGGGGCGTCGGGCAAAGATCCTCAGAGAGGAGCGGCGAGTTGGCAGTGATGCCAGCTCGTCGCTGCTTTTTGGCGACGCGATCCGAACGAGCGCGCATTCCTCAACCGCGCGAGCTGCGCCGCGTCGGACCGAGTTGGGCCAACTTGAACCGCCAACTCAACCCGCCAACTCAACCCGCCAACTCAACCCGCCAACTCAACCCGCCAACTCAACCCGCCAACTCAACCCGCCAACTCAACCTAGCTACTCACACGCTGCGGCCAGCGACCTTCTTCAACGCTCGCAGCGCGTCCGCCTCGTTGTGCAGTTCGATGGGCGCGTTGAGTCGAACGATGTCGATTGCACCTCGCACATCAATGCCAGACCCATCGACACCGACAACGATCGGTTTCTCCATTCCGACTTCAGCCGAGGTGAGGCACGCGGTTCGAACGAGGTCGGTGTGCGCCGCGTTGAGCGCCTTGCAGATCGCCGCCTCGCTTGCAGCGAGGGCGTTTGGCCGCATCAGCGCTTCCCCGTCGATGAACAGGCCGTTGAATCGAGCTGCGTCGATCGAAATGGTTGCCCACCGCACGTCGGGCGGATCGCCGTGATAAATCCGCCAGCGATCCGCGAACGCAGCCTTCGGTCCATTCTCGTCAAACTGCTCTAGCGTGACGTGAAGATGCATCGACTCGTCGTCTTCGTCAGGGAGGCAAAGAGTCGTATCAACCGAGCGAATCATCGCGACCATCACCGACGCCGCGAGGTGCCCGTCCGGGGCGACAATGATCTTGATAGGACGGTGTTCACTGTCGAAGCGCAGGATGCCGCTGAGGTGACCACGTAGGAACGCGATCGCGTTTTCGACTGCGGGATCGACCGGTTCGAGCATGCGCGCGAGTGTACCGGCGCGGCGCGATGCGCCGTATGCTCTCGCCGGTGCGAGCGCGTCATTCATGACTCTGATTTGCTGTCCCATCCATGTTGACGGCGCTGGTCAAGTGGAAGAGGCCCTCGCGAAGGCGCGATCCGCAGTGGCGAAGGGTGCGAAGTTGATTGAATGGCGAGCCGATCTCCTAGCGGAGGAGATCGCCGAGGTCGCAGTCCCTGCGATCCGAACACTGGTCGCCGAATCGCCCGCGCCGTGCATTCTGACGATCCGCCCGACGTGGGAAGGCGGGCTTTACGCTGGCTCGGAGTCCGACCGCGTGAGTCTGTTTGAGGCGATCGGTACCGGTTCGCCGGCGCCGCGATACTTCGATATCGAACTCGACGCCTATCGCACGAGTCGCAATCGGCGACAGAAGTTGAATCTCGCGGTGGATCACGCGGATCAGGTGCGCGACGTAGAACCGCGACTGATTCTCTCGACGCACGACTTTGGTTCGCGCCCGGCGGACCTCCTGCAGCGCGTGGCTGCCATGGCAGCGGAGCCAGCGTGCGCCGTGATGAAGATAGCGTGGACCGCGCGATCGATTCGCGATAATCTCGAAGCGTTCGATTTGTTAGCTGATCGCGTAAAGCCATCCGTCGCGCTCTGCATGGGCGAATTCGGACTCATGTCGCGAGTGCTTGCTGGAAAGTTCGGAGGACTCTTTACGTTCGCGGCGCTCGATCGCGGCGAAGAGTCAGCACCCGGGCAGCCGTCGATCGACGAACTGCGCGGCCTCTATCGGTTTGACCGAGTGAATGCCGCGACGCGCGTGTATGGAGTGATTGGCGCGCTGGTGTCACATTCCCGAAGCCCCACGGTGCACAACGCAGGTTTTAGTTCAGTCGAGTTTGATGGTGTGTACCTTCCGATGCCAATTCCACGGGAGTATGAACATTTCAAGGCGTCGGTTGGTGCCATGATTGATCACCCCACACTAACATTCAGGGGCGCGAGCATCACCATTCCGCATAAGGAACATTGCGTGAGGTTCGTTCGCGAACGAGGTGGCCATGTCGGCGCGATCGCCGCAGCACTCGGCGCTGCGAACACGTTGATCGTTGAAGACGATGGCACAATCGCATGTGCGAATACCGACGCGGCGGCGGCAGTCGAAGCGATCGTAGGTGGATTACGTCGTGTCGACGGGCGCTTGGATGGCGTACGTGTGGCAATCCTCGGTGCCGGCGGCGTTGCTCGCGCTGTCGCGGGCGGCGTGGCGATCGCGGGTGGACGCGCCGTTGTGTTTGCGCGCGATGCGGCGCGAGCGGAAGCGCTAGCGAGCGACGTCATGCGCGGTATAGGGGCGCTCGATGCGAACGACGCGGATCAGGCGGAGCAGATCTCAGCGTTGATCGGCGCGAAGACGGCGCCCGGCAACGTGACGGTGGGCCGGTGCGAAGCGCTCGGCTGCGGCTGCTTCGAGGTGTTCGTGAATTGCACGCCAGTTGGTATGTCGGGAGGCCCCGCGGCCGATGGGGATCCGGTCGAGTCGCTTGCGGCGTCGGTGGGTCAGGATGTGACAGTTCAGTACGACGGTGTGCTCGTGATGGACACGGTCTACGTTCCGCGGGAAACGCCTTGGCTGCGGACGGCGCGAGACCGCGGCGCGACGTGCGTGTACGGCTCGGATATGTTCGTGCGGCAAGCGTGTCGACAATTCACGCGATGGACGCGGCGGGACGCGCCCCGCGCGACCTTCGACGCACTGGCGCAGGTACTGAGCCACGACTAACATCACCGAGCAGTCCGCGCAGCGGCTGCCGTGTCGGAGCGAACGTTGCCAAGGTGCGCGCAACAAATCGCGAGTTGCCAAGGGGGATAGCGCGCTGCAGTCGCCGCTCGATAGGTTCTGCCTGCGCTGGCGCTGCGGCCAACGCGATCATCGCCCGCCACGCAGCCTGCGAACGATTGGACGTGCCAAGGCTAGAGGTGAGCACAGCCGGGCGATCAGTTGCACCGAGATGAAACGCCGCACTTGACCAGTGCCAGCGGTCAGGATTCGCGCACAGTTTTTCGCGCAGCGGTGCCGCTTCAACGAAGGCGAGCGCCTCGGCGATTGAACTGTCAGAGACGGGAATCGACCAGAATCGAGCGTGAAAGAGCGAGTCACGGCGGCCCCTTGCGCGATTGAACATGCGCGCGTACTCGCTGTGTGCGTGTTGAATCGCGTGACTCAATGCGGTGGCCGATGGAGGAACCGCGACGAATAGGGATCGAACGGCGCACAACGCGAACCCAGCAACGTTGACGTGGTGGTGCCGGAATCGTGCGTTGAGGAGCCGAAGGTACGCATCCCTGTCGGCGTCATTTCGGAAGATGTGTTGGCCATTGTTGCCCCCATGCACGACAAGGTTGGGAATTCCCGGAACGATGAGACGAAGTGGTCGCGACATGGCGAACAAGCTAAGCGCGACTTCCTTCGTGCCGCGAAAATCGGGAGTTATTTCTTGCCACGAGGAATTGCAGGCACCTGCGACATTTCGCGTGCGGCACTCGTGCGGCACTCGTGCGGCACTCGTGCGGCAATGGGCTGCCCAGCGTGTGTTCATTGCGGCGGCGAGGTGTCGAGCGACGCGGCGCGTCAGTTGGTTCGCATCGCTGGGTGTCAGACACCCGCGGTTCGCATCGCTGGGTGTCAGACACCCGCGGTTCGCATCGCTGGGTGTCAGACACCCGCGGTTCGCATCGCTGGGTGTCAGACACCCGCGGTTCGCATCGCTGGGTGTCAGACACCCGCGGTTCGC
>Ga0209591_10001433_pt1 | contig 29618 bp, 24 predicted proteins | sample MAT01_FD_187207 | JGI IMG/M metagenome (GOLD analysis project Ga0209591, IMG submission 187207) | Freshwater microbial communities from Lake Fryxell liftoff mats and glacier meltwater in Antarctica - MAT-01 (SPAdes) (version 2) | ecosystem: Environmental > Aquatic > Freshwater > Ice > Liftoff... | reverse complement strand
CCATGCTGGTTGTGGCGAAAAATGTGAAAAAATCAGCTAAAGGCTTGACAGGAGCAAACATTAATGCTAATGTTCCCGAACCTATCAAGTAATTTGCAGTGCCGATCGCCATTGCAGCAACTACACTGCCCATAATCTTGCCCACACCGCCAACAACCACAACCATAAAGGTATCGACTATATAATTTTGTCCGGTATTTGACCCTACTGAACCAATCAAACTAATCGCGCACCCAGCAACACCAGCCAACCCCGAACCCAAAGCAAAAGTTAGGGCATCTACTTGTTCGGTAGGTATTCCCAAACAAGCGCTCATGCTGCGATTTTGCGTCACAGCACGAATCCGCAATCCCCACACAGACTTTTGCAAAAATAGGTAAATTCCCGCCAAACAAAGCCCTGTCAGCGCAATAATAAAAAGTCTGGCATAGGGCAACTGAAAAGTGCCCAGCGGGATGCCACCGCGCAGCCATGCAGGCGCAGTCACATCCACGTTTTGAGCGCCAAACCAAGGTTGAGTTACTGCCAGTTTGTAAGTTTGCCCTAAAAATGCACTCACCGCCCAGGAAATACCCAGAGATAATGGTAAAATTATGGCGATAAATGTGCTGCGAGTGCGATCAAAATCTGGACGCGATTTCAGCACCTGCAACCCGCCAAAAAATAGCAAACAAAACACTACAATTCCCGTTACCAGCAGCCAACTAACGCTGCGGACAAACTGCTGCAAAATCAAACTTACGCCCCAAGTTGCCAGCAGAGTTTCTAGAGGCCGCCCGTAGAGATGGCGAATCACTCCGCGTTCGAGAATTAATCCTACCAACGCCGCCACTAAGAAAGCTAGGGGAATGGCAAATAAAATATACATTTCAAAGGCCAATCCTCCAATACCTTTGAAGACATTCTGCACTACAAAAGTTGTATAAGCTCCCAGCATCATCAACTCGCCGTGAGCCATATTAATCACGCCCATCAGCCCAAAAATAATCGCCAATCCCAGGGCTGCAATTAGCAAAACAGCGCCGATGCTAATACCGTTAAATAAACCTTCTAATAAGCCGCTCAGCACTTTTTTACTCCTATTTTTCTATAATATTTGGTGCAGTTATGTAAGAGATAAGGTACGCATTGCGCACCACGAGCCACCTTTTAGGTGCGCAGTTATATAAGAAATAAGGTGCGCAATGCGCACCCTACAAACTGACATCCGTTAAATCCGTTACACAATCCGTTGCCGAACTTCCTTCTATCCGTTACATCCGTTACACAATCCGTTGCCGAACTTGCTTCTGCTTTACTTAGCTGGTCTTGAATTTGCCGCCTTTGGCAGGGTCTGACCAATCGCAAGAAAAGCCTTTTGTTTCAGCGACAAACTGATTCCAAGGAATCGGTTTTACTGCTTCGGGAGTAGCAAAAACAATCTCAAACAAACCGTCTTCTCTTACTTGGCCCAACCGCACAAATTTAGAAAGGTGGTGGTTGTTTTCTAGCGTCACTTTGCCCTCTGGCGCGTCAAAAGTTTGACCCAAAGCTGCTGCCCGCACTTTGTCCAAATCGTCGGCTGTTCCTGCTTTTTCGACGGCTTGCTTCCACAGGTAAACCATGATGTAAGCTGCTTCCATCGGATCGTTGGTCACTCTATCTTTGCCGTATTTTGCCTTGAAAGCTGCCACAAATTTTGTATTCGCGGGAGAGTCCACAGTCATGAAGTAATTCCAGGCTGCGTAATGGCCTTTGAGATATTCTACACCGATCGCCTTTACTTCTTCTTCTGCAATACTGACCGACATGGACGGATATTTATCCGGCCCCAAACCTGCACCCTGCAACTGTTTGAAAAATGCGACGTTGCTGTCGCCGTTTAGGGAATTGAAGATGACGCCACCGTCGGGCAAAGCTGCCTTGATTTTAGTGATAATTGGTGTGACTTCTGTACCGCCCAAAGGAATGTAATCTTCGCCAACTAATTCGCCACCTTTGGCTGCTAGCTGTGCTTTGATAATCGTATTTGCTGTGCGGGGAAAAACGTAGTCCGATCCGACTAAGAAGAATTTTTTGCCTTTATTTTCTAGCAGCCAGTTTACTGCTGGCTCGATTTGCTGGTTCGGCGCCGCCCCGGTATAAAAGATATTCTTGGAACACTCTTGACCCTCGTATTGTACGGGATACCAGAGCATATGATTTTTTTCTTCAAATACTGGCAATACTGCTTTGCGACTGGCGGATGTCCAGCAGCCAAATACAGTGACAACTTTGTCTTGATCGATCAATTTTTTGGCTTTTTCGGCAAAAGTCGGCCAGTCTGAGTTGCCGTCTTCTACTATTGCTTCGATTTGTTTTCCGAGGACACCGCCAGCTTTGTTGATTTCTTCGATCGCTAATTGTTCGGCATCAACCACGCTTTTTTCGCTGATGGACATTGTGCCGCTCAAGGAATGCAAAATTCCTACTTTGATCGTGTTTCCACTGCCGACTGCTGCTGGTGATGCTGGTGTAGTTCCTGTTGGAGAAGCCGCTGGTGTTGCTGTTGGAGTCGGAGTTCTACAAGCTTTTAGAAATAAACTTGATGTGAGGGTCGCAGAACCGTATAAAAGAAATTTGCGTCGATCGAATCGCTTTGTCATTCTCTTTTTTTACTCCTGAATATATGAGTCGGATCTCTGAGAATAATAACATATGGCGACTTGATATTAAGACTCCCTTAAGAAGATTGTTGTATGCTTGGATACAAAAAATATCATTGTTGACAAAATGAATGTTGTGTGGGGATTGATGGTAACTGTGGCAGAAATCGAGTTGAGACACCAAGATACGTCCTTTCAGCAATCAGTCTTAAATTACCGAGCGGCTTTTTTATACAAATACGTTATTAATGCTAGGAAGCGTAGCAGTAACTGGGTTTCTCCTAGACTCACAGGAAAATCTCAAACTACGTGACGATCGCCCTTTCTACAAATATAGCAACCGCCACATCGGACGCCGACATAAATAACCTGAATGAATAGAGCCGATACCTGTCAAGCATAAATGGTTTGATTCCCCTAGTCTGCAACTGCTTTCGGAGTCAACTGTCAACTGTCCACTCTCAACTGTCCACTGACCTATGGAGAATAGCGGACTCGAACCGCTGGCCTCTGCGGTGCGATCGCAGCGCTCTACCAACTGAGCTAATTCCCCTGATTTACCTTTGAATTGAGCATTATTTTAGATGCCCGATTGCCGAATCTCAAAAGCTTACAGATCACGTCTGCTTTTTTTTGTATACCGCCAACAACACTAGCACGTAACTCCTAAAAATGTCAAGTGTTTGGTGCGGTCGATTTTGGGGCGATCGAGCAAAGTTCCGACACTCTGTCCAACTCTAAATCAGCAAAATAGTCCACCGTCCAATTAGCTTGACGCTGGATCATGTGAAACGGGTAAGTGTGAGTCACTCCCGCCACCTGCATCCCCGCCTTTTTCGCCGCTTCAATCCCCGCAAAAGTATCTTCTAATGCCAAACACTCGATCGCCCGCAAGTTAAAACCGGGATATTTCTGGTTGAGAAGTTCCACCGCCAACAGATAGCCGTCTGGTTCGGGTTTACTCGCCGCCAAGTCATCGCCTGCGACAATCAACTCAAAATTTGCTGCCAAACCCGATCGATCTAACACCAATTCTATATCCGATCGCATTGCCCCGCTAACAACCGCCATTTTTCGCCCAGAAACCCGAATTTTGTCAATAAATTCTGCCAAACCATCATAAATCGGCAATGTTTCCAAACTATTTATTTTTTCCTGATAAGCTTGAGTCTTGCCTAGTAGCAAGCGATCGAGATATGTTTCTGTGAGATATCGTCCCCGGCGCTTCAGGAGTTCGGTAATGTAAGTGCGATCGCTCCTTCCCAAACAAACTTCTCGAAACTCCCCGCGTTTGAGCTGGAGATTTTCATCAAGCATCAGTCGATCGATTATGTTCTCGTGAATCGACTCGTCATTAATAATAACGCCATTAAAATCAAATAAAACTGCTTTTAGAGTCATTATAAGAAGGAAGAAGGAAGAGGGAAGAAGGAAGACGGAAGAGGGAAGAAGGAAGTTATACCAATTATTCAAAGTAAAAGGGCGGTTAGAAACCGCATCTACACAGGCAAAACCCACCTCCGTGGGTTAAAAAACCTTTATTTTTTCTTAGCCCACGGAGGTGGGCTTTGTTTGTGTGCCCGTAAACTCCGCGAATTCCATTCACTGAGGCTTAAGTAAAAGGGCGGTTAGAAACCGCGTCTACACAGGCAAAACCCACCTCCGTGGGTTAAAAAAACTTGATTTTTTCTGAGCCCACGGAGGTGGGCTTTGTTTGTGTAGTCGCGAATTCCATTCGCTGGGGCTTAAGTTGACTTTTTTAAATTTGTATTAGTAACAATACATCAAGCCGGTGCTGGAATCCCCGGTAAATCACCATCAAAATCAGGAGCAATATCGCCCAAATTCCACACATTCCCCTGACGCACCGGCTCGAAATCTTCTCCCGGAAGAGGTTTCACGCCCTGCGTCACCTGATGTACCCACCAGTGCTCCTGAGTTTGCACCCTTGCAAAGCCAGCCGCCCCCATCCAAGCATCGACGCTACCAGCCGCATAAGACTTAATATAAGGTTCTTCAAAGATATCAGTCAGCCACTCTGTCTGCCGCAAAGTTTTTTGATTTCCGTCCAAAATTGCCACTTGTCCCCCAACCTTCAGCAGTCGGAAACTTTCTCGCAAAATTGCCCGCGATACAGCAGGCGGCGTTTCGTGAAACAACAAAGAAGCTGCGACTAAATCGCAGCTAGCATCTGGAAAACCAACACTTTCGGCATTTCCGTGCAACCACTCGATTTTTAAGCCGGCTTTTTGCGCTTTCATTTCGGCGACAACCAGCATATATGGCGACAAGTCCAGGCCGATAACTTCCGCATCGGGGAAGGCTTGCTTGAGCATCAGCGTCGTCGAACCGGTGCCGCATCCCAAATCGATAATTCGGCGCGGTTTAACCCGCACAGCGTCAATTAACCCTTGCCTGACGATTGTTTCGTTGGGAGGCAAGACATATTGGGTAATTGGATCGTAGGAAACGGCAGCACTCGGATTTAGGTAGCCGTTTTTGATGCCGTGAAAGTTTTGGCTGCTGTAATATTCGGGATAAACTAGGTTTGGTTGTCGGTAGCGATCGCCCGCTGTTTCCCAGTCAATACCTTCGTAGAGTCGTTTCATTGCTTCTTCGTCGATCGCCAGTCGAATCAGGGGCGACAAAAAGCGCTCGAAAATTGTATCCTTGCCAACAGCCATAAAACTCCTTATCACAAAAACTCTTTTAATTTTAACCAACCGCCGTCAATTTAGCATCAATTAAACCTGTTTCTCTGCTCTTTGCTCTAAGCTGGTTTGCATTTAAATTGTATCTCAAAAAATAATCAAAGTCTTGTGGAATGGGCGGGAGAGCCCGCTCTGAATATATAATTTAAATGCAAACCAGCTTATTCGTTACCTCGGTTACAAAATTTGTTTGCTTAATTCCTTATTCCTCGTTGTTTCTTGCCGCTCATTACTAATAGGAATTTTGACCAAAAACTCCGTACCTCCACCGGGAGGATGAGAAATTTTGATTGTACCGCCGTGTCCGTCCACTACAATTTTGTAACTAATTGCTAACCCCAAGCCAGTGCCTTGACCCACGGGTTTTGTAGTAAAAAATGGGTTAAATATTTGGTCTTTAACGCTGTCGGGAATTCCGGGGCCGTTATCGGCGATCGCCACTTTCAGAAATTTTCCGCCATTTTCGCGAACTACTCCCGTGGACAGGGTAATGATTTTATCCAGGCGATCGATCTCGTTCAAGGCATCGATCGCATTGCTTAGCAAATTCATAAACACCTGATTTAGTTGAGACGGATAGCACTCGACTGAAGGCACTTTCCCGTATCTTTTGACTACATAAATTCCATTTTTGATGCGGTTGGAGAGCAGCAGCAAGGTATTTTCCAGACCTTCGTGAATGTCTGCCTGCTTTTTGTCAGATTCATCAAGGCGAGAAAAGTTACGCAACGAAAGAACAATGCTGCGAATCCGTTCCGTACCTATTTTCATAGAATTTAATATATTCGGCAAATCTTCCTCGATAAAATCCAACTCGATTTCTTCGGTAAAGTCTACGATTTCCGGGGGAACCTCTGGGAAGGCTTGTTTGTATAAACTAACCAATTCTAATAAATCCTTAGTATATTTGGTGGTGTGAGGCAAATTAGCCGAAATGAAGTTTACTGGATTGTTGATTTCGTGTGCTATCCCCGCCACCATTTGACCGAGAGATGACATTTTCTCGCTCTGCACTAAATGAGTTTGAGTTTTTTTCAGTTCATTTAAGGCACTATTGAGCAGTTTTATTTGGTCTTGGGTTTGACTATAAAGATGAGATTGAGTAATGGCGATCGCCAATTGATCTGCCACAGCTTTGATCAGTTGGATTTCCTCCCCACTCCAAAACCAATGAGTGGCATGGCTGCAAATTAAATAACCCTGCGGCTGGTTTTGAGTCTGGACAGGCACGGCCAAATAACTATTAGCTTTAAGTTCGATCCGTTGACTTGCACCCTCCACCCAAGTATCGCTAGACAGAATAATCGGCTCGGATTGGCCGCTCCGCACTGACAAATTTTCGACAAAGTAAGGCTCAAACTCGATCGCTGCTTTCGGACAATCAGATTGACAAGATTCCCACAGAATTTCTAACATTTTGCTTTCCGGATCGTACCAACCAAAAGCCGCTCGTTCTAAGTGCAGCAAATTTACTATTTCTTCGACTGTACTTTGTACGATTTCGTCTAATTCTAGAGAAGCTCGAATGCGTCCGGCAATACGGTTTAGCATGGCTTCTCGCTCCGCTTGAGCGCGATTGTTTTCGGAGGAATAAATCAGCCAAATTGCTGCTAGCATTGCTGAGACGAGAACTCCGGCGACGACGGATGTCAGCAAATTTAATGCTTGCAGTTGAGATTCAATATTTTCGCGGGGAATTACTAAAGCCATCGACCAGTTAACTTCCTTGAGGGGAGCATAGGCCACATACACCCATTTATCATCTATTTTTACCAGTTCGATGTTCGTCTGGCGATCGATCATCTGCCGCGCAATTGTGGAAAGTGCAGCGTCTTGTGACTGTAAAAAGCTTTGGTTCGATCGGTCGATATTTCCGATTAAGTTATTGTTGGGATGAACAATTGGCACTCCTTTTGAATTGAGCGCAAAAGCATAACTTTCGGAACCGTACTGCAAGCTGTTAGTTACAGATGCTACTCGGTCTAATTTAATGCTGCCCGAGAGGACTCCAATTACTTTATTAGGAGCGGGAGGCAAAGCCCAAATAGGAGCACAAATGAAGAGCGTCGGAACTTTTTTACTGTCCTCGATCAGCGGATCGGAAACGTTAATCTTCCCGGCTATGGCTTGTTTGAAGTGTTGGCGGGACTTGCTGTTTGCCAAGTTACCTAGAGTGTTGATTGCTGAGCCGTCGGGTTGAATTAATGACAGCATGGAATACTCTTTTAACCTGTATACTTCTCCTTGCAACCGAGGCTCGACTAATTTCCAATTGAGAGTCCGAACCGTAGGATCGTAAGCAATAGTTTCTATTTCTGCTTTGCGGCTGCTGAGCCAGCGGTCGATTTCATCAGTGCCTTTTTCTAGTTTTAGTAGTGCTACTTCCTTTAAATTATCGACGATTAGCCCGCGCACAAAAAAATAGCTGATGCAAGCAGTGCTGCTAATACTTAAAGCCGTGCAGCCCAGAATTAGCAGGGTGAGCAAATGGCGGCGCTGCCGTCTGTGCTGCCAAAGACTGTGCGCTTGTTGCCACCCTGATTGAGCAGAAGTGCTGATGTTTTGCCAAAAGCGGTGCAGCTTTTTTGTTTGGTGGCATGGCTGTGCTGACACATCTCTGGCTGGATTTGCTGGGTTTTGCATCATCAAATGTTCTCGTCGAGAGTCAAATTGATTAAACGGCATTTATTATGGGTCATCCGGCAGAATTAATCAACCAAATAATCAGGGTTTGAGTCCTGATTGGTTGCACCAATCAGGAGTTACAGTCCTGACTCCATATAACTTTTATGCCGATCGCGCGATCGCATTTTATATTTTGCATCAACCTGATTTTTAGACTTTTGGTTGATCTACTTCAGGTTAGTGCTTTACGATATCTTTAATATCTATCTCGTTTGTATAACAAAATTCTTGTAAATAACACAGAGGAAATACGGAGTTTTTTGAATTAACAATGTATTATAATCTATCGGAAATCTCGGTTGACAAATTTACTAATTTGCGCTTTAGGTTCAAGGAGAAATTTTTTCGTCTAAAGCTTTTTTAGCCAAGCGGGTTGCATAGACTGTGAGGGCGATCGTTGCTACCAAACCAATGCCGTAGAGAACCCACTCAGCAGTAGTGCGCGATCGCCCTTGTGCTCCGAGTGCAGCCAAACTACCAGCCAAGGAACCGATATAAACATACATCACAGTACCAGGAATCATCCCGATCCAAGATGCGAAAAAATAGTCTCTTAGAGATACCTGCGTGACTCCAAAAGCATAGTTAAGCAAATTAAATGGAAAAATTGGAGAAAGCCGCGTCAACAAGACAATTTTCCATCCTTCCGAGGCAACTGCGGCATCGATCGCCTTAAATTTTTGATTGTTTTCTATCTGTTTAGAAACCCAGTCGCGAGTTAAATATCGCCCTACCAAAAAAGCGCAAGTTGCGCCTAAAACCGAGCCGATGGAAACGCAAACCGTACCGCCAACGACTCCGAACAAAACGCCAGAACCCAGAGTCAGCAAAGAACCGGGGATAAATAGAACCGTTGCGACAATGTAAATTAGAATAAAAGCTGCGGGGGCCCAAGGGCCGATCAGGGCGATCGCCGATAGCGCGTTTTTCAGAATTGCTTGAAAGTTAAAAAACTGTGCCGCCACAATCAAAACCGCAGCTAAAGCAATCCCTAAAAACAGTTTCCACCTTTGGGATGGTGGCGGATTTTCTTCATCGGGCGATCGCGAATCATTCATTACCTAAACTCTCCATTCATTCATTGCATACACCGTCGTTTCCAGGGTAGGGACACGGCACTGCCGTGTCCCTACTGTATTCATCCGATTGATGATATAAAGCGCAACTTTTCCCTTAAATTAAGTCAAAGTGCCGCCGCAACTAGAACCGCTACCCGCCGTACAGCCGTAACAATAAGCAGCAGTTTGCACCTCTTGAATTACATCTAAACTACCAGATTCCAGCAACTTAGCAACAGTTATCCTTTCCCCGCTGCCAGTTTTCGCCGGCAGATTCTCCATTTGGTTAAAATCGCAGTCATAGACATTGCCCAAATAGTCGATCGACAATTCGTTGCGGCACATTAAATGTTCCAGAGTACCGGGATTAAAATTATCCTCCAAAAAACCCAGATAAGGCTTGTGCAGTTTCTTATGTTCCAAATGAAACTTAGTCCGTCCCACCGGCAAATTAGTAATCGCGAACAATTGATTAAAACAAATCCCAAAATGTTCAGCTAAATAAACCTTGTAATCTTGCTGTAACTTGCCCTGTTCCGCTGTCAGCGAAAACTGATCTGTTGTCGGTACTGGCGGATTGTACACCAAATCCAGGATTAAACTTTGATTTTTGCCGTATCCCAACTGATTTAGCTTTTGCAGCGCCCGAATCGAACTGTCAAACACACCGCTGCCGCGCATTTTGTCAACATTGTCAGCTTGATAACAGGGAAGCGACGCCACAATTCTGAGTTCGTGCTGCGCGCAATATTCGGGAATATCTTCAAAACCTTTTTCAAAGTAAATCGTCAAATTAGAACGAACAATCACCTCTTTTCCTGTCGCCCGGGCCGCTTCCGCCAGCCGTTTAAAACCGTAAAGCATTTCGGGAGCACCGCCCGTGAGGTCAACAGTTTTAATTTGGGGAAAACGGCGAATAATTTCAATTAATTGGTCGCAAATTTCCGGCGAAAGTTCTTCTGTTCGTGTCGGGCTAGCTTCTACGTGACAGTGAGTGCAAGCGAGGTTGCAGCGTTTTCCCAGATTAATCTGTAAAACCGTAATCTGCTTTTTAGTTAAAGCTGAGTTGAGTTTATTTTTGAAAGGCGTGAGTACGGTTTGAATCATGTGCTAAAATTTTTAATCTGTGCCCGCAACGAATTTAAAGGCGTTCTGGTGGAACACCTCTGATAATTTAGCACTAATTCTGGGGATGCGACAGCGACAGATTTGAATTATGCGGTACAGATTAACAGTTGACAGTTGACAGTTGACAGTTGACAGTTGACAGTTGACAGCCAAGTTTTTAGGCTGGGGATTTAAGCCCCAGCCTAAAAACAATCCACCTAAAGGTGGGGGCTTAAATCCCCTGTGATGCAGGTTAATTCAAACTCACCGAAGAGCACAATTGTCAGTAATATCTATTCCGGTTGCATCGGAATTAATATTACCCGAAATCAGGACACTCAAGATGCCGTTTCTGGCGCGCCCGATTAATTGCGCCAGAAACGGCATCTTGATTGTCCTCGCTGATCATTCCGGCACAGCCGGAATTGATCTAACAGGCTTGGAAAGCCTGTTCCACAAAACTTAATTTTCTTGTGGGGTGGGGTTCCCAGGGGAATATTGTAGCGGTAAAGTGCTTAGGGCGCACCCTACTTTCAATAAATAAAAAAACCGGGCTTCTTTGAAGAAACCCAGTTCAGATGAATACAAGCAGTATTAACAACAACCAAACCTCAATTTTTCAACAGTTTCATACCCATTTTTACCTTGTCCAAAATCGTCTTTTGCGACACGCAAGTAATCAGACAAAGCTTACCGCAATTCAAAGTATCGCGACGGACTTCCTGAGCTTTTTCGCCGTACCAAATTTCGCGAGCGTTTTGCTCTTTCACATTCCCAATCACCGGATATTCATCGCACAATTTCACATCGCCACGGGTGTCAATCCAGTAGTTGCGAAGTCCTACCCGACAAGGCCGGACTGCATCGGGAGCCTTTTCGTCACGGAAGTGAGGTAACATTAGCCGCAATACTTCGTCGCTGTTCATAATTGGCGCACCGTTGTTCTTCATTTCAATTAGGCGCTCAATTACCTGTGCAAATTCCTCGTAATCCTCTTCTTCTACCCACAATTCCTCGTAGGTTTCTGGTGTCCAGCGATTGACTGGTTGGAAGTTCACTGTCGTCGCCCCAATTTCTTTGGCCCAGGTGACAATTTCCTCAAGATGGCGGAAATTGAGTCGGTTCATCGTCGGTTTGACGTTGATCGGAAACAGGACGTTCTGTTTTTCTTGTTCTTCGCGCAGATACACGATTCCTTTAGAAAGTCTGTCAAACAAACCGGGTTGACCGCGTAAATAATCGTGCAGTTCTGCATTGTGTCCGTCAACTGACATATTAACGTTAAAAGGACGAGCAGCAACAGTTTTGGCTGCATTTTCCCTGGTCATACAATAGCCGTTTGTGGTGACGCCTGCGTGGATGCCGTTCTTGTTGGCAAAAGTCAGTAAGTCTAGAAAACCTTTTTTAATATAAGGTTAGCCACCCCTAAAGTTGATTGAAAATTCGCCGACAAATGCTTTGACGCTTAACAAGGCATTTTGCCAATCTTCGATCGTCATTTCGTCTTTATATTCTTTGAGCCGCCAATACTCGCACTGACGACATTTAACGTTACAGCGCTCGTTGACGATTCCGTAAAAAGTGACTGGGCTGGTAATGTCGTATCCTGTATTGATTCGGAGCGATTCGGCTACTGCACTCTTGGTGTGCTTGACTCCCAGTCTGGATAATATTAAAGCATCCATGTCTTCTTTGCCCTACGTGTTGTTGGTTAAGCTAATTTATCGAACGGATTTTATACTTAATAATACGTAATAAGACGTATTGCTGGTTACGTATTCCTAACGATTAGGTATCTACCATCCTAAGCTGTGCTTTTGGGTATGGCTAGATGTTTGTCCAATATTTATTATATTAATTCTTGTAACATATTAGTATTTGTAATTATTCGAGCTTTTTTTGCATCGAAACATAAATCATGCTCGATGTCACATAATATCAGCGCGAGATCGACGTTAAATCAACAAATTGTACTTTTCGTTGAATTTTTGTTAAATAACTTAATACTTGAGCTTAATAAAAATACTTACGTAAGCTGTCTCAATAACTTAAAATTATAGTTAAGTGAGCGAGCTATACAGCAGTTAAGTTCACACAAGCTTTACAATTTGAATAAATTTAAGTATTTCAGCGGTGAAAGATGGGTGTAAACATGGGACGATATTTGCACGTACTGAAATTGTTCTGGGGTGCGGCGATTGAAGCAGAACTGGAATACCGAATCAATTTTCTATTGGCAGCCCTCAGCAGCCTCGGAAACCTTGCTGGTAGCTTGTTCGGGCTGTTTTTGTTCTATCGTACGGGTTACACGTTTGCTGGCTGGAAATGGGAAGAAGCCTTGGTTGTACTGGGTGTTTTCACGATTTTGCAGGGCTTTTCGTCAACGTTTTTAGCACCTAATCTCAGCCGGATTGTCGATCGAGTCCAGCAAGGAACCCTCGATTTTGTCCTTCTGAAACCAATCAGTTCGCAATTCTGGCTGTCTGCAAACACAGTTTCTCCTTGGGGAATACCCGATATCATCTTCGGTGTGGTATTGTTGTTGTACTCGGGTAACAAACTCGGATTAAAAATCGGCAATTATTTCCTAACAGCAATACCGCTGTTATTTGGCATGGTGAGTCTTTACAGCATCTGGTTTATGTTAGGTGCGATGAGTATTTGGTTTGTCAAAATTTACAACGTTACTGAAGTTCTCCGAGGATTGTTAGAAGCTGGTAGATTTCCAATGGCTGCTTATCCCGCAGCTTACCGATTTTTCTTTACGTTTGTAGTCCCCGTTGCCTTCTTCACCACAGTACCGGCAGAAGCAATGCTAGGCAAAGGTGATCTAGTTTGGATCGGAGGGGCTGGAATATTGGCGATCGCCCTTTTGTTATCTTCCCGCTACTTCTGGCAATTTGCACTCAGATTTTACACCAGCGCTTCTAGTTAGTTATATAATAAATTTTAATTTATTGACTGTTGACTATTGACGGTCAACTGTTATATTATGATTGAAGATATTTTTAAATAATCATAGCAATCTAAACTACAGATTACCAAGGAGAATAGGGCAAATCAATGAAAAACAAGCAACTGGGAAACACTAATTTTAATATCAGCGCAATTGGTCTGGGAGGGATGCCACTTTCCTTAAGTGGGCGGCCTGCTGAATCCCAAGCAATAGCAGTAATTCACCGCGCCCTCGATTTGGGTGTGACACTAATTGACAGCGCAGATTCTTACTCCGAAGATGAATCTGACAAACACCATAACGAACAACTGATTGCTAAAGCTTTAGAACAGTATACGGGAGATATTAGAGCTGTTACCGTTGCTACAAAAGGCGGCTTAATGCGGCCTCAAGGTACTTGGACGCGCAACGGGAATCCGCACCATTTACGCAAAACAATTCAGGAAAGTTTTGAAGCATTGGGCGGCAAAAAGCCGATCGACCTTTGGCAATATCACTCGCCCGATCCCAGTTATACCATCGAGGCAGCCCTAGCACCCGCAAAAGAAGCTGTAGAAGCAGGAATAATTCGATTTGTGGGAGTTTCCAATTTTTCGGTTGAGCAAATCAAACGCGCCCGCGATATAGTAGAAATTGCCTCAGTTCAAAATCAGTACAATCCGTGGCACAGACAGCCAGAATCAGATGGTGTACTGGAATATTGCGAAGCCGAAAAACTGACATTTTTCCCTTGGAGTCCTCTCGGAGGAAGTCGTCGCGCTAAAAGTTTGCAAGATATGCCTGCGATCGTGAAATTAGCAGCCGAAAAAAACGTCTCAGTTTACTGTATAGTATTGGCCTGGTTGATGGCAAAATCGCCCTGCATCGTGCCAATTCCGGCGGCGACAAAGGTATCGAGTATTGAAGACTCCGTGCGGGCGATGGATGTTAAATTGACTGAGGCAGAATTGGCACAAATTTCAGTGAGTTAAGTAGGTAAGGGCAACAAAATAATAGAACAGATCAGATACCCACCCCACAAAAAAATGATTTGATTGTGGGGTGGGCATCCTGCCCAGAAAAGTGATATTTTTGGAGAAATGAGATTTAATGGAAGCTAATCAAGTGAATGCCGATCGAGATTTAGCGATCGAACATCAAAACGTACCAGTCGCCCATGAAGGACTGCACAACTTTTTATATAGTTCCGAGGAAGAACATGGCGCAGTCGCAGCAATTCCGGCATTAGAAAATGACGGAACGCAAATAATGCCGATCGCAGTATGGCGCGATTTAGCAACTAACGCCAAAGTCGCCGGCGTTTATGCCGTAATCGACACTTCGCATCAAACCCAGTATATCGGTTATTCGCGAAATATCCTGCTTTCTCTCAACGGTCACATCGCCCAAAATGGCAGCGAAAATTGTGCATTCCTGCGCGTCCAAACTTTCAAATTCCCCAAGCGGGAAGAAATGGAAAGTTTGCGCGATTTTTGGATAGCAGAACTCGGGATCATTCCTCCTGGAAACGGCACAGATAGCGAAATGTGGGCGAGTACGGTAGGTGAAGCCGCGCGCGCTGCTATGTCTGCTGAGGAACAAAAAGCCTATGAAGAAAAGAAGCTGAAACTGCGCAAAGCAATGGCAGATTCGACTCTGAGTAGAGAGTTAGAAACAGCAGCAAAAAGTGATAGCGAACGCAGTAAGGATTTGGAAGCTGCGGTTGATAATGATGACTGGAGTGCCGTAATTCAGTCACAAACTCAGGAAACAAAATCCGCTGACTAAACAGGTTGGTCGTAAGGACTTTAGTCCTCTCTAAAAAGGACTGAAGTCCTTACTACCAACTTTTTTGATTACTAATGACTAATTTTTCGTTCTTTAATTAAAGTCAAACTTATCCATTCACCTTTGTCATTATAACTGCGGATCATCCGAAATCGCAAATCGGGTTCAACTAACCAACCAGCCTCGAAAAATACAGGTTTTCTGAGTTCAACTTTAACAGGGATTGTGCAAGAACTGCCATCGGGAAGCAACAAAACTTGCATCGGTGTAGTACCTTGGTTAAAATTAATCACCGAACCGTCAATGATGCCTCCAGAAGTGATAATCTTAGGATCAGCATTAGTGCCAAAGGTAATTTTCTGAATTAGGCGATCGGCATTTTCTAAATGTAATTGTAATTTGGTAGCATAACAGTCAGGATTTCGCCAATCTGGATACATTGTAACTGCTTCTCCATGCCATTCTCCCAGTAAATCGTCAATAGTTAAAGGCGGACGTTCGGGGATATTTTTATCTGGTTGCTTTTCCCGAATTAAGGTAAGTGTTGATAAATCGCCATTCGTATTGTACAACTGAACGAACCGCAATCGCCGATAATTGTAGATGAAACAAAACTCGGCCCCAGACTCAGCAAAAGGTGCTATTTGAATAGTCCCCTGACAAAAAGATCCGTTCTCAAAAAATAGGATGTCCCGTCCCAAATTCTGATATTCTCGAACTATTTCGCGAACTTCTGGTTCGCCGACACCGCTAGGATTTGGGTAAAAGCGCTGGAGTTTTAATCGCACAGTTTTGTTGTCATTCAGACCTTCGAGAGCAATAATACTAGGAGTATCTTGAACTACTTCTCCCCGTGGCGATAATTGGGTAAAGGAACCGTGCCATTCTCCCAGATTTTGCAGAAAGTTTTCCCATTGCGATCCCATATTTTTACCTCTGAATATATACTAAACTTCTCGGCAGTTAGGACGTTTTTAATTTCTGAAATTATTGATTTTCTTCCTTCTTCCTTCTTCCTTCTTCCTTCTTCCTTCTTCCTTCTTCCTTCTGCTATATGTCTAAAAATAGAATTATAACTCTACTGACGGATTTTGGATTAAGCGATGTTTATGTGGGAGTGATGAAAGGTGCGATCGCCCAAATTAACCCACAACTCAAAGTCATTGACATTACGCACGATATACCTGTTCAAAATATAGCAGCGGGGAGGTTTTGTTTGATGAATGCTTATGCTTATTTTCCCACAGAAACGGTGCACATTGCTGTCGTCGATCCTGGTGTGGGAAGTAGCAGAAGGCCGATCGCCATTCGATGCGCTAATTTCTACCTTGTGGGGCCCGATAACGGGTTGTTTAGCGGGGTGTTGAGTCGGGAAAGTGCGTTAGCGAAGCCCGCCCCTACGGGGGCTGCGCCAACGAAGAGGATCGCCTCTGTCGAACTCACCAACCCCCAATATTGGCGTACACCTCAACCCAGCAACACTTTTCACGGTCGCGATATCTTCGCTGCTGTGGGTGCTCATTTGGCGACTGGGGTGCCGCTGGAAGAGTTGGGAAGGGCGATCGACCTTGCAAGTTTAGTCCAGTTACAGATACCAAATTGTGCCGTTACAGCCACTGGTATCGCAGGTTATGTCCAATATGGCGATCGGTTTGGCAACCTAATTACTAATATCCCAGAACATTGCATTAAAAGCAACAATTGGTCAGTAAAAATTAATCATATTTCTGATACAATCACCATACCCAACGGCAAAACCTACAGCGACAGCAAACCGGGGGATTTAGTTGCCATAATAGGTTCTGACGGCTGGCTGGAGATTTCTGTAAACGGCGGCAGCGCTCAATCTGTACTAAAATTGGAGTTTGGTGCGATCGTCCAATTGCTTTTTGACTTCAATAATTAAAATCATTGTTTTCAGTCCGCGCAGGCGGAATTCGTTTGTGTAAAAGCGATTTCAATCGCCGTTTATATCAAACATAAAAATTAGACTACTTAGCACAACTAAAAACAATAATTATTTACCTCAAAAAGTAGCCTAGTTTGAGGTAAACTCAATCCAGATGCTTCCTCAGTTAACAGTTGGTTATATATTTCATTAGCTTGCCCAAAAGACTCTTGAGGTAAAAATCTAAAAATTGATGCAGCAACATATTGTTTTTCTTGTTCAAAACTTATCCATTTTCGTGATAACTCTTCTGCTGCATGACCAGTAGTATTAGAACCAGAAAAAATATCTACTACCAAATCTCCCGGTTCAGTCAGAAAATTTATAAAAAATGACGGTAATCTTTGAGGAAAACGTGCTGGATGCACCTTAACATTAAACTCTTTGCACCAACGCAAGTATTGAGAATTACTTTCCGAATTAGCAATTTCCAGCAAATTAGATGGAATAGCACCTCCATTATCTTTGGCAAATCGATCGCTAATATTATGACCGGAAGGACGTTCTTTGGGCGTGTAAAATTCCTCAGCATTTTTCAAAAGTTTTTTCATCCTCTCAGAATACTCTACTTTTACTTTAGTAATATTAGCTTGAGGTTGATTCGTTTTGGAAAGCCACCAAACAGTATTCACAGAATCTTTAGCCCGGATTTTCTGTTTATTCACCCACTCTATAGGAGATGGAAGTTTTGAAGGATTAAACCAGAAAAACTCTTGAGCAAGTTTAAATTCATATTCATCGCATAACCTAATAAGTACACGGTAATTGTACAACGAACGTACAGGTATGCCTTTTTGATAAGCACCGCCAAGGTCTACAACAAAACTTCCAGTATCCTTGAGAACTCTTTTAATTTCAGGAGCAAAGCCCAGCAGCCAATCAACATATAAATCTTGATCTTCATTTCCATAACTTTTTTTACGTTGTAGTGCAAAAGGAGGGGATGTCATCACCAAATCTACAGAATTGCTAGCAAGACTATTTAGGAGATGAAGAGAATCTCCCAAATAAGATTGACCGTATTTGGTGGTGTAAATTGGGGCAGGTAAAATGTTACTCATGTGTAATTTAGATTAGTTTAAGGTACAACAGACACAGCCTAGTGTCATTATATCAAAATCCGTACTTTCAGTACGTTGTTTTGTGCATAAATTATTCGTACCATTCACAAAGCGAACTTTCAGTTCGTTTTTACAAATGGTGAGGAGTATGAATTACAAAGAAGCCAGACAACAATTTGCGGCCAAGGTAAGTCAGTTACGCAGAGAAAAAAGGATGACACAGGACGAGTTAGCAGAACTCATAGATAAGACTACTGACTATATCAGCTTATTGGAACGCGGCGAAAGATCGCCATCATTTGAACTTATTTTTGCTTTAGCTGAAGCCCTCGATGTACCCGCTACTTATTTAATTAGCTTTAGTCAAAGTGGCGAGAATAAAGCTCTCATTAACACCCTGATAGCTGAACCAGTTTCTCCCTCGGTTGTGGAGCCTGTTGAAGAGGCTGTTACCACCGAAGAAGAACGCATTTCAGATGCTAAACGGCTAGAAAATGCGATGAAAAGTATCCAAGAATTGCAAAATCTGGCAAATGAATATGGCATTACTGATATTTTTCAAGATAATGGAGGAAAGACTTTACAGTTATTAATCCTTTTAGGACTGCGTATATCGCCCGGTCGAGAAGGAAACGATGCTATTGATGGTGAAGGGAAAGAATACGAACTTAAAACAATCAATATTTCACTTAATCGCAGTGGTGGTGTAACAACTCACCATCACTTGAATCAGATTATACTTGAAAAATATCGCAAAGTTGGAGCTTGGTATATTGGACTATATGAAGGGATAACTCTCAAACAAATTTATAAACTCACACCTGAACTTCTAGAACCGAAATTTAAAGAATGGGAAGAAAAGCTGAAAGTCAGAAATGACGCACTTAATAATCCTAAAATTCCCTTAAAGTTAGTTAGACGGGGGCAACTTGTCTACTCAGATAGTCAACAATAGCCCTCCGCCAACAATTTTGATAATTAGCTTATGTATAGAGCGTATAAGTGCAGACACTTATCAGCATTTACACTCAAGCTACCACAAAATTCACCAACTTTCCAGGAACCACAATCACCTTTTTAATCTCCTTACCCTCAATGTGACGCTTAGCCAAATCCGACTCACGGGCAAACTTTTCCAAAGCAGCTTTATCAGCCCCAGAAGGCACTTGAATTGTACCGCGAGTCTTGCCCATAACCTGAATCACCAGCGTAATTTCATCCGTAACTAATGCTGAAACATCCACACTCGGCCAAGTTTGCGTATGTACAGATTCACTGTTACCGATTAAATGCCATAACTCATCAGCAATATGTGGTGAAAAAGGCGCTAACAGCAAAATTAAAGTGCTAATCCCTTCTGCATAAATTGGCGAATCTTTACATTTAGCATCAGTCAAAGCATTGTTCAACTTCATCATTTCCGAAACAGCGGTATTAAACTGATAATCGCCCTCCAAATCTTCGCTCACTTCCTTAATTGCAACGTGAATCGCCCGCCGCAAATCCTGCTCAGGTTTACTCAAATTCTCTTTCTCCCCCCCTTGGCAAGGGGGGGCTGGGGGGGGTGAAACAAATTCTGTTACCAGTCGCCAAACCCGATTTAAAAAGCGAAACTGCCCTTCTACATCAGCGTCATCCCACTCCAAATCTTTCTCAGGCGGCGCTTTGAATAAAATAAACATCCGCGCCGTATCTACCCCGTATTTTTCCATCACTTGCAAGGGGTCAACACCGTTGTATTTTGATTTAGACATCTTCTCATAGAAGACTTCTAAAGCTTCCCCAGTTTCAGGATCTTTGGGATTTGTCGCATCTACTTCTGCGGAAGGAATGTATTTGCCAGTAACGGCATTTTTGTAGGTTAATCCCTGCACCATACCTTGAGTTAATAGGCGCTTAAATGGTTCGTCGCAATCGATCAAACCCCGATCGCGCAAAACCTTCGTAAAGAACCGAGAATACAGCAAATGCAGGATTGCGTGCTCGATTCCGCCGACATATTGGTCTATCGGCATCCAGTCGTTAGTCTTCGCACTATCAAAGACTTGATCCTGATTACTCGCATCGGGATAGCGCAAGAAATACCACGAAGAATCCATAAAAGTATCCATCGTATCCGTTTCTCGCTTCGCCGGAGTACCACAACTTGGACAAGGAACATTTACCCAATCTTCCATCTTGGCTAACGGCGAACCTTTGCCCGTAAATTCCACATTTTCGGGCAACAATACGGGCAAATCCGATTGGGGAACGGGGACAGTTCCACAGTTTGGACAGTGAATTACTGGAATCGGAGCGCCCCAATAACGCTGTCTAGAAATCAGCCAATCTCTCAAACGATATTGGACTCGTGCTTTGCCATAACCGGAATTTTCGGCATGGTGAATAATCGCTGCTTTGCCTTTAATTGAATCCATACCATTGAAGCTTTCGGAATTAATCATAATTCCAGGTTCTGTGTAAGCTTCGGTCAACGGGCACTCATCATCATCTACAATTACTACTTTAATTGGCAGTTCATATTCAGTGGCAAATTGGAAATCTCGCTTATCATGGGCTGGTACTCCCATGACTGCGCCAGTGCCATATTCATACAGCACATAATCTGCTATCCAAATCGGGATTTCTTCGCCGTTGAAAGGATTGATTACTTTGCCGCCTGTGGGAACGCCGCGCTTGGGTTGATCCTCTGCTGTGCGATCCATTTCGCTTTGCAGCGCCACTTCTTTGGCAAAGGTTTCGACGGCCGCTTTTCTGTCTGGTGTAGTAACACGATTAGTTAAGGGATGTTCGGGGGACAAAACAACATAACTAACGCCATAAACTGTGTCTGGACGAGTCGTGAAAACAGCGATATTTTCATCCATCCCGACAATCGGAAATTCCAAGTAAGCACCGACAGATTTGCCGATCCAATTTGCTTGCATTAACTTGACTCTTTCGGGCCAATTTGGCAATTTGTCTAAGTCATTTAATAACTGTTCGGCATAATCGGTAATCTTGAGAAACCATTGCCGCAATAATTTGCGTTCGACTAGGGCACCAGAACGCCAGGAACGGCCTTCGTTATCGACTTGTTCGTTTGCTAAGACTGTTTGGTCGATGGGGTCCCAATTAACTGCGGCTTCTTTTTGATATGCTAATCCTGCGTCTAAAAATTGTAAGAAAATCCATTGAGTCCAGCGATAATAATCGGGAGAACAAGTTGTAACTTCTTTTGTCCAGTCAAAGGAAATGCCCAGGCGCTGAAATAAGCCTTTCATTTGGGCAATATTTTGATACGTCCATTGTGCGGGGGGAATTCCTCGTTCGATGGCGGCATTTTCTGCGGGTAAACCAAAAGCATCCCATCCCATCGGATTGAGTACGCGATAGCCTTGCATCCGCTTGAGTCTGGCAATTACATCAATAATTGTGTAGTTGCGGACATGGCCCATGTGCAGGTTTCCCGACGGATAGGGGAACATGGATAAGGCATAAAATTTAGGCTTTTCGCTATTTTCTGGCATTTGGTCTAAGTTTTGCTCAGCCCATGTCTGTTGCCATTTTTCTTCTATGGATTGGGGATTGTATTTGGACTCCATAACAATTTCTCCGTGCAGGATTTAGTAATGTTTGCTTGAATATTTTTGCACATTCAAGGGGCCGCGATTCAGATTTTTTTGAGCTCTCAGGATTTTGGCTCAAATATCTGTATTATATATTGTAGTATATCTGGTTTGAGTGAAGGCCGATCGCCCAAATCTCCTGATTCACCCTGAAAACAATCAGACTTACGGATGGGCGGTCAGAAACCGGGTTTTTACGAGAATGCTTAGTTACAGTCGGTAAAACCGCAAAAAACCCGGTTTCTTAGCATTTATTCTGGCTTAAATGCTATCTGGATCGATGTTCAATTCCCGCAATTTAGCAGCTAAACGTTCAGACTTTTGCTCTGCTTGTTCAGCCCTTTGAGATTCTTGTTGTAGGCGCTGGCGGTTTAATGCCCTATCTGCTTCTAATTCCGCATAAGAAAGAAACTTTTCGCCATCAGGTCGATAAATTTCTAACCCATCTTCTCCTAACTCAAACCGCACCCCCAATCTCGGACTAATCCATCCCTCCATCGGCTCAATAACTTCTAAATCTCCCTCAATTCTTTGCCAACTATAGTTTTCTGTATTTATCTAAGCTCTTGGTAAAAAGATGAGAAATCCCGGCGGTTGAAACCGCGGCTACACAAACGATGTCCGCCTCCGCGGACTAAGAGATGATATTATGTCAGATAGTGTAGGTTAGGTTTCGCTGACGCTCTACCCAACCTAACGAATCTAAATCCTTCTTATTCTTAGTCCGCGGAGGCGGACTTTGTTCGTGTAGCCGCGATTTCAATCGCCGGGGTTTCTGACGCTCTACCCAACCTAACGAATCTAAATCCTTCTTATTCTTAGTCCGCGGAGGCGGACTTTGTTCGTGTAGCCGCGATTTCAATCGCCGGGGTTTCAACCGCTCTACCCAACCTAACGAATCTAAATCCTTCTTATTCTTAGTCCGCGGAGGCGGACTTTGTTCGTGTAGCCGCGATTTCAATCGCCGGGGTTTCAACCGCCGGGGTTTCAACCGCCGCGATTTCAACCGCCGAGGTTTCTTTGTTCGTGTAGCCGCGATTTCAATCGCCGCGATTTCAATCGCCGAGTAATAAAGCGGGTAATCAGCCTGTTAAAACAATGAACATTTTCGCTTTAAAGCTGCTTGCAAAAGAGCATTATATTGTTTCTCCTTGACAGTATAAGCTCCGAATCTTTCGAGGTGAGCATTGTTCATTTGAGCATCGAATAGTAGATAAGATCGATCGCGCAATCTCTCCACCAACTTCACCATCGCCACCTTAGAACCCTCTGGAATTCGGAAAAACATCGACTCCCCAATAAACGCGCCGCCTATAGACAATCCCAGAATGCCCCCCGCCAGTTCGTCCCCGCACCAAGTCTCGAAGCTGTAAGCCCAACCGGCCTCATACAAATCCCAGTAAATCTGTTTGAGCTCGTGAGAAATCCAAGTCGTTTCGCGATCGGCACAACCCTCAACCACCGCCCCAAAATCGCGGTTTACAGCCACCGAGAACCGATTTTGATTAATTTGACGGCGCAGGGACTTGGGATAGGTGAATCGCTCATCCAGGGGAATCAGCGCCCGCTGACGGCTGGAATACCACCCCAAACTTTCCTCGCCGTCATTTGCCATCAAAAAGAAGCCTTGCGCATATCCTTGTATAATTGTCGGTATATCATATTGCATAAATTTATCAGTTGTTTGTCCGTTCACCGTTAACAGCCAACATTAGCAATTAGGAATTAGGAATAATCATGTCAGAACAAATCGAAGCTATCACGTTACCGCCAGCCAAAAACCCTGAACAGGAGGGCGAATGGCTCCAACAAACACTACTCGCATGGCTAGACTCTGAGTTTATCCCAGAAGCCGCCAACCAGCAAATAGCCAAAAGAGCTACCCAAATCTACGTTCGCCAGCGTATGGAAGGCGAAAATGATGTGGGTAGCCTCGTAATTGCGATCGTCACTGAAATGCAAGCCTATGATTTTTCTAAAAGTTTCTACGGCGAATTTGCGATCGCCAATGCCGTCAGTGACTTATTATTAGAAAGTCTCGGTATCGATAAATGCTGTGGCGAATGAAGTAAGAAAGAGGAAAATTTAACTCGGAATTAGGAAACCAGCATAAACTCAAAACACAATCTTGCAGATTAATTGTAAGTTTTTTCTTCCTTCTTCCTTCTTCCTTCTTCCTTCTTTCTTCGTTTTACTACCAGCTAGACTTAACTACGCCCGGTAAAAGACCTTCGTGAGCCATTTCTCGCATCATGTTCCGAGACAGGCCGAAGTCACGGTAGTAACCTCTGGGACGACCAGTGGCCCAGCAGCGGTTACGCAAGCGAGTCCGCGAACTGCTGCGGGGGAGCTTTTGGAGTTCGCGGTGAATCGCCATTTTGTCCATCTGATTCGCAGCTTGGTCGAATTGGTCTTTCAGGTCGGCGCGCTTGTCAGCGTACTTGTCTACGAGTGCTTGGCGCTTTTTCTCGCGCTGGATCATGCTCTTTTTAGCCATATTCTGTTGATATCCTTAGATAAATCACAACCTGCTATTTTACTATATTTTGGTCATTTTGGATGACTTTAGTTTGAAATATTTTTATTGGTACACAGTAACTGATCTAGTTTTTAGCGTTTGTCAGGTCATTTTGTGCGATCGATAGTTGCTAGCCTTGGAACAGATATCGCTTCCGGTTGCATCGGGATTATTAGTAACCGAAATTAGGAGACGGCAGTGCCGTGTCCCTACAATATTATTTTCGGTAGGGACACGGCACTGCCGTCTCCTCAATTTGCTGGAAGATTATACTTGGTGCGCTGTGATTTAGCAAATTCATCAAAAGAACGGAATCGTCCTAACTCAAAATCATTTAAGCCCTGCTGAATACCCTCAATAGCTTCTTCAGAGTCCCGCGCTTCCCATTCTAATATCCGAGTTAGTAATTGGGCCGCCACAAGGCTAATGTCTTCTCCTTGGCGATCGGCTTTTTCACGCAGTAGTGCTTCTATTTCTGGACTGAGGGAAATCGCAATACTCATAAATTTGCTTCCTTAGCATTAAGCTGTTGACAATAATTATAGCAAACTGAAAAAGCGATCGCCTAAAAAAGTTTATTCATAAACTCTTCGTCTCAACAGAAGGGCACAAATCTGCAAGTTCGCAAACATCACAAGTCGGATTTCTGGCATTACAAACCGCCCGACCATGATAGACTAACCGAATTGACCAATTTTCCCAATCAGGCTGCGGCAACAATAGCATCAAATCTCGCTCAATCCGAATTGGATCTGGATGTTTAGTCAATCCCAACCGCTGACTCAATCGTTTGACATGAGTATCGACTGTCACGCCCATATGAATTCCAAAAGCATGGGCGAGAACTACATTAGCCGTTTTGCGCGCAACTCCCGGCAATTCTAATAGCAGTTCCATTGTCTGCGGAACTTGATTATTGAATTTATTGGCGATCGCCCAACAAGCACCTTTAATATTTTTAGACTTATTCCGATAGAAACCAGTCGATCGCACTAAACTCTCCAATTCCTCCAAATCCGCATTTCCCAAAGTTACCGCATCAGGAAAACGCTCAAATAAAGCTGGTGTCACCAGATTAACTCGCGCATCCGTGCATTGAGCCGAGAGAATTGTCGCCACCAGCAACTGCACCGGAGTTTCGTAATCGAGAGTGCAAGGAGCTTCTGGATACAAGCGTTTGAGGCGAATCAAGATTTCGTGCGATCGCTTTTTTGAACTTAACTTTTTAGTCATTGGGCATTGGGCAAACAGGGCATCGGGCATCGGGCATCGGGCATCGAGCATTAGTGAGTAGTTATTAGGAATGGGAATTAAATAACTTCCACAAATTTGTGGGATGGGCGGGAGATCCCGTCCTTTTTGAACAGGCAGGATGCCTGTTCCACAATAACAATTAAAATTGTAAGTTATTTAATTCGCGATCCTTAGTTATTAGTTAGTTGCCACCAATAACCAATAACTAATAACCAATAACTAATAACTAATAACCCGTGACTATTGTTGCATGAGACTTCGGAAATCGAACCCAGCCAAATTAGCTGTATCCCTAACAATCAAGAAAATTCCCAAACCCAGCAACAGCACCAAACCAGTCTGCATCACATTTTCCTGAATCTTGTTAGGCAGAGGCTTGCCCCGCAGTCCTTCTATTAACAAAAAAGCTAGCTGACCGCCGTCCAAAGCAGGTAAAGGCAAGATATTAATCACAGCCAAATTGATGCTAATTAGCACAGCATACTGAAACAAACTCGCTGCATCCGATCGCGCAATCCCTGCACCAATAGCCACAATCGCCACCGGCCCGGACAACTTTTCGGCAGTCTGACTGAAATTGCTAGCTAACTGCCCGAAACCTTGAAACGTCAGCACTACAATCCGCTCAAATTCGGTCGCCGCTTTCGTAAACGCCTCTACAATTCCGGCGCGCTGCCGCACGACAGTACCATTAGAACTTAGCTGAACGCCAATCCTACCTTTGCCGTCTGGTGCCAGTTCGGGAGTGACTGTCACCACAAATTTTTGTTCTTGGCGCTGAATTTCTAGCCCAAGGGGTTTGTTGGGATTATTTTGGATTGCTGCGACTAGAGATTTGATTGCTTCAGCCGAAGCGCCCAATTCTTTGCCGTCAACAGACAGAACAATGTCGCCCGATTGAATTCCCGCTTGTTTCGCCGCCGAACTGACTTGGGCCGCCACTTCCGGGACTTTAACTCCCGGTAGGTAGTTCAGGGATGCCGCACCGACAGTGGTCAATTGCACCACCAGCAGGAAATAAGCAAAAATTAAGTTAGCAATAACTCCTGCACTAATGACGATCGCCCGATCGAGCACAGGCCGATTTTTGAGCAAATTCGGGTCATTTGGAGGGATACTGCTTTCGGGATCGTCATCGGGAAAACCCACGAAACCTCCCAAGGGAAAGGCGCGGAGGGCGTATTCAGTTTCCGGGCCTTGGTACTTCCAGAGGACGGGGCCGAAGCCAATGGAAAAGCGGTTGACGTGGATGTGTTGAAGTCTCGCCGCCAGGAAGTGGCCGAGTTCGTGAACGACAATGAGGATACCTAAAACTGCGATCGCTGCCAAAACTGACATGAAGGATTCCAATTATACTTTTAGTTGACTCTGACTTATTTTAATATCTTTTTAATCTAGTCGGCTTCCGATCGACAATTTTCGGTCAAACTGGAAGATGGCATTTTCAGCTAAAGTGCGGGCCCGTGCGATCGGACTTGCGTATATTTTGGTCAAAAGTGCGATCGGTCTACCAAACTAAAGATGAGTCAGTAGTCACCTGCTAGTTGTTGGTATAATCACAAATAACCAATAACCAATAACCAATAACCCAACGACTGCGTTTATCCTGAGCGCAGCGTCGCCCTGAGCGGAGTCGAAGGGTCGAAGGGCTCAGGGCACCGCAAATAACCAATAACCAATAACCAATAACCAATAACCAATAACCAATAACTAATAACCAATAACCAATAACAATTTTATGAAAGACACTTCTTTGAATATTATCGCTATTTCTATCTTCGCCATCACCGTTTCAATCTTGTTGGGCCCCCTATTCAATATACCAGAGGCCGTACCTGCGATCGCCACATTTTGCCTATTGGGGCTAGCCACCCTCGACAATTTCCAGTGGCAAGGTCAAGGCGGCACAATTTTAGTAGATTGGCTGGGGGGAAGTTCTAAGCAAAAGCGCGATCGCATCCTCCACCACGAAGCCGGACATTTCCTAGTCGCCCACCTGTTAGGAATTCCCGTAACCAGCTACGCCCTCAACGCTTGGGAAGCCTTCAAACAAGGTCAAACAGCCCAAGGTGGCGTCCGATTTGAAGATCAACAATTAGCATCTCAACTCCAAAGTGGCAATCTTTCATCCCAACTTTTAGACCAATATTGTACCGTGTGGATGGCTGGAATAGTCGCCGAAAAATTTGTTTATGGCAGCGCCCAAGGAGGAGCCGAAGACCGCACCAAAATCAGCGCCATTTTAACACAACTCCGCCGTCCCAGTTCCGAAATTCAACTCAAACAAAACTGGGGTTCGCTGCAAGCAAAAAACCTCATCGAAACCAATAAACTAGCTTACGAATCTCTCGTATCAGCAATGGCAGAAAGAGCAACTGTAGATGAATGTTGTGACATTATTCAGCAAAATCTGTAGAAACCCAAAGATTATCGGATAAGAAGATTATTTTTCTAGATGTAGACGGCGGTTGAAACCGCTTTTGATCTCGAACTCGTATGTGGCGAAGCGCCCCTGGGTACGAGTTCGAGATCAAACTATAAAAACGAAGTCCGAGCTCAGAGGGACTGAAGAAAATAATGTGATTTTAACGGCCCTGGTATTCAACCCGCGGAGGCGGGTTTTGTCTGTGTAGACGCGGTTTCAACCGCCGACTCTTCAACCCGCGGAGGCGGGTGAGAGTCTCTGTCGTCGCGGTTTTAACCGCCCGGTCTTCTGATCTGAACTCTTGAATCTGAACCGTATTGAGTTATACTCCTACTGGAAAGACTGCGACTGCCCAAAAATCCCGAAATCCAAGTTTATGAGCAACACTTCCCCGCCTGAACTAGCGGCCAACAACCCCGAAACCAAAAAACTCAGTTTCTCCACAAAATTAGCCTACGGCGCGGGAGACCTCGGCCCAGCAATCACTGCGAATGTTCTAGTATTTTTCCTGCTGTTTTTCTTTACCAACGTCGCTGGTTTGGCTGCGGGGACTGCTAGCAATATTTTGCTAATTGGTAAGGTTTGGGACGCTATAAATGACCCGATTGTGGGGGTTTTGAGCGATCGCACATCTCATCCCTGGGGCCGCCGCTATCCTTGGATGGTTTACGGTGCAATTCCTTTCGGGATCTTCTTCTTTTTGCAGTGGATTGTTCCCAGCAAAGATCCCACGATATTATTTTGGTACTATGTGGCGATCGGCATATTGTTTAACACTGCTTACACCGCCGTCAACCTGCCTTACACCGCCCTCACCCCAGAATTAACCCAAGACTACAACGAACGCACTAGCCTTAACAGTTTCCGGTTTTCTTTCTCGATCGGCGGCAGCATTTTGTCCTTAATTATCGCGCAAATTATCTTTGCAATAGTTAAAGATGACACCCAAAAATATTTAATATTAGGCGCACTCTGTGCAGTGATTTCAGTATTGCCTTTGTACTGGTGCTTTTTAGGAACCCGAAAACACGTCCTCTCTCAACTACAAGAAAATCCAGTAGAAGATAATTCCACATCCTTGCCGCTGAAAGAACAGTTACGGATTGCTTTTAATAATCGCCCTTTTTTATATGTAATTGGCATTTATCTCTGTTCTTGGCTGGGTGTGCAATTAACAGCTTCTATTCTGCCATACTTTGTAATCGACTGGATGAAACTGCCGCCAGCAACTTTTACCCAAACTGCGATCGCCGTTCAAGGTACTGCACTCGCCATGTTATTTGTTTGGAGTAAAGTTAGCGAGCAATATGGCAAAAAAGCCGTATATTTTATGGGCATGAGTTTGTGGATTATCGCCCAAGCCGGACTGTTTTTCCTGCAACCAGGACAAGTAGTCCAGATGTACCTGTTAGCAGTGATGGCTGGTATCGGAGTTTCTACTGCTTATCTCATACCTTGGTCGATGATACCGGATGTGATTGAACTAGACGAATTGCAAACGGGAGAAAGACGCGAAGGTGTATTCTATTCGTTTATGGTGTTGCTGCAAAAATTTGGTTTGGCGCTGGGTTTGTGGTTTGTAGGACAGGCTTTAGAAAGAGCTGGATTCCTCGCCACAGTTCAGGGACAGGCTGCACCTATACAGCCGGATTCTGCACTGTTTGCGATTCGAGTTGCGATCGGGCCTCTGCCGACAATTGCTTTAATTTGTGGCATGATTCTCACATATTTTTATCCAATTACCCGCGAAGTTCATGCAGAGATTTTGCTGAAACTTCGAGAAAAGAAAGCACAGAATCAGTAAGCTGTAATCAGTAATTGGTAAAAATCACAACTAAAAACAGCTAATCCTGACGATATAGCGAGAGTCGATCGACTTTGAGACCGCAAATTATT
>Ga0209591_10001430_pt1 | contig 29674 bp, 20 predicted proteins | sample MAT01_FD_187207 | JGI IMG/M metagenome (GOLD analysis project Ga0209591, IMG submission 187207) | Freshwater microbial communities from Lake Fryxell liftoff mats and glacier meltwater in Antarctica - MAT-01 (SPAdes) (version 2) | ecosystem: Environmental > Aquatic > Freshwater > Ice > Liftoff... | reverse complement strand
TGGGATACGCGCCTTCGCCTCGAAGCGTCCCTGGAACTGGGCGGCACCACCGGTGTGGGTGACGCCGCCGTCGTCGACGAACGAGGCATGTTGTGGCGGGTAGCTCATCACGCCGCCATTGAGGATGGGGCACGTGAGATTGCGGAATCCGAGATTGGGCGAATAGTCGATATTGTCGCGGCACGCGTAGGCGCGATTCGCGTAATAGACACCCGGCCAGCGCGGGTCCGCGTCGACCCAGTAGGCGACGTCGCGGGCCTCAAGCACGTTTGGCTGGAAGCCGTAGACCGAACAATTGACGCCGCTGAAAGTGCCACCGTGGGGGCATGCGCCGGCGACCGGTGCGTAATAGACAGCGGGCCAGCGTGGGTCGGGGTCGACCCAGTAGTTGACGCCCTGCTTCACGACGCCCGGCTCGAAGCCGTGGATGCCGCAGTTCGGATTGCCGCCCGAGCCGCCGAAGATGCACGACGCCTCGACCGGTGCGTAGGTCGCCGACAGCTTCAGCGTGCCCTTGCCGCTCGCGTCCACCTCGACCTGGGTGGCATCGAAGCGCGCCGACCAGTGGCCGGCGTAGTCGGTCGCCATCCAGTTGACCATCGTATAGAGGGTCCAGTTGCACTTATCGAGGTCGGCCAGCCGCTCGTCGATGATCTGTCCGTACAGCGCTTTGACTTCAGGCAGCGACATCACGCCGAAGTTCTGGCCCGGGTCGGAGAGCTTGATCGCCGCGATCATGTTTGCGCGCGTTGGCGGGTACGGGCCTTCGTTGGGGTTGTTCTGCTGGTCGCAATCGAAATTGCCGCCCGACCAGATGTGACACTGCGGCTTGAGCGCGTCGAAGCAGTAGTCGTCGGAGGGCTTGCCGGTCTTGCCGCGGAACTCGTCGACGAACGTCGAACGCCAGTGCGTGCGTGAGACGTGCACGTCGCCCGGGTTGCCCGAGTCGGTCGGCGTCGTGTCGCCGGGATCGGAGGTGTCGGGCTCCGAGGTGTCTGTCGCAGGTGTCGAGCTGCCACACCAACGCGAGGTCAGGATCGGAGGTATCGCGGCGATGATCAGCGATGCATGAATCAGGTTCATGACCGAGCAGTATCCAATCGCGGCCGCGATGGCTAGCCATGGCTGTCGACCCGGTTCGGCCCCGCATGAAACAAGCCCGCCCCGGGTCAGGACCGTCCAGTCAGGAGCGGCCCGAGGAGCCGCATGCCTGCGGCGAGATCAAACTTCAGCCGCACACCCGGCGCGTGATGTGACGCGACGAGCAGCTGCGCGAAGAGGCCAGCCATCAACATATCGACGATCTCCGGTGGCTCCTGGTCGCGATGCGACGCCCAGTCGAGCGCGGCCGTCTCGACGGCGCCTATCCAGCTCCGCACCGCGATGCGCACCGATGGCGGCGGGACGTCGACCTCGAGCCCTTCGAGGATCCGGTCGACGAGCACCCGCCGCGCCTCCTCGATGATCGGCCCGACCGCGTCGTCCGCCGCGCCGAGCCCGCCGTGCATGATCGCGAGATAGGCATCGCCCTGCTGCGCCACGAACTCGAACCAGGCGAGCAGACCGCGCCGCGCGTTCTCGGGGCCGGACAGGGCCGGGTCGATGACGAGCCGCTCGAGCAGGTTGTCGACCGCGAAGCGCACGACCTCGGTGTAGAAGGCGCGCTTGCCGCCGAAGTAATGGTAGAGGAGGCCCTTGGACATGCCCGCCTCACGCGCGACGTCGTCGATCGACACGTCGTCGTAGCTGCGTGTCGCGAACAGCCGCAGCCCGAGCTCGAGCAGCTTCAGCCGACGTGTGTCGCGTTGCAGGTAGGTTCTCGGGCGTTCCGCCACACGCACTTCCTTTCCGCTCACCCCGAGCGCTAGCACCTTTTCTATGGAGCCTGCGCAGTCATCTATTGAACTCGATTCAAATCCGTTCTACACCTCTGGGACGAGGTCGGCAAGCACCATCGCGAACCGCTCCTCCGAGCACCACCCCTGCGAAGGAGGCCCCCGATGATAGCCCGCATGGCCCAACCGGTGACCCGGCCGACGACCCCGACTCCGACCGTTCGCAAGATGGGCCTCCCGTTCGAGGACCTGCCGCGCCACTGGTTCTTTGGCCATCCGGTCCACACCGCGGTCCTCAACGCGCTGTCGCTGTTGTTCCCCGCCGGCGAGCGCTTCTTCATCCGGAGCGTCAAGCACTTCGAGGGGCACATCTGTGACCCGACCCTGCGCGCCGCGATGCGCGCCTTCTATGGTCAGGAGGCGCACCACCAGAAGGAGCACCTCGCGGCCAATGCCGCGATGGAAGCGCAGGGCTTCGAGCTCGACACGTTCATGACCTGGTGGGAGCATTTCGGCTTCGAGGTGATCGAGCCGCGCTTCTCACCCGAGGTGCGACTCGCAGCGACCGCCGCAGCCGAGCACTTCACAGCGACCCTGGCCGAGGTCGCGTTGTCGGGCGGCATGCTCGAGCACGCGCATCCCGCCATGCGCAATCTCCTCAAGTGGCACGCGGCCGAGGAGATCGAGCACAAGTCGGTCGCCTATGACGTGCTGCAGGCGGTCGACCCGCGCTATCGCACGCGCGTCTTCGGCTTCATCGTCGTGAGCTCGGCGCTCGCCTATGGCTGGTTCCGCGCGATCCGCCACCTGCTCGCGCAGGAGCAGCTCGAGCGCCTCCCGCCGATGCATCCGGTCGCGCGCGAGCGGCTGCCAAAGATCATGCGCAAGGTCGCTGGCCGCCTCGCGGACTATCTGCGGCCCGGCTTCCATCCCGAGCAGCACGACAACCGGGAGCTGGCCCGGAACTACCTCGCGAGCATCGACCGCCTCACCGGTTGACCGCCACACTGGCTGGCCACCCACTAAGTTCTGAACCATATTCAATATCGGAGCCCCGCACCATGCAGCCCCTCCTCATCATCGGCGCCGGCCCCGTCGGCCTCGCGATGGCCAAAGCCCTCGGTGAGGCCGGCCTCGACTACGTGCAGGTCGAGGCGACCGACCATGTCGGCGGCAACTGGGCGCATGGTGTCTACACGACGGCGCACATCATCAGTTCGCGCAAAACCACCGAGTACGCGGACTTCCCGATGCCCGCGCATTACCCGGACTTCCCGTCGGCCTCGCAGATGCGCGCGTACTTCGAGTCGTACGCGGACGCTTTCAAGCTGCGTGAGCGCATCCGCTTTGGGGCCAGCGTCGCGCGCGTAACGCCGGTCGGACCGCACGCGAGCGACGGCTGGGATGTCACCTTCGAAGGCGCACCGCAGCCCGAGCGTTTCAGAGGCGTGCTCGTGTGCAACGGCCACCACTGGGCGCGCAGCTTCCCACCATGGGCCAGGCTCGGCGACGGCATTCATCCGAGCGTCATGCACTCGAAGGACTTCATCGAGCCCGACCAGCTCAAGGGCAAACGCGTGCTGGTCGTCGGTGGCGGCAACTCCGCCTGCGACATCGTCAGCGAAGCGGCACGCGTTTCGACCCGCGCCGACTGGAGCCTGCGCCGCGGCTACTGGTTCATGCCGAAGACGTTCTTCGGGATCCCGACGATCGAGATGGCCCAACCGTGGTTGCCGGTGCCGGCCCAGCGGCTCATTGTGCAAGGCCTCATCAAGCTGGTCGTCGGCGACTATGCGCGCTACGGCCTGCCCGCGCCCGACCACAAGCTGTTCGAGGCGCACCCGACCGTCTCGACCGAGATCTTCCACTACCTCAAGCACGGGCGCATCCACCCGCGCCCCGATGTCGCGCGCCTCGACAGCGTCGCCGGGTCGGCGGCCGCCCGCGTCACATTCACCGATGACGCGGTCGCGGACTATGACGTGATCGTCTCCGCGACGGGCTACGACGTGAGCGTGCCGTTCCTGCCCACGGGAATGGTCCCCGTCAAAGGCAAGGTCGCCGAGCTGTGGGCCGGCATGCTGCGCCCCCAGTGGCGACACCTCTGGATCATCGGCACGACCCAACCACGCTACGGCTTGGGCGGGCTCGTGCGACCCGGCGCGCGGCTCGTGGCCAGGTGGTGTCACCTCCAGGATGAGCTCGAGGTGCCACTCGGCGAGGTCATGCGCGGGCTCGGGCTGCGACCGCCAACGACGCACTTGATGGATCCCCACGCCATCCTGCGCATGATCGCGGTCGCGCAACGGCTGACCCCGCTCTTGCGTTGGCGCGCACGGCATCAGCTGCGCAAGGTGGCGTCGGAGATCCCGCTACGCGCCGTCGTGCCGGTCGAGAGCGTGACGAGTCCGGACGCGCGCTGTTCCACTCAGCCGAGCGCGACCAGCCACGCCTTCAGGTAACGCCCCTCGGGGGCGACCGAGACGGTCGGGTGGTCGGCGGGCTGGCCCCAGCGCTCGAGCACCCGCACGCTCTTGCGCAGGCGATGGCCGGACTCGGTCAGCATGCGGCCGAACTCCTCCTCACCGACGTGGCGTGAGCACGAGCACGTGAGCAGCAATCCGCCCGGCGCGAGCGTCGCCATCGCCAGCGTGTTGAGGCGCGCGTACTTCTGGAGCGCGTCTTCGAGGTGGCTGCGTCCCTGCGCGAACTTCGGCGGGTCGATGACGATGCGGTCCCAGGTGCGGCCGGCGGCCTGCTGCTCTTTCAGGTAGACGATCGCGTCGGCGTTCAACGCTTCGATCCTGCCGTCGAGCCCGTTCAAGCGCGCGGCCTCACGAGCGCCTTCGAGCGCGGGGTTGCTGGTGTCGACCTGCGTGACGTTGCTGGCACCGGCACGGGCCGCCTGGAGGCCGAAGCCGCCGTAGTGGCAGTACGCGTCGAGCATCGAGCGACCGGCCGAGAGCGCACCGAAGCGCGCGCGGTTCTCGCGCTGATCGACATAGAAGCCGGTCTTCTGAATCGACGTGAGGTCGATGCGGTAGCGCAATCCATCCTCGAGGATGTCGACCTCGGCCCGCTCACCGGGCTGTGCCTCGGGCTCGAGCTCGTGCATCGATGGGATGCCTTCCAGGCGCGACGAGGTCTCGCTCACCGAGGCGACGATGCGCGTCGGCTTGAGCTCACGCGACAGGGCGCGCACGATCGTCTCGCGCGCATCGAGCATCTGGCGCGATCCGAATTGGATCGACAATGCCGAGCCGAGCCGATCGACGACGAGGCCGGGCAGCAGATCCCCTTCCGCATTGACGAGCCGGTAGACGTTCGTCTTGTCGCCTGGGAAGCCCAACGACGCGCGCAGGCGCAACGCCTCGGTGAGGCGCTCCGCCAGGAGGTTCTCGAACGAGGGCGGCTCGAACGGGAGGTCGGTCGTGCGGCGATGCCACAGGAGCCGCACCGCGATCTGCGCCTCGGGCGCATACCAACCGGTGCCCAATGGATTGCCGCGTTCGTCGACCACGATGGCTGGCGCGCCGAACACGCCGACCGGCCCCTCGACCTTGTCGATGGCGCCGCTGAAGACCCACGGGTGGCCAATCCAGAACGGCTTGGACTTGCCGCGCGCAAGCGTGACCTTGACAGTGCCGTGCGGGATCACGAGACCACTCTGCTCGGGTGCGCGCTCGGTCACGTGCACCGACGGCGCGGCATACGCCGGCATCGACGCGCCCGCCTTCTTCATGCCGTGCGGCCCACCGCCCTCGGCGCGCGGACGTGCCTTCGAGAACGATGGCGTCGCCCCACGCTTGGGACGCGGCTCGCCACCGCCGGCTGACGCCCCGGCACGCGGACCCGCAGCGGTACGCGGCCCAGCGCCAGCCTGTGATGCCGCGCCCGGTCGTGCCCCACTGCTCGGCGGACCCCCGGCAGGCCTGCGCGCGGAGGGCGCTGCCTCGCCGCCAGACCTCGCCTTGGGCGGCCCACGAAACCCGCCGCCACCCTTACCAGATTTGTCACTCATATCACTCGTCCTCTGGACCCGTGAGCCCGCCCATCAGGTCATCGAGGTCTTCCGGGGGATCCTGCGGTGACGCAGTCACACCCTTTGCTTCAGTCGTCGTCGCTTCGGGCTCGGAGCTCGGCACCGCGTAGCTCGCGACCACCTGCTGCCCACGCGCATCGATGATGCGCACGCCTTTCGCCTTGCGGCTCATCGCGCGCACTTCTGCCACCGCCAGCCGGATGATGGTGCCCTGGTCGGTCACCACCATCAGGTCGTCTTCTGGACCGACGAGGCCCATCGAGACGAGCGGTCCATTGCGCTCGACAAATGGCAACGCGCGAAGCCCCATGCCGCCTCGTCGCTGGATGCGGAACTGCTTTAGCGGCACGCGCTTGCCAAAGCCGTTGAGCGTCACGAACACGAAGGTCTCTTCGTCGGCGCCGACCTCGGCCTCGCCGTCTTCACCCTCGCCTTCGGCACCCTCGGCCTCGCCGCCCTCGTCCTCGTCGTCACCAGCATCGACCACATCGACCACATCGGCCACATCGGTGACATCGACCACCTCGGCGCCTTCGTCTGCGACGACGCCTTCGCCCGCGTCAGCGGCCTCCGCGTCGACGACCAGCGCCTCGCTCACGCCGAGGTTCGCGGCGCTGACGATCTCCAACGCGATGACGACGTCGTCACCCTTCATCCGGATGCCACGCACGCCCTGCGTCGCACGGCCCATCGCGCGCGTGTTGCCGATCGGGAACACGACCGCCATGCCCTTCGCGGTGACCAGCACGACGTAGTTGTCGCCGGTCGCCACCTTGACCGACACGAGGTCATCGTCGTCGGCCAGGTTGATGGCGCGAATGCCACTGGTGCGGATGTTCTTGAACTGGTCGAGCGCCGTGCGCTTCACGAGCCCGCGCCGGGTCGCGAAGACGAGGAACTTGCCGGCTTCGTCGAGGCTCTCGACCGCGACGACACTGCGCAGCTTCTCGCCCTCTTCGAGCGGCACGAGGTTGACGATCGCCTTGCCGCCACCCGCGATGCCCGAGGCCGGGACCTCCCACACTTTGATGGGGTAGGCCTGGCCGCGGTCGGTGAAGATCAGGAGCTGCGCGTGCGCGCTGGCGACGAAGAGCTGCGAGACATTGTCCTCTTCTTTCGTGTTCATGCCCGAGCGGCCCTTGCCGCCGCGCTTCTGCGTGCGGTAGTCCGACAGCGGTGTGCGCTTGATGTAGCCGGTCGTGGTCACGGTCACGACCATGTCCTCGTCGGCTATCAAGTCCTCCATCGAGATGTCGCCCGAGGCGTCGATGATCTCGGTGCGCCGCACGTCCCCATGCATCTCCTGGATGCGCCGCAGCTCGCTCACGATGAGCGCCATCAGCTTGCCGTCGTCGGCCAGAATCGACTTGAGCTCGCCGATGGTCGTGCGCAAAAGCACCAGCTCTTCCATGAGCTTGTCGCGCTCGAGGCCGGTGAGGCGCGCGAGCCGCATGTCGAGGATCGCCTGCGCCTGCACCTCGGAGAAGCCGAACTTCGTGATGAGGCCCTCCTTCGCTTCCGGAGGGGTCGCCGACGCTTTGATGTGCTGGACGATCTCGTCGATGATGTCGATGGCGCGGAGGAACCCTTCGACCAGGTGCGCCCGCTCTTCGGCGCGCGCGAGGTCGAAGCGGCAACGCCGCGTGACCACGTCGCGACGATGATGGATGAACTCGGTGATGAGCTCCTTCAGTGGCAGGATGCGCGGCTGGCCCCGCACGATGGCGAGGTTGATGATGCCGAACGTCGTCTGCAACGCGGTCATCTTGTAGAGCTGGTTCAACACGATCTGCCCGACCGCGCCGCGCTTGAGCTCGATGACCATGCGCATGCCTTGGCGGTCCGACTCGTCACGCAGATCGCGGATGCCGTCGATCTTCTTGTCGCGCACGAGGTCGGCCATGTGGATGAGCAGCTGGGCTTTGTTCACCTGGTAGGGGAGCTCGGTGACGATCAGCGCCTTCTCGTCGCCCTTGTCGTCGAGCTCGAAGTTGGTCTTGGCGCGGACCGTGATCTTGCCGCGTCCGGTCTCGTACGCCTGCGCGATCCCGAGCCGGCCGAAGATCGTGCCGCGCGTTGGGAAGTCGGGGCCCGGCACGATGCGCAGGAGCTCGCGCGTCGTGATGTCCGGGTTATCGATGATGGCGACCGTCGCCTCGATGATTTCCCGCAGGTTGTGCGGCGGCATATTCGTCGCCATGCCGACCGCGATGCCGCCCGAGCCGTTGACGAGCAGGTTTGGGAAGGCCGCCGGCAGGACCGACGGCTCATGCTCCTGCCCGTCGTAGTTCGGCTGCCAGTCGACCGTCTCCTTCTCGATGTCCGCCAGCATCTCGCCCGCGAGGCGCGTCATACGGATTTCGGTGTAGCGCATGGCCGCGGCCGGGTCGCCGTCGACCGAGCCGAAGTTGCCCTGCCCGTCGACCAACTGGTAGCGCAGCGAGAAGTCCTGCGCCATGCGCACGATGGTGTCGTAGACCGACTGGTCGCCGTGCGGGTGATACTTACCGATGACGTCGCCGACGATACGCGCCGACTTCTTGTAGGACGAGTTCCAGGTGTTGCGCTGCTCGTGCATCGCGTAGAGCACGCGCCGATGCACCGGCTTGAGACCGTCGCGCACGTCCGGCAGGGCGCGGCCGACGATGACCGACATCGCGTAGGCCAGATAGCTACCGCGCATCTCCTGCGCGATGTCGACCTGGATGCGATTGCCACCCTCGGGAATCGAGGGCGGGGGCGGAGGAGACGTAGGGGTATCCATTGATGCTCCGGCTGGCGACCGACGCCGAGGCCTTCAAGAAGGATGGCAAAGCCTCGACTGAAGGCCTTCAAAAAGGATGGCAAAGCCTCGTCTGAAGGCCTTCAAGAAGGATGGCAAAGCCTCGACTGATGGCCTTCAAGTGCGCGTCCCAAGCGGGCCAGAGCCCGATCGAAGGACGCGGGAACCTAGCGCGTCGACATCCCCATGTCAACGCATTCTTTGAAACCCAACCATCGAGAAACACTAGGCTTTTTACCCTGCGATCCCCCTCCGCAGAGGGGTGGGCCCAGCGGTGACCGGAAATCGTCGCGAGCAGCCCGCGTGCAAGGCGCGGGGGACCCGAAAACCGGAGCGTACTCGACGTATGTGAGGATTTTCGGGGCGACCCGCAACGCAGGCGGACCGCGCAATAGATTTCCGGTCACCGCTTCAGAGGCCCAGCGATATCTGCCCGAAGAAGGACATGCCCGGCTTGGCCTGCGGCCGTGCGATGACGCGGGCATCGTTGAAGAAGTCCGGCTCGTAGTAGCGATGGTCGAGCACGTTGTGGAACCAGAACGCGATGGTCAGGTCGCGCCAGATGTTCTTGAAGCGCACGCCCAGGTCGAGCAGCGCCAGCGGCTGGATCTGCTCGGTCACCGACCAGCCGGGTAAGACCCAGATGCCTTCGGACAGGGTCGGGAACTGGCACGCGCGGGCCAGCGGATGGCTGGCCGGTAACGCCCCCGCCAGGATGGCCTCGCAGGTGAGCGAGTAGTCGGGGCGGTCGGGGTCATAGACGGCGGGGCGATTCTGGTCCTGCATGCCGCCCTTGAAGGTCAACACACCGTCGAGCTCGATGTGGTCGTCGAGGAAGACGAGCTTGCCGCCGACGTTCAAGACGTGCTCGGCGAAGTTGCGCAGCTCGCCGCCCGGCGCGTCGTCGTCGAAGACCTTGGTGAAGGCGTAGTTGGCCCACAGCTCGTGGCCCGCGTCGAAGCGCAGGCGGGCCGCCGCCTCGAGGGTCGCGAGGTCGCGCGAGTCGGAGTTCTGGTAGACGCCGGCCGGGCGACCGATGACGTTATCGAGGAGGGTGTAGGCGCCGTTGACGCGCAGGTAGAGGTCGCGCAGCGCGCCTTCGTCCTTGAAGAGCGTCGTGTTCGCTTCCAGCTCGAAGCTGCGCGAGGTCTCGGCCTCGAGGTCGGGGTTGGGCTTGAACGAGACGCCGGACGCGGTCTGCGGGTTGACGTTGGTCGCGACGATGGACGGGGGGCGCAGACCGGAGCTCGCGAAGAGCTTGATGTGGGTCGCGTCGCCGACCTTGAAGACGGCGCCGCCGGAGTAGAGGAGCGACGCGCCGAACTGGCTCGACACCTGGAGCCGCAGGCCACCCGAGAGCGCCACGCGTGGGTCGACCTTCCAGTCGGCCTGGAGAAATCCGCCGCCGGTCGTGCGCTCGGAATCGGTGATCTGCCGTTCGACGATCTTGCAGTGCAGGTAGGGATCGAACTCGTTGTAGACGTAGCCCTCGGGGCAGGTTCCGAGTTTGTCCTTGGCCCACGAGGTCTGATTGAGGCCATGCAGGATGTCGGCGAAGACCTCGGCACCGGCGATGAGGGTCAGCGTCTCGGCGAGGCGCCAGTCGACGTCGATGGCACCGCCCGGGCGCAAGACCTGGTCGGCGACGAGCGCCAGTCGCACGTCCTTGGTGTGCCCGAGCTGGCCCAGTACGATGGGGCTCGGGGCGTAGATGGCGAACGGGTACTCGTCGATCTGCCAGCTGACGATGTAGGCGCGCGCGTTGATGCCGACCGCGTCCTTGGCGAAGCGATCCGTGAACGACAGGATCCCAAGGCTCACCGAATCGCGCGAGCCGGTCGTGGCGCCAGCGCCGGCGGTGTCGGTCAGGAAGTCGTGGGTGATGTTGGAGCCGCCGGTCGCGATGGCGCGATACTCCTGCTCGAACGGGAGCATCCACTCGAAGGCCAGGGGGCCGAGCTCGAGGCGCCCGGCGAAGTTGAACCACCACGAGCGCTCGCCGGTGGTGACCGTGGCGGGCGACGGGATGTAGAGGGTCGGCGAGTCGGCCGCCGGCTCGGGCAGGGCACCGATCACCTTCTGCACGTCGATGGTCAGCTCGGGCCCGGTGGTGCTGAACATGTCGACATGCATGTAGAGGCCGAAGTCGTCGCTGAAGCGGTGCGAGAAGCCGAGGCTGCCCTTCAGCGCGAGTCGCTCGCCGGGCCCGTCACCGGCGCCCAGGACGGCGATGACACCGGTGTCGTCGGGGCGGCGCGTGACGATGTTGACGATGCCAAGGAGTGCGTTGGAGCCCCACAGCACACCACCCGGACCGCTCGTCACCTCGATGCGATCGATGAACTCGAGTGGGATCTTGCGGTCGAGCGAGATGGTGTTGCGCACCGGCTCGATGATGTTGACGCCGTTGACGAGCACCAGCACGGTCTGCGGATTGCCGCGCGCGAAGGCCTCCTTCTGCCAGCCGTTGAACTCCCAGCGGTCGCCTTCGAAGCCGGGCACCGTGCGCAGCACCTCGTTGATCGTGCGAAAGCCGCGCTCGCGCATCTGCTTGCCGGTGACGACCGTGATGATCGACGGCGCCTCCTGGATGGTCGTGCGCACCTTCTGCGCCGCGATGACGAGGTCCTCGTCGGACGGGCCCGAGCCCACCAGGTCCTTGTCGGGGGCGGCGTCCTCGTCCTTTATCGACGGGTCGTCGGCGTCGAGCACGTCGGGCTCGGGTGGACCGACGCGGGCCTGGGCGCGCGTCGCGAGAGCAAGCACGAGGAACGAGCCGAGGACAAGCCGTGACGGTTTCATCGGGGCGATAGTAGCGCGGGTTCGATCCGCGCGCGAGGGTACGCCAGGGTAGCGCGAGCTCAGGGCGTCTTGGCAGGTGGCTTCAGCGCGCCGATGTCGACGCTGCCATGCTTTTGCAGGGCGAGGCGCAGGCGCTTGCCGAAGACCTCGAGCGCCTCGTCCATGAGCTGTGAACAGCGGCTCTCGGAGACGCCCAGGATCTTGGCGATCTCGCGCAGCGCCATGCCGTCATAGAAGTAGAACTTCAAGCAGAGGCTCTGCTTTTCCTTGAGGTCGGCGATGAGCCGGTCCAAGAACTCGCGCACCCGCTTGGCCTCGAGGAGGGCGTGTGGATCGAAGGGCAGGCGATCGGTGAGCCAGGCCGAGAAGTCGCGCCCCTCGTCCGAGAGTTCCTCGACTGAGACGACGAGGATCGGCTGGAGCTGATGCATCAGCGCGTGGTAGCCCTCGACCTCGATGCCGAGGTATTGCGCGACTTCCTCGGCGGTCGGCACGCGACCAAGACGCTGCTCGAGCTCGTGCTGGGTCTTGCCGAGCTTCGTCGCCTTGCGACGGAAGCCGCGCCCCATCGGGTCCATCGAGCGCACCTCGTCGAGGATCGCACCCTTGATGCGGACCTCGGCGTACTTCTTGAAGTTATTGGATTTTGCCTTGTCGTACTTATCGAACGCGTCGAGCAGGCCGATCATCCCCGCACTGATGAGGTCGTCGACCTCGATGTGCGGTGGCATGCGGCTCGCGATGCGTTGGGCAATGGCCTTCACGAGCGAAGCGAGCTCGGCGACCATGACGTCTTTTTCGGTCTTTGGGGCCATCTTGGCGGAGGTCCGACTTCCCTTGCGCGAATCGTGCGCGCTCCCTGCAATGGGCGTGCGTCGCGGCGTTAGTGTAGCCGACCCCGGTGTTTGTGTCAGTCGGAAGGCAGACCATGCGTGACAGAACTCTCGCCATCGCCACCTTCGTGTTGGTTCTGGCCGTCATGCTCGCTGCGATGGCGTTCACTTTGTGGCGCGTCGAGCGTGCATCCATTGCGACGGACCCGCACGCAGGCTACGAACTCCAGGCGCTGGTCGACGCCGGGTTGAAGGTCGATACGCGCATCGACGCCGGCGAGGTCGGGCGCCTCGTGAGCGCGGGCCTCGTCCACACGAGCCGGGTGCATCTCGTCGTCAACGCGCTCGGGCTCTTGATGACGGCCCTCTTCTGGTGGCGCTTGAACCCCGCCCTGCGCGGCCCGAGGCACACGTGGATCCTACCGGCGATCGTTGTCGTCGCGTCGACGGGTGGTTTCTTCGTGTCCTACCTCGTGCGCGCGGGGCCAAGCGGTGGTGCCTCGGCCGCGGTCTATGGGGTCCTGGCGGCGGTGGCCGGGGCGACCTGGGCGCGGCGACGCGAGCTCCCTGAGCGGGCACGGTTCGTTGCGCCGTTCGTGCTGACGCTGTTGTCGCTTGGCGCCGTCGTGATCGTTGTCGGCAAGCCGGGCATGGATCACGCGGCCCACCTCGGTGGGTGGGCGGTCGGGCTCGCCACTGGATTCGCGGCGCGGCACCCCCGCGGTCGGGCGGTGCTCGGCGGGCTGGCCGCGCTGTGTATCGTGGTCGCGTTGACCTTTTGAATTTCTAACGGCGGCCGATGCCGCGGTACTTGAAGCCCTGGCTCGTGAGCTCGCGCGGCTCCCAGAGGTTGCGCCCATCATAGAGCCAGTGGTCGCGCATCAACGCCCAGACCCGCTCCCAGTCGGGGGCCGTGAACTCGGACCACTCGGTCACGAGGCACAGCGCGTCGGCGCCTTCGATCGCCTGGTACGGATCTTCGGCGTAGCGGATGCGGTCACCGAGGATGTGATGGGCGGTCTCACGCGCGGCGGGATCGTACGCGACGACCTCGGCCCCGGCGGCGATGAGGCCTTCGGCGAGCGGTACTGACGGCGCCTCGCGCATGTCGTCGGTTTGCGGCTTGAACGCGAGCCCCCAGAGGGTGATGCGCTTGCCGCTGAGGTCGTTGCCGAGGTCGGCCTTCACCATCTCGACGAGGCGGACTTTCTGCGCCTCGTTCGCGGCGGTCGCGGCGCCAAGGATGCGCAAGGGCGTCGTGTACTCCTCGGAGGTCTTGAGGAGTGCTGCGACGTCCTTTGGAAAGCAGCTGCCGCCGTAGCCGAGACCGGCCTTGAGAAAATGCGGGCCAATGCGTGAGTCGGCGCCCATGCCGCGGCGCACGTTCTCGATGTCGGCGCCGACCTTCTCGCACAGGGTCGCGATCTCGTTCATGAACGAGATACGGGTCGCGAGCATCGAGTTCGACGCGTACTTGGTCATCTCCGAGCTGCGCACGTCCATCAGCAGGAACTTCGCGCCGTCGGCCGTGAGCGGGCGATACAGGCGGCGCATGACCTCGACCGCGCGGTCGTCGGAGGCGCCGACGATGATGCGGTCGGGGCGCATGAAGTCGGGCACGGCCACGCCCTCGCGCAGAAACTCGGGGTTCGAGACGACCGCGAAGGGTTCTTTGCTCTTGCTCGCGATGATCGCGCGGACCTTGTCGCAGGTGCCGATCGGCACCGTCGACTTCATCACGACGACCTTGAAGCCATTGAGCGACAGCGCAATCGCCTCGGCGACCGCGATCACGTAGCGCAGGTCGGCCGAGCCATCGTCGCCCGGCGGGGTGCCGACCGCGATGAACACGACCTCGGAGTCGCGCACGGCCTTGGCGAGATCGTCGGTGAACGCGAGGCGGCCACGGGCGACGTTCTTCGGGACCATCTCTTCGAGGCCCGGCTCGTAGATCGGGAGCTTGCCCGAGCGCAGCGTGGCGAGCTTGTTCTGATCGTTGTCGACACACACGACGCGATGCCCGAGCTCTGCAAAGCAGGTGCCCGCGACGAGTCCGACGTATCCGGTTCCGACGACGGCGACGTTCATCATAACGACGATCCTTTCCAGCTCACGCGGCTCGCGGAGCCAGCGCCAGCCCGCGCGCGCGAGCCAAGGGCGGCTGCATATCAGGGGCAAATCGCGGTAGCAACCCGAAGCACCTGGGGCTAGAAGAGCGCCGCAGATGCGCACCTTCTATCTCGGCCTGTTGCGCCATCGGATCCTGGCTCTCGCCGCGCTCCTCGCGGTGACCGTCGGGTTTGGACGACTGCTCGTCGACCCGTCGCGGCTGCTCGTCGACTTCTCGCTCGAAGCGCTGCTGGTGCCGGACGCGGCCGCGCGCGCCGACCTACAGGCGCTGCACGCCGACTTCGGCGACGACGTAGGCATGGTCGGGGTGTTGATTGCGCTGCCGGTCGGCGGCGCGCGCACGGTGTTCGACCCGGCGGTACTTGCCGAGATTGACGCGCTCGGCCAATGGCTCGAGGCGCGCCCCGAGATCGACGCCGAGGGTGTCGTGACGCTGCTCGATCTGCCCGACCTGCGCCGTGCCGAGATCACGCCCGAGGCGCTGCGTGGCCCCGTCGCGGGGCGCGAGGCGACGATCCAGTCGTTGCTCGCGCATCGCAGCTTCCAGGGGATCCTGCTGGCCAGCGATTCGCGTGCGACGTTCGTGGCCGCGCCGTTCGGGGTGAGCGCGAGCGACCTGCGGCTGCCGTTGTTGGACGACCTCACGGTGCGCGCCGAGGCGCTGGAGACGCGCCTTGGAGGCGGCGCGGAGGTCCATCTGGTCGGCGTGCCGCTCGTGCAGGCGACCTACGCGCGGGTGGCGCTGCGCGACATCGTGCTGCTCGTGCCGGTGACGATCCTGGTGATTGCACTCTTGTTGGGGCTGGCGTTCAGGCGCTCTTATGCGGTCGTCGGGCCACTCACCGGGGTCGGGCTCGCGACGATCTGCACGCTCGGCCTCATTCAGGCGTTGGGGTTGCCCTTCGACATGGTCAACTCGGTCGCGGGCGTGGTCATCCTGGTCGTCGGCGTGGCCGAGGGGGCGCACATCGTCGCGCGCCATCGCGAGGAGGTCATGCGCCTTGGACCGGGCGGCGATCGGACCGAGGCGATCTTGCGCACGATGGAAGTGATGACGCCCGCGTGCTTCGTCACGTCGGCGACGACCGCGGTCGGGTTCGCGTCGCTCGCGACCGCGCAATTGCCGGCGATCGTCGGCTTCGGGTTGGTGCTGGCGGCGGGCGTGATGATGGCGTGGGCGATCCAGATGCTGCTCATGCCGATCGTGTTGTCGTTTACGACGGTCAAGGCTGGGCCGCTGATCGACCTGCAGGTGGGCAATGGACTTTTCGAGCGCTGGCTCGATCGGATAGCGACCTATGTGCTGCGGCAGCCGATGAAGATCGCGATGGTCGGGCTCGTGACGGGCGTTGTCGCGGGGATCGGCGCGCTCGGGCTGCATGCGGACGCGCGCGCCACGGGCGAGTTGGAGGCGAATCATCCAGTCGCGCACGGGCTCGCGACGATGGAGGCGCGCCTCTCGGGCGTGCTGGTGCACGCGATCGCGTTGAGCGGCAACGCCGGCGGCGCGTGCCAGAGCGATGCCGACTGCCAACCCGACGGACCGCGGTCACACCCGGTCTGTAAGCGCGTCGACCTCGCCTTTCGTGCGGTCACGAGCTTGCGCGATTCGCTCACCGACCTGAGCAGCGTGACGAACGAGCCGCTGTTCGAGGCGTTGGACGAGGCGCTCCACGGCGACGGGCTCGCACCCGATGGCACCTGCACCGAGACGGTGGCGACCCCTGACGTGGTCGCGTTCATCGCCGACCTCGAGGCCTGGATCGCTGCTGACGGCACGAATGCGCGCGGTGGCACGCGGCCGCTGGTGTCACGCACCGCGAGCATCGTCGACCTGCTCGTCGACCTCGGGCAAGGCGCCTCGCCGTCGAGCGACGTGGGCGTCATCGCCGAGCGCATCGCCATCCTCGAAGGCGGCGCCCCCGAGCTGGTCGGCCGCTACCTGACGCCCGACCACACGCGCACGCAGCTGGTGTTGCGCGCCAACGACATCGGGCTCGCAGCCTGGCGCGACTTCGAGCCGCGCTTGAAAGTCGAGGCCGACCGACTCGCCAAGCGGCACGGCCTCGACGGACGCGTGACGATGGTCATCACCGGCGGAGCGACGCTCGCCGAGAAGGCGATCTCCGGCATCGCGACCGACCTCCTCGATTCGATCTTCTACGACTTCCTCTTGATCCTCGCGTTCATCGTCGGGCTCGTGCGCAACTTCCGGCTCGGCCTCCTGGCGATGGTCCCAAACCTGTGGCCGCTCATCATCACGCTCGGCATGATGGGGTTCCTCGACATCCCGATCCGGGCCTCGACCATCATCGTGTTCTCGGTGGCGCTCGGCATCGCGGTCGACGACACGACCCACTTCGTGCACCGCTATCGCGAGGAGGTGCGGCTCGACGGCGAAGGAAGTGCGGCGATCCGGCGGACGCTCATCGCTACCGGGCGGCCGATCGTGCTGACGTCGATCATCCTGGTCGCCGGCTTTCTCGTGAACGCGTTCTCGGACTTTATGGCGATCGTCGAGTTCGGCGTGCTCTCCGCGATAACGCTCGGGCTCGCACTCGTTGCCGAGTTGTTCCTCACGCCGGCATTGCTGATCCTCGCCAAGGGCAGGCTCGGCCGCCTCTGACAAGGCTACGCGGGGAACTGCACCAGGTCGCAGGCGATGTCGACCTCGGCGCCGAGCCCGGGCGAGAGTTGTTCCCATACCGCCGCATCGGTCGTGCGGTCACCGATGACGAGCGCACGCAGGTGCTCGTTGCGCGTGAAGCGGCCGGGGCGCACGACGTCGCCGGTGCCGCGGAAGCGCGCGATCCAGATCGGACGGCCGATCGCGAACACGAACAAGTGGCCGTTGACATGCAGGGTGACGAGTAGTTCGACCTTGTTGGCGTCATCGGCCAGGCCGCGCAACCGTTCGGCGGCGACGCCCAGCGCGCGCTGAATGGCACGCGTCGTGAGGTCGCGCGTGTCGCGGGCGTTCATGCGCTCGAGGGCCGCCATGACGAGCATCATCACCGCCTCGTCGTGGGTCGGGTGACGCTTGGTCGAAAACGCGTAGGTCGGCAGCTCGGACTGAACCTGCGCGGGAAACGTCGGGCCGAGCGTGTCGGCGCCTGTTGCCGCGAAGAGCCAGTCGCGATAGCGCAGCGGCGAGCAATCCTCGAGCTTGCGGGTCGTGTCGTGCACCTCGGCGACGAGCACCACGTGGCGCGCGCGCACATCCTTCAAGTGACCGGCCATGGCGCCCGGCAGGTTGCCGCGTAGTGGACCCTTGCGCACGAGCATCTCGCCATGAGCGTGAAAGCCGATGCCCCACATGCTGTTGCGCGACGTGCTCGCGTCCCAGTGCGCGGTGAGGTCGAGCACGCGCCGCTGCGACTCGGAGAAGGCCTTGAGCAATGCCGCGTCGCTGACAGCGAGTCCGACTAACGCCTGCATGCCCGGTCTCCCGATGGATGGTCGATTGGCGAAGGGAAGGAAGCGAAGAACCACGTCACGTACGAAGCTTATCAGAGCCCCTCGTTCATCGCACCTTAGGAGAGGCTTCCTCAGTCCAGGCTTCGCCATCCTTGCGCAGAGATGATTGGTCGTCAGGCTGAGCCCGCGTAGATCCTGTGTTCGACTGCTGGTCTACCGACGCGCAGATTCACAACCGATCGGCGGCATCGTGGAGGTGAAACGGGCGCCGCGGCGAGATTGGTGTCGTCTTGACGACGGGACGCCTGTTCTAGGTGGCTGGTGTCAAACAGCGAGGCGGAGCGGATGCAAGGAACGAGGGAAGGGAGCGCGGAGGTGTACTTGACGTACTCCGCACAAGCGACCGACCGAGTGACGCCGCAGCCGCCCGCCGCAGCATTTGACACCAGACACCTAGAGCGCCGATCTGGTTGGGCGACCAAGGAAATGCAGGGAAACGCGAGCAGCGCGAGGAGGGAGCATATCGAGCATATGTGACCGACGAGCAACGAAGCGATGGGACGTGGATCCCTGCATTTCCGCCCGAGTCCAACCTGTTCGGCGCTCTAGCAGGGCCCCCCCTCAACCGCGGGCCGCACGGACGATGATCCGAACTCGGCCTGCTCGCAAGAAGGAAGGCTGACTCCCTTGCGCCTGACGCGTCGAATCCTCGGTTGGCGCTGCACGACTCGATGTCCTGCCGTGGTCGCGCGTGGCCGATCCACGTTCCAACTCAACGACTTATTGGCGCGTGGCGACAGTGTTGCGCGGGGTGGTCCTGGGACTCATCGGTGGCGCCCGGTCCGTCGCGGAGCTCGAGAAGCTGACGGCGTCGATGTAAGCACCTGCCCGCCGCTTGTTCGGCCTGGCAAGGCGACTTCCCGACACCACGGCGCGTGACCTTCTGGTGCGGTTCCAGCCCGACGAGCTGCGCGCTGTCCTGCATGCGCAGATTCGCAGCTTCCATCGCCAGAAGGCGCCCGAACCCGCGAACTTCCGTTGGGGCATCGTCTCGATGGACGGCAAGGCCACCAGCATCCGCGCTTGGGATGGGCGTTACCCCAGCAACAAGGCGCTCGCGGTGTCATCCGCACCGCCACGCTCGTATCGAGCCCTGGCTGCCCGTGCATCGACGCCTTTCCGGTCCCCGCATCGACCAACGAAATGGGCAGTTACCTCGAAGCGCTGCGCGCGCTCGTCGCGACCTACAAGAGCATCGACCTGTTCCGAGTCGTCATGTACGACGCCGGCGCCTGCTTCGAGGCCAACGCGCGCGCGACCAGGGGGCTCGGCCTCCACTACGTAATGCAGCTCAACGAGGCGCAGCCCACGCTCTTTGCAGACGCTCGTCCCGTCGTCGCATCGGCTCCCGAGCACGTCGTCGAGCTCGCCGATCAAGGCGGTCGCGTTTGCTACCGCATCCGCCTGACACGCGAGTTCGAAGGCTTCCTCGACTGGAAGCACCTGCGGACCATCGTCCACACCCACCAAGAAACACTCGCGAAAGACGGCGCAGTCTTACGACGAGGCGACCACTACTTCATCACGAGCTTGGTCCCCACGGCGTTCGACCCCACGGGCTGGGCGCGCCTCATACGGGCTCGATGGAGGGTGGAGAACAACAACCACCACACCTTCGATACGGCCTTGGCAGAAGACGACCACCCCGGGTTCAAGGAGAACGTCATCGGCGCACTCAACCTCATCATCCTTCGCCGCATCGCCTACAACGCCATGGCGCTCTACAGAGCGCGAACGCTGCGCGCCGAGGCAAAGCGTCTCATGCCCTGGCGCGACCTCATCCGCGAGGTCCACATCGCCCTCATCACCGCTACGGCGGCAGCCGTGAACGGACTGCGTGCCCGCGCTCCCCCAGCCTAACAGTGCCCACGATACTCTCGCGCTCGTCTCCCACGATACGCAACGGCGCCAGCCTACCGCGTATCGTGACCTAACAAGCGACCGCGAGAACCATAGCGGCCATCACTGGCTGCAGCGCAGCGGTGTAACGTCAACCCCGGCCGATCGAATCTGTTGGCCAGCCGTTCGAAGGTTGACGTCGCCGCTAACGGCCGGTAGGCTAAAGGTTGCGCTGGCACATGAGGTCACAATTGGGTCACCACCGAGAGAGACTTCGGTTCAGCAGTCCAAGTCAGATGCTGCTGGCGTTCGCGGGTCAGCGTCGGAGCAGTCCGTGGCACGTGTTCAGCTCAAAGAAGCTGCGCGCGGCGGGGGGTCCGTTGATCAAATTCAGATGTTCGCGCCAAGAGAGGGCCAGGCGGCTGTGCAGCGGTTCGGCGAGCGTTCGATCGCGGACCCGCGTCAACGACGTCAACGACGGCAGCGACATCGTGCCAGAGCGTGGTCGTTGATCTCAGGATGCGGCCTAGACCTAAAGTGGTCGTGCTCTTCGTCGTTCACCTGTTGACGACGCTTAGCGGATGCCAGCCAAACCCAGCTCCGGAGCAGCCCGTGACGGATTCGAACAATGCCGTGACCCTGCCGCAACTCTTGCCCGGCGGCGTCTCGGCGGCCGAGATCATGGCGCAGGCGGAGCGCCGAGGCTGGAGCGCGAGCCCGGACCCGGGTCCGGACGGGCAGCTGGCCGTAGTAGTGACGGGTGACGTCGGCTTTGGGGCGCAGCGCGCGGCGGCCCATCTCGTCAATGATAAGCTCGTCCGATGGGTGCTGGACGGTGCCGTGCTCGTCGCGATCGAGGCCGAACTCGGTGCGCCCATTACGGTCGCGAGCCCCGAATCGGTCTGGTACAGCGCGCCATTTGGAGCCCTCGTGCTGGCCAAGGACCGAGGTGAGCGCGGGTGGACAATGGAGTGGCAGTATCTGCGCGCTATGGTCGATGCAGGCGTCATTAGCCAGGAGCAGCTGCGACAGAGGCTCGAGGCGCTAGGGCAGCTGTAGCTCGTTGTTCGGGTGTTGCCGATGGTCGTCAAGCGCGGCGCGCGCAGCTCCCCAGTGAGCGACGAGACCGAGCTGAAGCGGGGAGACATCGTCACGTTCGCCATCGTGCGTGAGCACATGAGCGAGTCGGAGTCGTGGCTCTTGGACCATGGCTTCCTGCGGAGCGATGGCATGTCCAGCACATAGACCGCCTGCGGCTCACGCCTCCGCAGCGCGCTTGGCAACACGCGAAAACGGCCAGCAACGACGCGCTCGGTGCGACGCCGTCGATGGCCGTTTTCAGGAACTCGTTAGCGGGAGAAGACGTAGGTGTTGCCGGTCTTCACTTCGACCCGCACCATGCCCCAGCTCCCGTGCGCGATGACGAGGTTGCCGTCGAGCGGGTCGTAGAAGGTGCCGCTGCGGTTCTGGTTGTCGACGTCACCCGGGCCGCGCATGCACTTGTACCAATCCGAGGTCGTGGACAGGCAGCGGATGCCACCGAGCTCGCTGGGTGAGCCGCCATTCTGTCCGACGATGTCGACCGCGACGATGCGCGTCGTGTCGTAGCCGCCGGTCGTCCAGAGGACCTCGCGCTCGGGATCCCACACCGAGTACGTGTCGCCAATGATGCTCGAGAACAGGTTCTCGCGATCGCCGGTCGCCACGTTCACGCGGTAATAGCGCGTGCCGGTCCCGCCCGAGCCGATGCCGTCGAGCGCGTAGAGCCACGCGACGCCCGCGTCGTCCTCGCGATAGAAGAGGTTCACCGGGTTCGAGGCGAAGTTCCCGGGGCCGTCGCCGAGCGGCCCGGTGCCCGCGGCGAGCCCGTAGTCCGCCCCCTGCTCGGCGGGGGCGCGAGGCGCGTAGGTGTTGCCGTTGGTCGCGGCGAAGCGCGTGACCCAGGTGCACGTCGAGCCGTCGGCCGAGATCCTGGCGATGCCGCGCGGCCCCTTGGCCGGCCCGTTCTGCATGAAGGACAGGAAGAAGTCGCCGTTGGGCGCCATCGTCAGGTTCTGCCCGGTTATCGTCATTTGTTGGCTGTAGCGACCGCCGGCCGTGATGCCGTCGACGCCGTTGATACTACCGTTGTGGCACTGGCTCGCGGGCAGTGAGCTCGGGGGCGCCACGTCCCGATGCAGGAACGACAGCTCCTTCCAGATGAGCGTGCGGTCGCCGGTCGCCGGGTCGATACGCATGATCTGCGGCGGGTGCCCGGACTCCCAGCTCATGGTGTAGAGCATGCCGTCGCTGTGGCGCTTGATGTCCTGCACCGCGCGCAAGGTCGGCCCCTCGCCGCGCTGACCGTCCAAGGTGTAGCCTGAAACGATCGCGCGATTGCCGACCGTTGGGCTCGACCAGTCCACGTCGACCGACAGGATGGCGCCGTAGTAAGTCAACTCGGGGTTGCCGTCGGTGGCCGTGTTGTCTTTCCACTGGGCGCCGACATAGACCTTGCGCTCGGCGTTATCGAGGAAGCCACCGTTCAAGCGCGTGGCGCCGGAGTCGGCCCCGTACTCCCTACGCCAGCGCCGTACGCTCGGCCCGGTGCCGAGCTCGAAGCTGCCCGAGTCGGTCACGTTCTCGCAGCGATTGAAGGCCTCGTAGTCCGGGTGGCTCGCGTCGCGCGGCCGACCGACTTGGGTCGATGCGCAGCGGCAGTCCATCTCGAACTGGGTCTTGTTGTCGATTAGGCGATCGTCGGCCGACGGGCACGCGTAACTCCAGTAAGGGCTCGACTCGTCGGCCACGGTCGACACGCAGCTCGCCGAGCCGTCCACGTTCTTGCAGATCGCCGCGCAAAAGGTCGGGTCCGCGCACTCGTCGATGTCGACGCAGAACTGGTTCATCCCCGAGGTGTCTCCGACCACCGTTCGGCGCTCCCAGCCGTTCGGGCACTCGCACAGGAAGCCCGCCTCGACGTTGCTGCAGCCCGAGGTCGCGACGCCGCAGATCGTCAGCCGATCGAGCGTCGCGCACTCGTCGACGTCGACGCACGGGTCTTCGGGCGCCGCGCCCGCCTTCTCGAATCCGGCCGGGCACGCGCACGTGTAGCTGCCCACCGGGGTGTTGTTGCAGCGCGCATAGGCCGAGCCGCAGAACTCCGTCGGCCCGTCGGCGCACTCGTTGATGTCCTCGCAGCGTCGCCCCGGCTCGGCCGAGGTCCCCGTCGGGCAGGTACACTGGAACGACTCGCCGACTGGCTCGCAGGTCGCGCCCTCCATCCAACATATCGTTGGATTGTCGGTGCAGGCGTTGCGCTCGGGCTCGTTGATGTCCTCGCAGCGTCGCCCCGGCTCGGCCGAGCTCCCCGTCGGGCAGGTACACTGGAACGACTCGCCGACTGGCTCGCAGGTCGCGCCCTCCATCCAACATATCGTTGGATTGTCGCTGCAGGCGTTGCGCTCGGGTGCTGCTTCGACGGCGGGCTCGCAGGCCAGCAGGAGGCTTGGAACCACGAGCGAGAAGAGGACACGGGCATGAGACATCATCGGCGGCTCCTTATGTCGACCGACAGTTAAACGAGGCGCTGGGCACCGGCAACACCCATGTCGGCCGCGTATGAGCAGCGTATGTGCCCGCGCGAGAGCTCGATCGATACTCGGACGGCACACTCGCCCCGGCGAATCCGCTACCGCGCCGCAGGTCGCGGCGAGCCAGATCCGGTTATTGGCGACGAACGGGTCGGCGCCCGCTGGCAGCGGTCCGGCGTCGCAGTTGGCGCCGTCGAAGTTCGCGCCGCGATCGCACCGCGGCACGCCCGCCGCCGCCGTGTAGTTCGCGTGCCCCTCCCCCAGGAAGGCCGTGCGGTGAGCCGGCGGCCTGAGGTCGAAAAGGCGTGCTCACTTGGAACGGGGCTGCGCCGAGGTCGCGCAGGCTCGTCTGGCGCACGATGCCGAACAGGATGAGGGCGTATACGTCGACGAAGTAGCCCAGCGCAAAGACCCCCCACGATGATGTTGAACGGGGAACGCGTTGGGCGCCGGGTGGCTCACGTCCATTGCACGAGCATCGGGACCTGGTCGGCGGCCGCCTGACGCATGAATGTCATGAGGCCCTGCAGCACGGCCAGAAGCCACTCCTTGTCCTCGTCGTCGAGCGGGCGTTGCGCAAACGGATGCAGCGCACAGAGCGCGTCACTCGCGAGGCGCTGGCGCACGTCGCGTGCCGACATCGACTCGATCGCGTGGGCGATGGCGGAGACAGTTGTTGGATGCAGCACGCGCGCGTGTGGGTGCGCGTGCGGCGCAGGTTCACCGCAGGCGTCGTTCGCGAGGAAGCTCAGCGGACCGTCGCCGCCGGTCGGGCTGCCGGTAAGCAGGAAGTGCACGCCGGCGAAGGCGTCTTCGAGCTCGTAGACGGCGGGGTCGAGCGCGCCGTCGTCGTGGTCGTGGTCGCGGGCTCGGTCGAGCGGACCGGATCGGAGCTTGATGAGATCGTCGTCGGTCAGTCGCAGCAGGGCGCCGTTCATGGTCGCTTGATCGCATGTTTCGGCGCGCGCGCCCAGATCGGCGGCGAACGGGGGTGTGATCGAAATTGAGGGGGATGGCCCTGGGAGCGGGTCGGCCCTGGCAGCCGATGCGGCGAGGAAGGGTTTGCGATCGCAGTGGATCACGGCGGGCCCCACTTCATCAAGTTCTTCGGCTCTCTTCTGCTGCCGACCGCATGCGGGGTTGAGTCAAGTGCCCCCTCACCTCCAATCACACCCGGATGATGTTCCACGGAGACACTGAGAACACGGAGATTTGAAGCTGAGGCATGAGGACGTCTGCGAGCGCGTCATCGGCGTGGCCGTCGAGGTTCATTGGCATCGGGCACGCCAAAGGCCGTCGGGCGCTGGCTTCCAGCTCCGCCTCCGTGATCCCCGTGTCTCCGTGGTTCGTCCGTTGTCGGATCGCGCCCCGAGCCATTTGCCCCCACATCTTGAATCACACCCGGCGAACGGCTGTGTGGCGCGCTACGGGGTGGTGGCTGAGCCGAAGCGGGCCGTCAGCTCGTAGACGACCTGGGCGCTTTCGTTGGCGACCCGCGGCGATGCGACCGGAAAGCTTCCCGCGTAGCCGAGCGCACGCAACGTGATGCCCAATGGTGCCGCCGAGTGACCGGGAACGAGCTATTGCCGAGCAGCAGGACTTCCTGCTGGGTCACGTCGACATCGGCGACCACGATCGACACGAGCGGGCCATCGGCGGACTTGCGCTCGATCCCGCGGAAGAGCCAATTCAACGAAGCGCGGATCGAGAACTGGGCAAAGCAGGTGAGGCGATGGAGCCGCTCGGGCGCGGCATATCGGCGTACGAGGGCCGCCAGACCAGCTGCGTAGGCGCCATCGGGATCCACCGCGAGCGTCGGGCTTGGCCCGAGCGGCAGAAGGGGATCGGTGTCGCCGAGGGCGGCCAGCTCACGCAGGGTTGTGACAAGTGATGAACAAGTGATGGCAGGTCGGCGCACGGGATCGGATAGAACGCGTGCGCGGCGACGTCCTCGAAGTTCGGACCGGGGGATTCGACAGTGGCCAACATACATCAGGGGCTGCAACACGATCGGCAGCGACGCGGCCGCCGACTTGCGCCGGACCGCGGCGCGCGAGCTTGCCGACCGATCCCAAGGTCGCTACCTTCCGCGGCGACAAAACCCGCCAAGGCTATGCGCGCAAGCGTATCCTCAAACCGGCGGGTGACTCATTTGTGGGGGTAGCCTGGTCACCGCGCGCGAGCTTTCGGCGACCGCCGACGTGCAGCAGGTTGGGTCGCTTCGGCGTCGTTGGCCGCGACCAGGGCGGCAGCCCAGCTCCCGAATCGGCGCCGTCCTGCGACGTAGAGCTTGCCGTTGCGGCGCACCATCGCCACCGAGTTCACGCGCAGCCCATTGGCGAGATCCTCGCGGATGGCAGCCACGACGGCTTCCCTCGTCCACGTGAGCGTCTCGGGCGGCCCACACCCTGCGGCCTCGAACGCTGCCTTCCACCCTCCGAAGTGCCGGCGCGCTCCGGCCGACACGAGTGGGTGGTCACCGGCGTGCACCTTTTGCCCGTGCTCGGCCACCAGCGCGCGGATGCGACGCAGCACCTCGCCGGCGCTGAGGTCGACCTGCTTGTGCTCGTCGTAGTCGAAGCCTGCCGCCGCGACGGCCGCTCCCCACGAACCGAAGAACCGCGCGGCAGCGGCATAGAGCCAGTCCCCTCGGTTGGCGCCGGAGTTCAGGGGCTGGCCCGCGGCGGCCCGACGACGAATCTCGTCCAGAGCCGCCTGTGCTGGCGAACCTGGCTGCTTCGAGGCGGACGCAAGGGTGCTCTTCTTCGCTTTCATGGGTGATACCATCGACTCGCACTGGGTGGTCCGTCAACGGGCATCCAAGACCGTCGCGCGATCTGCGACGCCTTGACCGACACTGCGCAGGCGGCACATGTTGGCGCATGATCCCAGTCCCGCCCGCTGCCTCCACTCCCCAACATCCCTGGCCGGCCAGCTTCTGGGTCACCGCCCGCGCCGACGATCCACCGCGCCTCCTCGGCAGCCAGTTCCCCGGTGCCACGGAGCCCGAGTGGATGACCGAGCGCCTCGGCCGCCTCCTCGACCTCGATGTTCGCACGCTCGTCTGCCTTCAACCTCTGGGCGAGCGCGGTCGCGGCGGTGACCTGTTCCCTGACCACCTCACCGCGTTCGAGCGGCTTGCAGCCACCCGCGCGCTCGCCGTCACGACTCACCGTCTGCCCATCACCGACATGGGAGTGCCGGCGCCTGACCTTATGCGCGGCATTCTCGATGCCATCGCCGAGGGCCTGCTGCGCAGCCGCGTCCTCGTTCACTGTTGGGGCGGTCACGGCCGGACCGGCACCGTCGTGGGTTGCTGGCTCCGCGAGCAGGGACTCGATGGCGAGGCCGCCCTCGCCACCTTGGCCGCCGCTCGCCGCCATCACAACTTCGGACAACCGGCACCGCAGACGGACGATCAGCGGCGCTTCATTCACGGTTGGAGCTGGCCGGACTCGAAGCGGATAGCGTTCGTCTCGACCCAGCGGTAGGTCCCGTCCGCGAGCGCAGCGGCGGGCCCGAGCTCGGCCGCGAGGTGGTGCGGCGTTATCAACACTTCGAGTTGATAGGCGCCCGCAGCAGTGACCGGAATCTGCTGCCAGGTACCCGGCGTCGACCAGCGCGCAACCTCGCGACTGCCGGTCGCATCGCTGTGCCACACGATCGACTCGATGACGGCCGCGCTGCCGTCGGTCCAGCGCGCGGATGCGGGCGGCCGGGGTGCGTCGGGTGAGCGAGCCCAGAGCATCGTGCCCGCCGCGAGCGACACGGTCGCTCCGAGGTCATGCAAGGCGCCATCTGGGCTCTCGGCGATGAGGGCCGGGTGCGGCGGCTCGCCGAGGACTTCGAACACGACCGCGACGCGCCCTTCGTAAAAAGCCCGCTCGACGGCGATCGGATCCGCGACATCGGCGGTCGGCACGAAGACGCGGTTCTGCACCCAGCGAAAGACGCGCGCATAGCCGTCGAGACGTTCGCCGTCGGATTGCCAGACCGGGCCGCCGCGGCCCAGATAGTCGCCTCTGGTACCCGTCGAACGACCGCACCAATACTCAATGGCCTCCGGGTGACAGCGCGCGTGCAGTAGCTCTGTCCTCAATGCCTTGCGGAAGGCATGATCAGGCCGACGCTCATAGACTTCTGGGCGGACAGGGCGTCCGTCGATGAGCACGGTATCCCACAGTTCATGCACGCGATCCGCGCCGACGGACGCAGCTACCCGAACGCGCGTGCCATCCGTGACGGCCCTCCGTTTGCGAGCAGGAACCCATACGAGGAGGCCGACGCGGTCCTCATCGGACTCCCAGCACAGTGCCTCGGCCAGCAGCCATGGGGCCACGGGCAGGACGCGGCCGGTGCGCTCAGAAGAGGTCTTGCCAAGCTCAGGACGGATTCGAACCGTGCCCAGACGTAGGTCGAGATCGCGCCATTCCAGTGCAAGGCACTGAGAGAGGCGGAGCCCCGTGCCCCGGAGCAGCACGGTCAGGCGGTACACGGCCGACCAGATCGGGGCGTGCTTCTTGGCGGTCGCGAAGTCCTTGGCCAGCGCGACGACCGCGTCTACCTCCGCCCATTCAGGAGCAATCACCTCGTGCACGACACGTGGCGGCATGCGTGGTCGGGCGAGTGGAGACACGTAGCTCCGATGCTCCTCATGCTCCGAACACCATCGCCACCACTGAGCGACGATCCCGAGGGTGGTCCGCCGCGTCGATGATTCGCGGCCGAGGGCCGCGCGGTCGGCGTCATAGCTCTCGATCAGGCTGCGAGAGAGAGCTGAAGCGTCTACGACCTTCCGCTCAAGGCACCAAATCAGGAAGAGGCGGAGTTGGGAGCGATGTGAGTCGATCGTCGCCTGTGCACTGGTGCGGCAGAGGTCGCGCAGGTACGCATCGATCAATGATTCGAGGCTCGGTACTTGGACGAGGGCAGCAGGCTTCCAACGTCGACCGAGGGCGCCAGCTTCTTCGATTTCGCGCCGGAGTTGCTCAGCCGAGCGCTTCGTCGGGCATTGCCGAGATCGAGGCTTGCCGTCGGGATCGCGCCACCGGACGCGCTGACCACCGCCTCGTTTTTCAATTGTTGCCATGCACAGAACTCCCGCCACCAACGGTCTACTGCTTCAAGTCCACCCCATCGATAGCGGGTGGATCTGCCAGGCCCACCATAGCAAGTCCATGGCTCCACGATGTCTTCTGGGTTCTTGTGCATGCACTGGCGCAGGAAGGTGCGCGAGATCCCGAGCCAAGCCAGAACCTCCTCAGTCGAGCACCAACGTGCCAGGGATCCCATCGTTACTGCCCCGCTGCGGCGCTGCGACGCCCGCAGCTACCCGGACGAGTTGGCTCGACTCGGGTGGCAAGAGGGGATGTAGCGGTAGTACCCAAGATATCCTCAGAACGCGGGGCAACAGTCAAGTAGGGGATGGTTTGGGAACACGTCAACCCTGATCGTCATCCGGAACGATCCGCTGCATGGTCGCCCGTTGCCACCGGCGTGTCGCAACGGTCCAGTAGTGTCGTGGCGCGGAGGGCCTCAAGGCTCTGACAACGGCGGCCCAAAGAAGCGTCGAGCGCCGTCAAGCGACCGCGCCCAACGCCACCCAAGTCGTCGCTGTCCGCCGCAGAACGGGCCGAAGTGGCCGACGCAGGCATCACGGCGCCATCGTCGTGATGTAAGCAACCACCGTGCGCCATCGTCGTCCTCGCCGATGCCGGCAACGCACGAGGTCTTCGGCAGCGCCACGTGTTCAGCAACCGCGCCCCGACGAAGCCTTACGAACAGGGCCTGAACCTCGAGCGGCAAGCTCATCCCCGTCTCCTCCTCGATAGGGCCATCGTGCGTCAGTTCGCTTCCGCTCATCGGCGACGAGCAGCTTCGCAGTGCCGAATCAAAAGGCTCCGGGCGGCGCGCCTGGGCAACTTCGCACCGCCTCGTTCGATCGTGTTCGTCTCTCAACCTCAATCGCTGGCGTTCGGCTGGCGACGTTCATCAATTTCCGCCTGAGCTCGCGCGGCGCGACGGGTCTCCTGCAATGCCAGGACCCTGACCCAGACGGCCTGGAATTCGGGTGACTCCTTCGTACCGCCCCCTTTGCAAATAGCGTCGAGATCGAGAAGCAAGCTGTGCTCTTCATCTCGGCGTTCAATTGGATCGGGTTCGCTTCGACTTGACGACGAATAATCGGATGGCGGCCCCGACCCAAACCGGCGAGACGCCCCTTCTGCGAAGTTCGCGTCTTCCACGGCCTCGGCCTCGGCTCTTGCCTTGCGGCGGCGGTAGCCTTCGAGCTGCAGATCCCGTCCACCCCAGCCGCCAGGATCAAGCACTCGCAAGTACGCTACGGCGGCGCGCCAATCGCT
>Ga0209591_10001427_pt1 | contig 29709 bp, 24 predicted proteins | sample MAT01_FD_187207 | JGI IMG/M metagenome (GOLD analysis project Ga0209591, IMG submission 187207) | Freshwater microbial communities from Lake Fryxell liftoff mats and glacier meltwater in Antarctica - MAT-01 (SPAdes) (version 2) | ecosystem: Environmental > Aquatic > Freshwater > Ice > Liftoff... | reverse complement strand
CCGCCGTTGCCGCCCTTCCCTGTGCCAGCGATCGTGTCTTTTCCGTCCCCTGTATTCAGTTCGCCACTGTTAACGATGCCTATCCCAGTACTGCCGTTGCCGCCGTTGCCATCAATGTCGCCGCCGTTGCCACCGTTGCCACCAGTACCAGTGCCGGCGATCGTGTCGTTTCCGTCTCCTGTATTCAGACTGTCACTGTTGACAATGCCTGTGCTAGTACCGCCGTTGCCGCCGATGCCGCCGAAGCCGCCGAAGCCGCCACTGCCGCCACCCCTAAAGCCGTCGCCGCCGTTGCCACCAGTACCGATGCCAGAGATAGTGTCTTCTCCGTCCCCTGTATTTAGTTTGCTACCGTTAGCAATCCCAGTTCCAGTACTGCCGTTGCCACCGTTGCCACCGTCACCGCTGTCAAAGATCTTAACAACGTTGCCATCCTCAAAGATGGGAGCGCCGCCGTTGCCGCCGTTGCCGCCGTTGCCGCCGTTGCCGCCATTCCCAGTGCCCACGATCGCGTCTTTTCCGTCCCCTCCATTCAGTTCGCCACTGTTAGCAATCCCAGTTCCAGTACTGCCGTTGCCACCGTTGCCACCGTTGCCACCGTCGAAGCTGTAAAGGCTGTCAGCGCTGTTGCCGCCGTTGCCGCCGTTGCCGCCATTCCCAGTGCCAGCGATCGCGTCTTCTCCGTTCCCTGTATTTAGTTTGCCACTGTTAGCAATACCCGTGCCAGTATCGCCGTTGCCGCCATTACCGATGCTGATCAAGAAGCCGTCGCCGCTGCCGTCGCTGCCGATGCCGCCGTCGCCGCCATTACCGATGCCGGCGATCGCGTCGTTTCCGTCTCCTGTATTCAGTTTGCTACCGTTATCAATACCTGTGCCAATACCGCCGTTGCCGCCGAAGCCGCCGATGCTGCCAATGCCGCCGTCGCCGCCCTTCCCTGTGCCAGCGATCGCGTCTTCTCCATCCCCTGTATTCAGACTGCCACTATTAGCAATGCCTGTGCCAATATTGCCGTTGCCACCGTAGCTGCCGTAGCCGTCGTTGGTGCCGTTGCTGCCGTCGCCGCCCTTCCCTGTGCCAGTGATAATGTCTTCTCCGTCCCCTGTATTCAGACTGCCACTGTTGGCAATGCCTGTTCCAACACCACCGTCACCGCCAGTGAAGCTGCCGGCGCTAAAGGGGGTGCTGCTGTTGGCACCTTTGCCGCCAGTACCGATGCCAATGATTGTGTCTTTTCCGTCCCCTGTATTTAAACTGCCACTGTTAGCAATACCTGTCCCAGTACCGCCGTTGCTGAGGAAGAAATTGTTGCCGCCCTTCCCTGTGCCAGTGATAATGTCTTCTCCGTCCCCTGTATTCAGACTGCCACTGTTGACAATGCCTATGCCAGTACCGCCGTTGCTGCGGAAGAAATTGTTGCCGCCCTTCCCTGTACCAGTGATAATGTCTTTTCCGTCCCCTGTATTCAGACTGCCACTATTGACAATACCTGTGCCAGTGCCGCTGTCGTCGTCGCCGTCGCCGCCGTTCCCTGTGCCAGTGATCGTGTCTTTTCCGTCCCCTGTATTCAGACTAGCACTGTTGACAATGCCTGTGCCAGTACCACCGTTGCTGCCGATGAAGTTGTCGCCGCCGTTGCCGCCGGTACCGATGCCGATGATCGTGTCTTCTCCGTCCCCTGTATTCAGTTTGCCAGTGTTAGCGATACCTATCCCAGTATTGCCAATGCCCTCGTTGCCACCTTCCCTGTAGCCTGGGCTGCCTTTGCCGCCGTTGCCACCAGTACCAGTGCCAGTGATTGTGTCGTTTCCGTCTCCTGTATTCAGTTTGCCACTGTTGATAATGCCTGTGCCAGTACCGCCGTTGCCGCCGTCACCGGGACTACTACCAGGTCCGTAGACTTCGCCGGCGTTGCCGCCGTTGCCGCCATTACCAGTGCCAACGATCGCGTCGTTTCCGTCCCCTGTATTCAATTTGCCAATGTTAACGATGCCTGTCCCAGTACCGCCGTCGCCGCCGGGTATGCCGTATTCTTCTATGACGCCGCCGTTGCCGCCGTTACCGCCATTACCAGTGCCGGTGATCGTGTCTTTTCCATTTTCAGTATTCAGATTGCCACTGTTGCTAATACCAGTTCCAGTACCGCTCTCGTAGCTGATGACGTCTTCAAGGCGATCGCTGCCGTCAATGCCGTTACCAATACCAGCGATCGCATCTTTCCCTGAGAGTGTACGAATGTAACCTCCAGTTAAAATATCAATACCAATTGCTACAGAGGCATTTAATTCTTCTCCAACTAAAGTGTCGGAGCCAGTAGTGCCGATGAAATTGGGTGGAACGGTAAGTCTAGGCATGATCAAAATCCTCTTAATTGGGTTTAATATGGTTGCTTTGCTCATTTGGATGAGCCGTTTCTCAAAAAAATTCCCGGAATCCTTTATCCAAGAGCGATTCAGTGATTGAGTTCGCTGTTGTAGGAATCACTTCCGGCAATGAAGTTCCAAATAATCAGATTTTACGGGATTAAAACTTGCTTGCGATGCGATCGCGTCCGATGAATTTCTTCTGCGTTCAACTAGTGGGTCATCTCACAAGCTGATAGCCATTTCCATAATCGGGAAATCACCTATGGACGTTACGAGAAAAGGAAATTTTATTACTTACCTTAATAACAGTACAATTGTCAGCATCTTAAGATTTAATAGAATCTATCTTTAGACGTATTACAACATTTATCTTTAAGTAGATTTATGTAGTTTGTAGTATCTAGCTATGAACCATCCTAGAACTGCACCTACAGGGCACGTAAATCGATAGAATAATGCTCTGTACAATTGGTGCATTATTTCCATGACTGCCACATCCCCTGCTTTCTTTTCTCCCCAAGAAATCGCTGCTGAAGGTCTTAAGCCAGAAGAATACGCAGAAATTGTCCGTCGATTAGGACGTCATCCCAACAAAGCCGAACTGGGAATGTTTGGGGTGATGTGGTCAGAGCATTGCTGTTACAAAAATTCACGACCTCTACTCAAACAATTTCCTACCGATGGCGATCGCATCCTCGTAGGCCCTGGTGAAAATGCTGGTGTTGTAGACTTGGGTGACGGATTCCAATTAGCCTTTAAAATTGAATCTCACAACCATCCTTCAGCAGTCGAACCCTTTCAAGGAGCCGCAACGGGAGTAGGAGGCATTCTCAGAGATATCTTTACAATGGGTGCGCGTCCCATTGCGATATTAAACTCGCTGCGCTTTGGTTCCCTAGAAGATGCCAAAACCCAAAGGTTATTTACTGGTGTAGTCGCAGGAATTGCCCATTATGGTAATTGTGTGGGAGTACCCACCGTTGGCGGCGAAGTTTACTTTGACCCTGCTTACTCTGGTAATCCTCTAGTGAACGTGATGGCGCTAGGGTTGATGGAAACGCCAGAAATTATCAAATCTGGAGCATCTGGTTTAGGCAACCCCGTGCTATATGTTGGTTCTACCACGGGACGCGATGGCATGGGAGGCGCAAGTTTTGCTAGTGCAGAATTGAGTGATCAATCAATAGATAATCGTCCTGCTGTGCAAGTAGGCGACCCCTTTTTGGAAAAGTCGTTAATTGAAGCTTGTCTGGAAGCATTTAAGACAGATGCAGTTGTCGCCGCCCAGGATATGGGAGCAGCTGGGATTACCTGTTCTACCTCAGAGATGGCGGCAAAAGGTGGTGTGGGAATTGAACTAGATTTAGATAAAATTCCCGTCAGAGAAACGGGGATGGTTCCCTATGAATACCTGCTTTCAGAATCTCAAGAACGAATGCTGTTCGTTGCCCACAAGGGGCGTGAGCAGGAATTAATCGACATTTTTCACCGTTGGGGACTTCAAGCCGTTGTCGCTGGAACAGTCATCGCTGAACCCATCGTGCGGATTCTCTTTCAGGGTGAAGTAGTAGCAGAAATTCCGGCTGAGGCTTTGGCGGAGAATACCCCACTGTATCATCGAGAATTGTTGACAGAACCACCAGAATATGCACGTCAAGCTTGGGAATGGACTTCTGATTCCTTGCCTCCTTGCACAACTGCTGGAATAGAACTCCAAGGAGTCCTGCAAAGTTGGAATGATATTTTGTTAACTTTGCTCGATACGCCCACGATCGCTTCTAAAAACTGGGTGTATCGTCAGTATGACCATCAAGTACAGAATAATACTGTAATACTACCAGGTGGTGCAGATGCCGCCGTTATCCGTTTGCGCCCCCTTGAAGAGAATAGGGGGCAAGGAAGAATTCCCAATGCCCAACGGGGTGTTGCGGCAACGGTAGATTGCAATCCTCGTTATGTTTATCTTGATCCTTACGAGGGAGCGAAGGCTGTAGTGGCAGAAGCTGCACGCAATCTAAGCTGTGTGGGTGCAGAACCCCTAGCGGTGACGGATAATCTAAATTTTGGCTCTCCAGAAAAACCCATTGGTTACTGGCAATTGGCAGAAGCTTGTCGCGGTTTGGCGGAAGGTTGTCGAGAATTGGCAACACCCGTCACAGGCGGAAATGTCTCTTTGTACAATGAAACTCTTGATTCTCAAGGCATTCCCCAAGCCATTTATCCTACCCCAGTAGTGGGTATGGTGGGCTTGATTCCCGATATAACCAAAATTTGTGGTCAAGGTTGGCAAGCATCCGGCGATCTAATTTATCTTCTCGGATTGCCTCTGGCATCCAAAATTAGTTTAGGAGCATCTGAGTATTTAGCTACTATCCATAATACTGTTGCTGGAAAACCGCCACGGGTAGATTTTGACTTGGAACGCCGCGTCCAGAAAGTTTGTCGTGAAGGAATTCGTAATGGTTGGGTACGTTCAGCCCATGATTGTGCTGAAGGGGGAGTGGCGATCGCCATAGCAGAATGTTGCATTGCTGGCAACCTTGGTGCCGAAATTAATTTGAAAATAGCACCAACCCAGGCACTACCTCGCCTTGATGAGGTGCTGTTTGGCGAAGGTGGTGCGCGGATTTTAGTTTCTGTAGCATCGGAACAACAGGAAATTTGGGAATCATATTTACAGGAACATCTAGGTAAAGAGTGGCAAAAGCTGGGTACGGTTGGTAATTCCGACACAAATTTGGCGGTTTTAACCACTGACAACCAAGCCTTGATCAAAGTTAGTATTAAAGATATGAAAGATTACTATTGCCACGCGATCGCCAGACGGCTCGACATCCACACTACTACCCCCAGCTAAATCAGTTAGGAGTTGAAAGTGAGGAGTTAGGAATAAAAACCATAACTCCTAACTTCTAACTCCTCACTTCTAACTGATTTATTAACGTCTCTGAGCATAATTACGGTACTGTTTTAATAGATGGTTAAAGATTTGTTAAGAAATCTTCCACCATTTATCTCCATAATCCCAGTGACTTGACCCCCCCCACCAGGAGCAAAGCTAGCATGATTTCCATTCATTCTGTCACTTCGGATGAATACCCAGACCAAACTAACAACCCAATTAATAGTCATGAAAATCGTCCTGACAAGCCAGAAGAAGCTTGCGGTGTTTTTGGCATCTACGCACCAGGAGAAGACGTTGCTAAAATGACCTATTTTGGATTGTATGCCCTCCAGCATCGGGGTCAAGAATCAGCTGGGATTGCCACATTTGAGGGTACACAAGTACACCTTTACAAAGACATGGGCTTGGTGTCTCAAGTTTTCAATGAATCCATCTTGGAGCAGTTGCCTGGGAGCCTTGCTGTTGGTCATACTCGTTATTCAACTACAGGTTCTAGCCGCAAAGTTAATGCCCAACCCGCAGTCTTAGAAACTCGCTTAGGTTCATTAGCCTTGGCGCATAACGGTAATTTAGTCAATACTGTGCAACTGCGTCAAGAGTTACTTGAGAAGAAATGTAACTTAATCACGACAACAGACTCAGAAATGATCGCTTTTGCGATCGCCGAAGCAATCAATGCTGGCGCAGACTGGTTAGAAGGGGCAATTCAAGCATTTCACCGTTGCCAAGGAGCCTTTAGTTTAGTTATTGGTACTCCCAGTGGCATTATGGGTGTCCGTGACCCCAATGGTATTCGCCCCCTAGTAATTGGGACTTTGGCTGGTAATCCAGTCCGTTACGTTTTGGCTTCTGAGACTTGTGGTTTAGACATCATTGGAGCCGAATACCTGCGAGACGTTGAACCAGGTGAATTAGTTTGGATTACTGAAGAAGGCTTGGCTTCCTATCACTGGAGTCAAAAGTCCGAACGCAAATTGTGTATCTTTGAGATGATTTACTTTGCCCGTCCTGATAGCGTTATGCACAGCGAGAGTTTGTACAGCTATCGAATGCGGTTAGGGCGGCAATTAGCTGAAGAATCTGCCGTAGATGCCGATATTGTCTTTGGTGTTCCTGATTCTGGTATACCCGCCGCCATTGGATTTTCCCAAGCTTCCGGTGTAGCCTACGTTGAAGGACTGATTAAAAATCGCTATGTTGGGCGAACCTTTATTCAGCCAACCCAAGCCATGCGCGAGTCGGGTATCCGCATGAAACTCAACCCCCTTAAAGATGTTCTAGTGGGCAAACGAGTGATTATTGTAGACGACTCGATTGTACGGGGTACTACCAGCCGTAAACTCGTCAAAACCATTCGTGAGGCTGGTGCAATAGAAGTGCATATGCGAATTTCTTCTCCGCCTGTAACTCATCCCTGCTTCTATGGCATCGATACCGATTCTCAGGATCAGCTGATTGCTGCTACCAAGTCAGTAGCGGAAATTGCCAAGCAACTGGAAGTAGACAGCCTCGCCTATCTCAGTTGGAAGGGAATGCTAGAAGCAACACGAGAAGACACCAATAGTTTCTGCTCTGCGTGCTTCACCGGAGATTATCCTGTAGGGATTCCTGAGCAAGTGAAGCGTTCTAAGTTGAGCTTAGAAAAGGTAGTGGTGTAGGGAGCTAGGGCTTGGGGACTGGGAGTGAATAACTCCTAACTAACGCCCCATGCCCACTCAGGCTAAAATAGGTAAATACTCTAACAGGGATGATTTATGAACCAGCCGATATCTGAGAGAGTGCGCTGGACTACCGCCGACTTAGAATTGTTTCCAGATAACGGAAACCGTTATGAAATTATTGACGGAGAATTATTTGTGACCAGAGCGCCTCACTGGAATCATCAAAAAACTTGTGTCAGAATTATTACTCCATTGGATACTTGGTCACAAGCTACTGGTTTGGGAGAAGTTGTAACTGCTCCAGGAATAATTTTTGGCGATAATGATAATGTGATTCCTGATGTCGTCTGGGCTAGTAATAAGAGATTGCCTTTACTTTTAGACGAGGCGGGGCATTTGACTGGTGCGCCAGAACTGGTTGTAGAGGTGCTATCTGCTGGGAGTGAGAACGAAAAGCGAGACAGGGAAATTAAATTAAAGCTTTACTCAGCAAGAGGTGTTAGAGAATATTGGATTGTGGATTGGCGCAACCAACAGGTGGAAGTATATCGACGCGAACAAGCGAGTTTAAAGTTAGTTGCCACCCTGTTCAATGGTGATGAATTGAGTTCACCGATATTGCCTAATTTTACCTGCGCGATCGCCCAATTATTTACTTAAACAAGTTAGTCTATGGGCATTAGCTTTCTGGTTCACACTCCAGAAAATACCAGTCCGCCATCTTAAACTTTATGTACTACATTAAATATTATGCCAGCTATTTAAGCTAATAATAGAATTGTTTCAATGCAGGGGATGAAAATATGAGGGTTTGGCTTGCCTGCTTTTTGGTGCTATTTGCCTTGGCGGAACTGTTCGACTGGTTGCAAGAATTTAATTTGCCATTGCCTATCTATATTTTAGGTGGCGCTTTTTTGGCCGTTGCTTCTAACTATGACAAGATTGTTGGTTCCTATTTCGATGATCCAAGCATCGCAGCATCACTTGAACAACTCCAGTTAGATTTACCAACCCCATCTATTAATTCTATTTCCTTCACCATTGCCAGTTCTGTTGAAGATGCTCAACTAAAAACCCAAAGCGGCTTGTCGCCAGACATCACCTCGAACTAGCAAGTAAATTGCTACATTAAATTAGAGCATCTAACCAATTCAGGCTACCGCAGCAACGCCGTGATTAATGGACTTTTAGAAAAACTCCGTGTCCCGTTTGTCAAAGTTCAGGATTCTGGCGAAACTTCCTTCAGCAAAAGCTGGCTGCAAATTATTTTGATTACTAGTGTGGGAGTCACCGCTTTGATCTGGGGAGTTCGGGAACTCAAATGGTTACAGCCTTGGGAGTTGAGAGTTTATGACCAGATGTTGCGATCGCATCCACCACAAGCACCTGATCGGCGGATTTTGCTGGTAAAAATTACTGACGAGGATCTTAAACGAGAGAAATGGACTCTATCAGATCATACAATCAATCAGCTGTTAGAGAAAATAGAGTCTTATCAACCGCGAATTGTTGGTTTATATCTTTTCCAACCAGAACACAACAATTTGGCGGCTAATCTGCAAAATCAAGACAATATTATCAGCACTTGTTTGTTTAGCAGTTTGGGTAGAGATGAAATGCCACCGCCACCCAATTTTCCTATAGATAATGTTGGGTTTAGCGATGTGGTTGCTGACCATGAAAACGACCAAATTCTCCGCCGCAGTTTGTTATTTGCTAACTCTACAGACAAGAAATGTACAACATCATTTGCATTTGGTGCCCTAATTGCCATTAATTATCTGGAAAAACAAGGCATTGAATACCAGTTCACTAAAAAAGGGGATTTTCAGTTAGGTAAAACCCTCTTCCCACGTTTAGAAGCTAATTCTGGTAGCTATCAACATCTCGATGCAAAGGGCTATCAAATATTATTAAATTACCGTCACCCCAACAGCCTCGCCGACCAAGTAACCCTCTCACAAGTCCTCAGTGGCGAAGTCAACTCCAGTTTAGTCAAAGACCGTCTGGTAATTATTGGCACTACAGCAGTTAATTTACCTCCAGGTGGCTTTTATACACCCTACAGCACTTTGCCAGATCAACCAGCTAGAATGCCTGCTCTGTTTATTCATGCACAGATTGCAAGTCAACTCATTAGTACAGTGTTGGATGGGCGATCGCTAATTTGGTATTGGCCAGACTGGGCGGAATTTATTTGGGTGTGGGGCTGGTCGCTCTTAGGTGGAATTATAGCATGGCGGTGGCAAAATCCGTTGCTTTTGGTAGTGGTAGTAGGAACAACTATACTTGTTTTAGTAGTAATCTGCGTTGCTTTGTTTTTTCAAGCCGGATGGGTGCCATTAGTTCCTCCTGGTCTTGCTGTGGTGATTAGTAGTATCAGCGTTATAGCTTATACTAGCTACCAAAATCAGCGGCAAACTCAGGTAATTATTCTGCAAGTTGAAAGACAACAAGAAGCGATCGCCCAATTAAATGTACTCTTAGAAGATAAAACAGCACTTCCCGATTCATATCTTGACTTTGCTCCCCCAGTTGATTCACCAGAAATAAAATCTGGTGATTTGCTTTTGAGTGGACGCTACAAAATCTCTAAAACTCTCGGTGCTGGTGGATTTGGTCGCACTTATTTAGCACAGGATACTCAACGACCAGGTAATCCGATTTGTGTAGTGAAAAAGTTAATGCCAGCTCGTCAAGATATGCGGTTTTTGCAAGTTGCTCGCAGGTTGTTTAATAGTGAAGCTGAAATATTAGAATCTTTGGGTAAACATCATCAAATTCCCGAACTACTTGCTTATTTTGAAGATGACCAAGAATTCTATTTAGTTCAAGAATATATCGAGGGACATACCCTAAATGAAGAATTACCACCTGGGCAGAAGGTGCAGAACGAATCATTTGTGATGGAGATGTTCAAACAAGTTTTAGAAGTTCTCGGATTTGTTCACCAGCATCGAGTGATTCATCGTGATATCAAACCGACTAATATTATTAGATGTGCTAAAGATAATCGGCTGGTATTGATTGACTTTGGTGCTGTGAAATTGATGCAACCGCCGAATATTGAGCAAACAGAATTAGCGACAGTAGCCATCGGGACGCGGGGTTATGCACCTCCAGAACAATTTGCCGGTCATCCTCGCTTGTGCAGTGACATTTACGCTTTAGGAATGATTGGCATTCAAGCCCTAACTGGGATATCACCGCAAGAACTTCATCCAGATCCAGAAACGGGTAATGTGATGTGGCGGCAAACAGCCCCAGTTAGCAAAGAATTAGCAGCAATTTTAGATAAGATGGTTTGCTATCATTTTAGCGATCGCTATCAATCAGCTGCCGCAGTTTTACAAGATTTAAAACGTATGTGTAGCCCTGGCGATTAGAAATCGCGGTTATACAAACGAAGTCTAGTGACAAAAAATTAATGGTTCATAACCCCTAGAGGCGGGTTTTATGTAGCCGCGACTTCCGCCGTTATTCTCGCCCAACCCAATAATTATCAACAAAATCTCCACTTTCGGGCTGAAGTTTTTAGTTGGAGTGTAGGCATCGGTGTCTTCTTTGCTGTGTTAATCTTTATTAGCCTACGCTTTCGGCGCTAATAATTGTCTTCTTAGCTTCCTCTGCGGTTCGATATCCTAACTATGTCCACCCAACCCACAATTGAAAGCATATACACCGATGGTGCTTGCACCGGCAATCCTGGCCCTGGTGGTTGGGGTGTTGTCGTTTACTTCAGCGATGGCTCAATCCACGAAATGGGCGATGCATCACCTCATACCACCAATAATAAAATGGAAATGCAAGCTGCGATCGCAGCCCTCCAATTCCTGCAAACATCTCAACAAGCTGAATCCATCACCCTTCACACCGATAGCGAATACCTAATTAACTGTGTTACCAAGTGGGTGAAAGGCTGGAAAAAGAAAGGCTGGAAAAAATCAGATGGTAAACCTGTCCAAAACCAAGACCTTTTGGAAACTCTTGATGAACTCAACACCCAACAGGTAAAATGGCAACACGTTAGGGGACATTCTGGTAACATAGGTAACGAACGTTGTGATGCGATCGCTCGTAGCTATGCCAGTGGCAAAATCCCTTCGCTACAAGAATTAACTAATGAACTAAATGTAGCAAAAGTAGTTGATTCTGAAAAAAACTCTAGAATAATTAACCAAAGTATCCAAAAAATCAGTACTTCTGCAACTGTTATGGAACCATCAACTGTGCCAAGTGCGATCGCAATCGATGAAAAACCTTCAGAAATGAGGGTTTCGCAGCTCCGCAGCTTGGTCGAAACTCTGCGTATCGCTGACGAAATTTCTGAAAAAGGCTACTTAATCACCAGTTCTGAGTTAGCAGATTTGATGGATGTCCACGCCAGCGCTGTCACCAGTCGGGGAGATGAATGGCGCTGGCGAAACTGGATAGTATCACGGGTACGCCGTGAAGGAAATCAAATTCTCTGGGAACTAGAACGCGGAGATCAAATAGGAGGTGAAGAGGAGTAAGGGAGAAGCAACTAGGGGTAAATAACCAATGCCCAATGCCCAATGCCCAATGCCCAATGCCCAATGCCCAATGCCCAATGCCCCACTATATATACTTGCGTCCCCGCCACTCGCGCGGGGTATGAAATGCAGATAAGAAGATTCTTAGCACAGCTAAGGGATCAGCCAAAGGAGAAAGCCAGAACAACCAGCCGCCTTTTGCACTTTTGCGATCATAGGAAGGTGCGATCGCTATTAGCATAGCAAAGCGAATCACCAGCAGAAATAAATTTAATCCGAATAAGAGGAACAGAGGAAGTTGGGGAAACTGGGGAAGAAGAAAGAAGTAACTGAGTAATATTGGTAAAGGTAGACCCTGAACAGATGTGAGTAGCCATAAATCTCCCCACAATTGAGAACGAGAAGTTGCATCTTTGAGATCGAGACTCCGCCCCCATTCCTTCCACGTCTCCATCGCCCCTTCATACATCCGTACCTTCAACACCTTTGCGCCATCTAAAAAGCCCACCTTATACCCTTGAGCAGCAATATTTCGTGCCAAGGTGACATCATCACAAAAAGAACCACCCGCACTGCTATAGCCACCCACAGCAGCTAAAACGGAGCGACGACACAAAAAACATTGTCCATTTGCCATCACCCGTTCTGGCTGCTCTGTATTGATCCCAGCTGGATCAAATCGGTAAAGCAGAGTCATCAACAAAGCTGGTTGTAACCAGGACTCTCCAGGATATTTGAGGATAAACTGGGGTGAAAGGGAAACCAAATCATAGCCTTGTGCTTCGGCCATCTTTACCAAACCAGCAACCAAACCAGGATGCGGTTGGGTATCAGCATCCAGCCCCAGAAACCACTGACTAGCCTCTGAGCTACATAGAAAACCGTTATGCAACGCCCAGGGACGCCCCACCCAACCAGAGGGTAGGGGGTCATCTGTCATCAGGCGAAAGCGCGGATCTTTTTGCTGTGTGGCTTTTACCAATTCGGGAGTCCCATCAGTGGACTTGCTATCTACAACAATAATTTCCCGAACTTCGTAGCTTTGCTGACTTAAACCAGCTAACAGAGGGCTAATCCGAAGCGCCTCGTTCAATGTGGGAATGACGACACTAACACTACCCAAAAGCTCCGGCGTTGGCTGTTGGGGTTCTATTGGGGGAAAGCGTCTTGGCCCCTTTAACAGACGGGAAAACAGAATCGCCGTTGCTGGTACTTGGATAAGTAGCAATAAAAGGGAGATGGCGCTTTCTACTATCAAAGCGTTGTCATTAGTCATTAGTTATTCTCCGCGTCTCCCCACTCCCCAATTTACTTATTTCAAAGCAACTTCAACCTTTGCTATTGATACTTCTTTGCCTACTGGTTCAACAGCAACTTGAGTGGGTGTGGTTGAACTGCTTAACCACAGCGCCACAGCAGGAACCACACCTAGCAATAAGCCGAGTAACACAGGGATGGAGAACCCAGCTGCCAAGCTGAGTCCGGCGGCAAAGGCAAAGTTAGTTAAATAAACCACTAAAGGTAGATTAAGTTGCGATCGCTCTAATTTAATTGAAGTGTTTCTCCACAATAATCCTGCCACACTCATAAACAGGGCGCTAGTACCAAACCATCCTGCATAGTTCTGGTAAGGTGTCCCAAAGAAAGCTCCTGGTTGTTCCCAATACCAGAAAGGCAGAGAAGTTTGACTCATAGCTGGCTCAAGGGCAAAATCCCAGCAAGTGAAGAGTAAAGCACCAACGGCTATAGCAGCAATATGGCGTCCCCAACTGGGTTTTTGAGCTACTTTCAAACCAGTTCTCGCAATTAAATAAGATGACAGCCCAACATAAAACCAAGATAAAGGAATTGTGAAAGGAACTAGCCCCGCAATCTTATAACCCAAACCACTCAAGTAGCTATAATCACCAAATGGAAAACCTGTGCTGGTTCCCAGTAGTTCGCTCCCCAAAGAGATAGACACAGCCGATAGCATGAATGCTAGCCAAGTTCCCAATCCCAGCGTCCGGTAGGCATAAATAGAGACAGCTATTGTCCCTAAGATGATATCGACGACACCGCCGCCAGCCATACTTAACTGTATGGCAGTTTCTCCAATCTGTGATAGGTTGAAAATTATTTCGGCATTAGGTACGACCAGTAGCATCCCTACCAGTCCAAAGGCTTTTGACACAATATGACCAATGAGGCATACGCGTTCAGCGATAATAAGTTGTCTCATGATAATTCCTTAACAAGATGTGACACGCGGCTACTCGGCTGCTAATAGTTTACAAATGTTTAACAATATATTTAACTACATGGTGCAGGAATTCTCTCCAAACTTGTTTAGCTTTCTTGAGAAGAGCATAACAGCCTATTGATTGAAGCCATAAGAAATATGATCATAGACCTACCAGTTTAAGCCATAATAGGGAAAATCTACATAATTTCATCTACAAAAACTTCTGATTTTTTGTTATGCCGATACCCACATGGTGAAAAACTTCTTCCATACTGCAATCTCGTTAAAGGAAGATAATCATCAGAGATTGAGCAAGTCCTCAAGTATAGTCAAGTCTTTAGTTACTCTACTTAGTGATGGAATGATGCCCTGACCCCGTACTAGGAATATCAACACCATGTCGATTTTGAAAAGAGTTCCTTGGGTGTCCCTAGCGCTAGTACTACTTAGCTACAGTGCTTTAGGTTGGGTAATATCTGAAACACGCGCTTCTATATTTGTGTGGCTAGTAACTGTAGTTGCTATCTTGCTTTTAATAGTAACCTTGACCACTCCTTGGTCGAAAGTGACAAACTACTACACTATTTTGTTTAAATCAAATATCAGGTCTTTCTGCGTTGCCGTTTTAGCAGCTTTCTTATTCTTTATCATGCTTGCCTGGTTTCGGGTATTTCTTGATACCTTACTTATTATTTCGTCCACTATATTAGTTAGGATAGACTTTCAAATAGCAGGTCTTAGGGAAGGGCTAGCCTTCTGCACTACGTCTATCTTTTCGTTGGCAGGTTTGGCCTTGGGTGCGCTAATTTACAAGTTGGTATATTTCTAAATTCCCTTAACTTTATGACATATAGGGCATCATACCCCAAAAAGCTAGCGTATTGCTGAAAGGTCGAAGTGCTTGCTGCACCAACGCTTCAAATCGATATTACTTGCTCAAAGCTTTTTCACTCAGCAACTAACGAAGCCCATCTAATAGCACTTGCGATAATTTGTCATATTTTACTTGCGTTCAAAATATAGGGTGTTCAAACAGCAGCAAAGATAGAAAAAAATCCATGATAAAAATTGACACCCAACTAGTAACAACTGCTTTTGTTGCTGATTCTCCTACTTCCTTTGCTCCCCCTTTAGTAGTTAAACCCCAACTACAGCCAATAACAGATACTAGTACTCCAAAAATAAATCCTTTTAGCAAAATAATAAACAAATCTGACGGTTCTAAAAAATTTCTGACTGATTCTAAAAATGTTTCGGGAATAATTTTGTAAAACTTTGATGCGGCAAAAACTCCGCCGATGATACCTGTAACCAAAGCGAAAATCGTCATCAAAGGCACTATTAAACAACAAGCAATTACTCTAGGAAGTACTAGATAATCAATAGGATCAGTTTTGAGCATATAAAGGGCATCAATTTGCTCTGTTACTCGCATTGCACCTATTTCAGCGGCAAAAGCAGAACCTACTTGTCCCGCCATAATACTAGCGGTCAAAATTGGAGCCAATTCTCTACAAAAAGCTAACGCAAAAACACCTCCCACAGTATTTACAGCACCAAATCGCACTAATTCCCTCGCTATCTGAATAGTAAAAATCATTCCTGCAAAACCGCTGACAAGGAGAACTGGAGAGATAGAATTTGGCCCGGCAGTTACCATATGTTGCAGAATCTTACGGTAGTACGTTTTTCCTTGGAGTAAATGTAACCACACTTGACCGAACAGGAGTATTGCCGCAAAACAGCGTACAATCCAAGACTGCTCAAAATTTGTTTTTGATTGCAATTTTATCATCCTTAAGATACAGAGATGTGTGTACACCGTAGCAAAGTTGAGCAGATATTTGGGCATAGGTCAATTGAGCTTATTAAACTTTAACGGAAAATAGTACCTACGGTATTCTGAACTTTTTTACTGCTGCCTTCATGCATCTCTGGTCTGTCAAACTGGGAAAAATAATTGCGAGTTGAGCTGATAACCCATATTTCTAAATCCGTTTTTGTATACTCACTTCAAAGGGTTTAAAAATTTAATAATATTTCTAACAATGTAATGTTAATAATTTTTTATGCACAAAATTAAATACGTACTTTTTGCGTTGCTATTAATACTCTGTTTTTCGGTGGCACTTCCAGCTTTTGCATCTGTATGCCGCAATTACAATGGCCACCAAATTTGCATTCTCAGTATCAGCCGAAGTGCTAAAAATTATTGGGAATACAAGGCGATCGTTAGCGTGGATGGAGTAAAAAGACCCATCGAGGTCTACAATTGTCGTAAACAAGTCAAGGTTCAACAAGATGGTACTGTATTGCCCTTTGAGCAAAAAAGCCCTGGTGAGATGATATGCAGCTTTTTCAATTCTTTTGGGTAGTAAACATGAGCCAGATAATAAAGACCGTGAAACCTAGTAGTCTGTCAAGAAATAATTGACGGATAGATTCTCTGTAGAGACTGTAGAGACGGCGATTTATCGCGTTTTCTTAACTCCCAAATGTATTGTTCATCAGCAAAAGCCGAAAAACTAGTATCTTTGAATCCTACATGGTGATGCTACGAGTCAGTTGCTGTATTTTGGCAGATTAAAGATTAGTCTAAAATTCTTAGCTAATTTTCCGGAATCGATAACGTCGGAGTGGTATCACTTATCAGAGCATCAACATTATACTTAACCTCTATAACTAACCTTCGGGGAATATACTCCCATCCTTTCCGCTCAAAAGCCCGTCATCATGATCGGGCTTTTGATGTTTAAATCCTTTTACCCCTTCCCCCTTCCCCCTTGCCCCTTACCCCTTCCCCCTCCCCCCTCTCTGGTAATCTGTTCCTCATTCCCTACTTTTGCGGACACATTTCCTGCACTTTTTGGGGAAATTGCCGACACATCTGCTGGAATCCTTGAGGATTAATTTGCCACCAAGCAAATAATCCTAGACTTGTACCCCCTACAAGCAACGCCAATACTCCCCCTAGCATTACCCAGCGTTTACCCCGATTAGGTTTTGTGATTAGAGTTGGTGGGATTTCTATGGTCGCAAGTGGTTCCTCTGGAATGTCTAAATCCAGCAGCGTTTCTGAACTTTCTGTGAAAGAAGTTGGTTCTTGTAGTTCTTCTTGTGGTTGTACTTCTATAATCTCTACTGGCGGCGGCGCGGGAGTAACAGGTGCTAAATATTTTGGAGAGACACAGCAATAAGTGAGAACAACCGACGTATTATCACGCCCATTTTTTTCGTTTGCCAGGTTAATCCAGCTGCAGACAGCATCTTCAACTGTAACTTGACCAGCTAACAAAGGTTTTGCATAATCCTGCCAAGATTGTTCCACCCAGTTATTATCACTTAAACCATCAGAACACAGTAGCAATATGCCATCTTCTTCGACAATGAATCGCTGAACCTGAAGACGCAAAGATTCTGCATCTCTTGTACCCAACGCCTGAGTTAAGGCAGTAGCATCTGGTCTAAGAAGTGCCTTGCGATACAAATTTCTGGCAAAACGTACTTCTCGCGTTGCCACATCATCATCTACTGTCAGTAGCTGACAATAGTTGTGAGTAATCCAATAAGCACGGCTATCGCCAACATTAGCCAAGTAAAGTTCATGGGCATTGTCTGATTGCCATCCAGCAGTCGTCTGAACTCGTTGCGGCAATTGCACAGCCATTACAAGGGTTGTCGCCATGCGTTCTCTGCCTTGGCGTTTTTGCTCGTTATTGCGGGCACAAATCACGTTATTTACCACCCGCAAGCTTGCTTCTAGTTGTTCCTGCAACAACTGTGGTGGTACAAGTCCAGTTTGTTCTGTTACCTCCGCTAATAAGGCACGAATTTGCAACTTCACAGACTGCACTGCCAACTGACTGGCAACCTCGCCGCCTTCGTGTCCGCCAATGCCATCGCAAACAATGGACAAGTGCGGCAGTAAAGGTTCATGTAGGTTATTAAAACCATTGGGGTAGCAAGCGTCTTCATTTTGCGCCATTACTAAACCGATATCTGTAGAGCCTGCCACTTTTAGGACTAATGGCAATTCTGCCGCAGATGCTAGTAGTAAACTATTGAGTTGAATATTAATAGCCTCTAACTCAATCTCAGTTTCACACATCTGTTGAACTATATTCTGTAACTCTCTGGCTACTGATGCCTTTGCAGACGCTACCCAGAACTGCCAACACTGTCCCAGATTTTGTAAACTCAACTTCTCGGTTGCTGGTGTCTGGTAGAGTTCTAACAGTCGTACACACCAACCTTGGACTCTCAAGTTGTCTACTACCAGTAAACTGCGGCTAAGTCCCAATTCTGATAAAGGTGTCCAAAGTTGGAGAATTTGCCACAGCCAATAAACTTGTCGTACCGCCGTTGCTTGCTCCCATGCTTCAACAACAGTCGGGTAGATATGTCCTGTCTCATCTATCGGCACATTTTCCAATAAGAGGATATCGATATTATCCACACCTCCCTCAATAGAACCAGCAAAGCTATAAGCCTGGGGCAGGTGTAACCTCTCTTGATATAACTGTAGATAATGAATTACTTCTTTTGGCAATTCTTCAGGTACATCCGGTGGCAATCCTGGTTGAGTATCTAGCCAAACCTGGGGACTAATTACCTCATACCTGTCTGCTACCTTTGTGCCTGGTGGGATTTTGGGGGACAATGAGCCAGTAGCCCAGAGATAGCGGTGAACTAAAGGAGTTTGACAACTAGCACAAACACTATCTCCTATGGGATTAATGGGGCTATTACAGCCTGGATTTATACAATAAATTATCTGCTGAGTAGAAATCATAAAGGTATAAATTTAAGAAACCAATCAACTCATGAACTTCGATTACATTTAGCTGGCAATGACTTGAAGGCTAGAATAGACTGGATTGGTGTACCGCTAGCTACATCTTGTTACTGAAATTAATCAAAATTATTGGTAAAAACACCAAGTTTTGCTTTCTGTAAATAACTTAAGTCTGGCTGTATCTAATCGTATAAATGCATTTACGTCAATGTAGAGGCTAGGAATGGCGCTATGCCAAGTTTTACCTTAATCTGGCTTCTGGCTGGAGCAGTTTTGTGTCTAACAGAACTGTTTTTACCATCGGCGTTTGTCGCCTTCATGATGGGAATTAGCGCTTTTGTAGTAGCGCTGCTGTCTGGAGTGGGTTTGGGAAGTGTATGGTTGCAAATTGTGGTTTGGCTGTTGCTTTCCACAGCACTAATTTTGCTTTCCCGGCGGTTTTTGCAACCGCGACAACGTCAATCTAAAATTCGAGATGCAGTTATAGCTGAAACCTTAACAGAAATTCCGCCTGGGAAAACAGGACGGGTGCGGTATGAGGGAAACTCTTGGCAAGCAAGATGTGACGATGACAAATTCGCCGTACCGCCCCATCAAAGAGTTTATGTGGTTAGGAGAGAAGGTACTACCTTAATTGTGATACCAGAAAATCTGTTGAATTCTTAGGCATGGGGTATTGGGCATTGCTTCTTCCTTATCTGCCCTTTGACATTTGATACTTAAAAAACAGGAGATTCACAATGGAAAATTTCTTTTTGATCGTCTTTTTAGCCCTTGGTGGTTCTGCCGTAGCGGGATCTGTGAAAGTCATCAATCAGGGCAATGAAGCTTTGGTGGAAAGATTGGGTAGTTATAACAAAAAGCTGGAACCAGGACTAAACTTTGTTATTCCTTTCCTAGATAGAATCGTTTACCAAGGAACCATCCGCGAAAAAGTCTTAGATATTCCTCCGCAACAATGCATCACCCGTGACAACGTTGGCATTGAGGTGGATGCAGTGTTTTACTGGCGCATCGTGGATATGGAAAAAGCTTGGTATAAGGTAGAAAATCTCCAGTCGGCAATGGTAAACATGGTGCTGACTCAAATTCGCGCCGAAATGGGACAATTGGAGTTGGATCAAACTTTTACTGCTCGTTCCCATATCAGTGAACTTTTATTACAGGATTTGGATGTTGCTACCGATCCTTGGGGTGTGAAAGTGACACGGGTAGAACTGCGAGATATTATTCCGTCTCAGGCAGTGCGAGAATCGATGGAATTGCAAATGTCGGCAGAACGACGAAAACGTGCAGCAATTTTAACTTCTGAGGGCGAACGCGAAGCTGCTGTCAATAGCGCTAGAGGTAAAGCTGAAGCGCAAATATTGGATGCGGAAGCTCGTCAAAAATCGACAATTCTGCAAGCGGAAGCTGAACAAAAGTCGCTAGTTATGAAAGCTCAAGCTGAACGTCAGCAGCAGGTTTTGAAAGCGCAGGCGATCGCAGAGTCTACAGAAATTATTGCACAAAAGCTCCACAGCAACCCCAATGCTAATAAAGCAGTAGAAGTTTTGTTTGCTTTGGGCTATCTGGATATGGGTGCGACAATTGGTAAAAGCGATAGCAGCAAAGTCTTATTTATCGATCCCCGCACTATCCCTGCTGCTTTTGAGGGTATGCGTTCCATTATCTCAAATGGTCAGGTTGACTCTAACGAGTTGTTTTCTAAGCAAATACCAGGATTAGAAAATAACCGCCCTAATTAAGAGTAGGGAGTGAGGGACAAGGAGAAATTATTGAAAAAGCCTCTACCTTGTTTTCTCTCAATGCCCAATGCCCAATAACTAATGATTTGTGGTTTATTTACTTGAAAAACGCTGTAAGTCTGACTCAGAGGTGAATGCCGATGTGGGACTAGGGCTGTTAACTGTAAACCTTTCTATGCCTCTGGTTCCTAACGAATAGGGTGGGTACAATGCCCACCCTAATACTCTAACTTGCTATTGCCTCAGCAGTAACTGCCTCAGCCGCGGCTACGGGTGAGTAAACACTAACTTTTTTACGGGTTTTACCTTTTCTCTCAAACGTTACTACACCGTCGATTAAGGCAAATAGAGTGTCATCGCTACCAATACCGACGTTGTTGCCAGGGTGAAATTTGGTGCCGCGCTGACGCACGAGAATGTTTCCTGCACGCACAGCTTGACCGCCGTAACGCTTGACACCCAGCCGTTGGGCATTAGAATCACGACCGTTGCGTGTACTACCTGTTCCTTTCTTATGAGCCATGATTCCCTCTTGTGTATCTACTTCTTTTTATTATTCAACAGCGGTTTCAAATTCTTCGACAGGAGTCTCATCTACAACCGGGATTTCTTCCTCCACTGCTCCTTGGGCAACAAACACCGCACCATTCAGGGTGATGGAGTCAATCATAAGTCTGGTAACTTCCTGACGATGCCCCCGCTTTTTGCGAGTTTTCTTTTTCGGCTTCATTTTGTATACCAGGACTTTACGACCCCTGAAATGTCGCATTACAGTCCCTTCTACAGTCGCACCTGTCACTATTGGCTGTCCAATGGTGACTTCGCCCTCATGCTGCACGAGTAACACGGAGTCTATTGTAACTTTTTCATCTGGTTCGATCGCAAGCAGTTCAATGTCGTAAAACCGCCCTGGCTCTACTCGTATTTGTTTGCCGCCAGTTTCAATAATTGCGTAGGTCATGGAATTGTCCTTGAGGTTGCCGTACAGGTAGCTGGTTTTTATCTCGCGTTGAGACGCTTTTGCCAGCTTTTGTAATATGTCTACCTGATCCGAGCAGGAATTAGACAGACAATCTAATATTTTATTTTATTAACAGGTGTCAAGTCAAGCTTTCATTTGCCAAAAGTTGTCAGGATTGTAGGCGTAGCCCGTCGTAGACATCGCCCAACCAAAAAATGTAAAGTGGACTTACAATTCAGAATCAATGCTTTTTAATTAAATACTGCTTCTATCTTAGGAATGACTTTTACAAACTAGTAGAAATATTTAGACTAAAACTTATATTTTCTTATCAAAATCCACACATTTTTATTCTTTGTTTTAAAATTAGACTTACACGCTTGATGTAAAAGCTTTCACAGAATTTAGGGAATCCAGAGGAGTCAAATTACTACATTCAAACCTGATATTTAAAACAGGAGATAGATTGTCATGACACAGCAAAATGCTACCCGACTTTTTCAAGCTGTAAAACAAGACCAAGCATTACAGCAAAGACTCAAAGCAACAGCTGATCCAAAAGCCTTCATCAAGATTGCTCAAGAGCGTGGCTATTACTTCACAACCGAAGAACTGGATGGTGAAATCAGCAAATTGTCTGAAGAAGATTTAGCCGCCATTGTCAATCCAGGATGGGGGACTAGACGCCACATTAATCCTAGATAATTTCTGTTCTAGGAAACCGAAAGTATAGAAACAACTGAATTAACAAGTTTTGCTCTTAAAGGGGATACCGTTGCATCATCTCCTTTGGGGGCATTTCTGTTAAACTAAGCAACTCTGCTCTCCACCTCCCCACCTGTTTAACTCATGAGTTAGGATGGCTATATTTTAATTAGGTGATATGCAAAGAATAGAAGTTGAACAAAGAACTATTTTAATTGGTTTGGCGGGTAGCTACGGCTATGGTTTAAATCGTCCTGATTCAGACTTTGATTATCGGGGAGTATTTATTGCACCCAAAAGATACTATTTGGGATTTGACCGCATAGAACAAAAAGATGATGGTTGGGATGAACCAGGAATATTTCCATTTCTAGATAGCAACAAAGACACAGTTATATATGAATTAAGAAAACTTCTCCAGTTATTAGCGGGTGCGAATCCCAATGTTTTAGAATTGCTTTGGTTGAACAACTATCCTTTTTTAACCCCAATAGGACAATATTTAATTAACCATAAACAGCTATTTCTGAGCAAAAAGGTAAAACATACTTACACTGGTTATGCCTTTGCCCAAATAAAAAAGATGGAAACCCATCGTAAGTGGTTGTTAAAGCCACCGCAAAAAAAACCAATACCATCTGACTTTGCCATAGAAGACGAAATACCGCTCTCCAAAGATGAACTAAATGCTTTCTTGGAGTATCTTTATAACTTAATCAGAGGACGGATTGAGTTTTTGGAGGAAGCGGAACAATTATACCAATTGCTAACGGCAGATATTGATTTTAAAGGAGTGTTAAAACAGTATACTTTACCCGATCAAACTTTAGAGTATACCCAACATTTAAGTAATAGCCGTAAAGATTTTATCCGCCTGCTTCAGAAAAGTCAAAGTTATCAAATAGCTTTAAGAGAATGGAAGGCTTACTTATCTTGGCAGGAGAATAGAAATCCGGCTAGGGCAGAAATGGAAAGAAAGTCGGGTTTTGACCTCAAACATGGGATGCACTGCATTAGATTGTTACGCAGTGGAGTAGAAATATTGCAGCAAGGTGAAGTGATTGTAGATAGGAGAATCGCTGGCGATGTTGAGGATTTAAAAGCCATTTTAAAGGGTGAGTATTCTTATGAGCAGGTAATGAAAATGGCAGAAGATTTGGTTGCCGAAATGGAAATTGTTTACGCACAATCTGCCCTACCTCACAAACCTGATTTAGAACAAATTAATGAGTTGTGTATGGAATTAGTGGAAATGCAGAATTGGTAAATGAAAAAGTTAGGAGTTAGGAGTTATTGAAGAAGAATTCAGAAGTCAGAATTCAGGAGTCAGAATCAATCAGTCGCAGGTCTGAATCCCCGACTGATTGAAGACCACCAAATTTTAAATTTGGTGGGGGTCTTAAACCCGATTATTCATCCGCTTTTTCGGTCAGGAGTCAGAATTCATTCTGACTCCTGAATTCTGTTCGATAAATTATAAATCAGCACTCATAACTAATTTTAAAGAGTGTACATTAAGTCAGCAAAGCCATAGAGGCCGATGATGAGCAATAGGGATGCTGTTAGTCGGGTAATTCGCGTCTGGGGTGAGGGGGCGATCGCTTCCCGCACTAAGATGGAAATAGATGCCCCAACTACTAAGCTTAAACCTAAGATTAAATACGGTCTATCGGGTAAAATACTCGCTATTGCCAGCATAGCGATCGCTAATAAAAGCATCAATAATTCTATAAACCTGGGTGGGCTGTATTGGCTAGATAAAATAAAGTTGTGGAACCAAAAAGACCAAAATCTCATAGTCACTGTTGAGTGTTGAATATTAAGTTAGGAGTTAGGAGTTAGTAGTTGGCAGTTATATAGTCAGTGGTGAATGTTTAGTTAAGAATTAGAAGTTGTGAGTTATGAAGTAGCTTTTCATTCAAAACTCTTAACTCCTAACTCCTCACTCCTCACTCTTAACCCCTAGCCCCTGATTTCTGACCTGTGCCGTTTTTTTGTGTACTAGCATCTTCTGGTAGTTCGACGCCAAAGACGCGACTAAAAACCTTGGCGACTTTGTACCCAGAATCAATCGATTCTAAGGGGTCTTTCCGCAGTCTGTGACGCAAGCATAGTGTAATTACGCGGTGGATATCATCAACTGTAACTTCAGTGCGTCCTTCATATGCTGTTAAGGCTTTGGCGGCGCGGTTACTAACAATGTCACCCCGCAAACCATCTACATCTAATTCTGAGCAGACTTCAGAAATTTTTACCCGCAGATCATAGTCAATTTTCACTTCTGGTAAAAGCTGTTGAGCATTGACAATTTGCTCTTGTAATGTTTCTTGCTGGGGTTTGTACTTTTCGAGAAATACTGGAGGATTTTGGTCAAAATCTGCTCGTTGCTCTACGATTTGCACCCGCAGGACTGGTTCTTTGACTGTGTGAATTTCTGCGTGCATCCCAAAGCGATCAAGGAGTTGGGGACGCAGTTCGCCTTCTTCTGGGTTTCCAGAACCCACAAGAACGAAACGCGCTGGGTGACGGATCGAAATACCTTCCCGTTCTACAGTGTTCCATCCACTGGCAGCAGAGTCGAGTAGCACATCTACGAGGTGGTCATCGAGTAAGTTGACTTCATCGACGTAGAGAATGCCTCGGTTAGCCTTTGCTAGCAGTCCCGGTTCAAAGGCTTTGACACCTTCAGATAAAGCTTTCTCGATGTCGATTGTGCCGCAAACTCGGTCTTCTGTGGCTCCTAGCGGCAGGTCTACCATTTGGACTTTTTTATGAGCTACAGGAATTTCTGCCCCTTGTTCTAACAATTGGCGGACTTCATCGCTCATCAAATCGGGGTCGCTAGGATCGCTACTGAAGGGGTCATTAGCAACCACGGAAATTTCTGGCAGCAGATCCGCAAGTGCGCGGATAGTTGTGGATTTCCCAGTGCCGCGATCGCCCATGATCATTACACCACCAATTTTGGGATCAATCACGTTCAATAGCAACGCCAGTTTCATTTCTTCCTGTCCCACAATTGCCGTAAAAGGAAATACCACGCGACGCGTACTTGTCGTGGATTGAGCAGTTGGACTCACTAAATTACCTTAACAATATTTTTCTTATTACAGCTTTCTATTGTGACACAAGTGGGGTGTGGAGGAGATCAGGGGAACAAGGGACACTAATGACTACTAACTACGTCAAGTAGCTTGTAACTTTGCTAAGTCTGCTTTAATTTTTCTGGTGCAAAAGTTCCATAAGCAGGGAACGAACAACTACCAACTCATCGATCCTGTAGTAAGCATAAATATCTGTAGACTGTATGGTTAGTAGATTCAATCATCAAAGCGAGCAATGGCGTGTGTGGGTAGCTAATGCATCATTCAAATCTATGAAATCACCTTTTCTTGTTCAAAGTTGGCGGCAACTGCTCAAGTATCTTTTTCCGATTCTCATTTTAATATCGTTTGTGACGATATTACTGGTGGACAGTTTTACCCCTAGTGCGATCGCGCAGCTACCCCGTCAGGAAATTCGCGGGGTTTGGATGACTAGCAATGATTTTGACACCCTCAAGAATCGTGCCAAAGTTCAGGATGCTGTGAGTCAACTACGACGACTGAATTTCAATACAATCTATCCTGTGGTGTGGAATTCTGGCTATGTGATGTATCCCAGTGCGATCGCACAACGTGCAGGTATTCAACCTTTTGTCTACAAAGGTTTAGATGGACATGATATTCTTGCAGACCTGATTAACCAAGCCCATCGCCAAGGATTGCTAGTGATTCCCTGGTTTGAATTTGGGTTCATGGCTCCCCCAACTTCAGAACTGGCACTGAATTATCCAGATTGGTTCACACAAAAGCGTGATGGTAGCCAAACTTCGATCAGTGCAGCTGGTGAGGTTATGTGGCTCAATCCCTTCCATCCCCAAGTACAACAGTTTATTACCAATCTCGTGCTGGAAACTGTCACCCAATATGATGCCGATGGCATTCAGTTTGACGATCACATGAGTTTGCCCTATGAATTTGGCTACGATCAATATACAGTTGCTTTGTACACTCAAGAAACCAATAATCCACCCCCAAAGAATCCCCAAGATGCGGCATGGGTACAGTGGCGGGCAGATAAAATTACGGCGTTCATGGTACAACTTAACCAAGCAGTGAAGCAGAGAAAACCCCAGGCGATTTTCTCTGTTGCTCCTAATTACTATGATTTTGCTTATAAGTTTCACCTACAAGACTGGCTGAGTTGGATGCGGCAAAATATTGTAGACGAGTTAATTGTGCAAGTTTATCGTCCGAATCTGCAAAGTTTTGTGGCAAATATTTCCCGCCCAGAAATTCAAGAAGCTCAACAAATAATTCCAACTGGAATTGGCATTATGACAGGGTTACGAAATAATCCAGTTCCAATACAGCAAATTAAGGCTCAGGTGCGGGCTGCTCAAGAACGCGGTCTAGGTGTCACCTTCTTTTATTATGAGAGCCTTTGGAACGATACCCCAGAACCCTTAAATGAGCGGCAAGCTGGATTTCAAACCCTCTTTCCATCTCCCGCACTCCGCGCCAGAGTTGAATAACTTTTCTACTCAGGTGCATTGACTAGAAGTCAATGCACTAATTAAATCTGCTATTTTAAGCTTTGTGCGATCGCATAATCAAACCTCAAAAATTTCAGATTATCTTTGGCGAGTTGATCGGATTCCCGCCCTGTATTTTGTTGAAAAACTATTTATTGTTTCTTAGCTAATTTTAATCAAACTATCAGGACTGATTCATGGCGATCGCTGATTATAGTAATTAAGGCAGGGAATACCGTACCGGAGTTAATTGGCCACTTAACCAAAAAATAGAAAATAATAGATATATGAACAAACGCTATTTTTTACAAGCTGGTGCTGTAATAGTTGGCACGGCATGGTTATTACAATATATCAATCGGAGGTCAGAAAGCATGACAACTTCTAAGAGTGGATTTGAAATTACCAAACCTGAGTCAGAGTGGCAGACGATTTTAACGCCAGAACAGTTTAGTGTGTTGCGTAAACATGGCACTGAACGTCCCTATACCAGCCAGCTCGATAAGGAATACGATAAAGGCAGTTATTTTTGTGCTGCGTGTGAACTACCACTGTTTACATCCGATACCAAATTTAACAGTGGTACTGGCTGGCCAAGCTTTTTTAACCCAATTGAAGGTGCGATCGCACTAACTGTAGATAAGTCGTTGTTTATGACTAGAACGGAAGTGCATTGCAGTCGCTGTGGTGGTCATCTGGGTCATGTTTTTGACGATGGTCCTGCACCCACTGGCAAGCGCTACTGTATGAATGGGGTTTCGCTGAAGTTTGTTCCTGCCTAATAAGTTGCGATCGCACTGCCTACTAAAATCATAGCGGTGGGACAGTGCGATCGCTCTTAGAGGTTGTTTGAAAAGTGATTGTCTGTGATCTTAGGCACTTATTGATCCCCCCTAGCCCCCCTTAAAAAAGGGGGAACCGGAATCAAAGTCCCCCTTTTTTAAGGGGAGCCACTGCGTTGGGCGGGTTTCCCGACTTGAAGCACGTGGCGTGGATTTAGGGGGATCTAAAACGTTTTGCTACCAACAAGAAGACTTTTCAAACATCATCTTACCTCTTTTATGAGCAAGTGCGTTAAACATTCGTGTAACGCACTTTAAAAACATTTCTTTATTTGAAAGTATTATGGTTGGGTGAACGATGCTGTAGTCGGCGTTTTATCCAAAAGTTATTCCTCAAGAAGTTGACCATACTTTGTTGACGATCATTTGCTGAATCTGCAAGTTTTCGTCTGTTTCTTCGCCAGTGATCGAGCGAGTAAATATTAAAGCTGCTACCTGCAAGCAAAATAAACAGAATAATACCGTAAGTATGCATTGAACCAGCAGCAGCCCAATTTTGTACCGATGTCACTCCTAACATTAAGATGATCATCAGGGCAAAGGTGACAATCAAAGCGCTTCTAGTTGCTAACCCAACCGTGATCAACACGCCCACAATTAACTCTACGGGGGAAACTAGGTAAGAATTGATTCTTACGAGAAATTCTGGAAAATAAGAATCTGCTAGTTGTTTAACAGTACCCTCAACGAATGCAGGAACTTTAAAAATGCGAGTGAATCCGAGATTAAAGTAATTCACGCCGATAAGAATTCGCAGCAACAAATAAGCGATCGCAATATCTTTTGATTTGAGACTAATGTGGGTTTTATTTTCAGTCATTGCCTTAACTCCAACTGTGATTAATTGCAATTGCAGGAATTTAGATCAACGCGACTCAGGGAAAAAATGTAACTTCTCTTTGGGAAGCACTTGGCGGTTTGGAAAGTTAATATATTTAACAGACAGAATCAAGCGAACAGAGCGATCGCCTAATAAGTAAGTATGTAACCAAGTGAGTAAAATTAACAAGCGACTGCGGTAGCCAGGAAGATATACTAAGTGCACTCCTAACCACATCAGCCAAGCCAAGCAGCCTGTAAATGCAAATGCGCCAATTTTTCCCACACCTGAATAGCAACCGATAATCGCTAATCTCCCTTTGTTGAAATAGCTAAAGGGCTTTGGCGATTTACCTCGAAATTGCCGCTGAATATTTCGGGCTACAGCAACACCTTGTTGAAGTGCTTCTGGTGCAACTCCGGTTAATGCTTTACCGTTATTTTCTATATATACAAGATCCCCAATTGCATAAACATTGGGTTGCTCTAGTAATTGCAGGGTGGGATGAACAAGTAATTTTCCCTTCTTTGCCAAAGATACCTCCTGTGATGTTGGGGGAGAATTTGCCTCTAATCCCGCAGTCCAAATAACGGTTGCACTGGGAATCACCTCATGGTTTTGAAGATGTACAGATTCGGAAGTGACGAGACTGACTCTAGTTTGTAGATAAACTTCCACTCCTAGCTGATGTAGTCGTTTGCAAGTATAAGCTCCCAACTTCTTTGGGAGATCGGACAATAAGCGATCGCTAGATTGCACAAGAATCAACCTGACTTGTTTCAAAAGTGTGGGATAATCTCGACGCAAGTGACCTCGAAGCATTTCAACGAAAGCACCTGCCAGTTCAACACCTGTTGGCCCACCGCCGACAATCGTAAAGGTAAGCAGTTGTTGGCGTAATGATGAATCAGACTCCTGGATAGCTTGCTCAAAACAAGAGAAAATCTGATTTCGCAATGATATTGCTTCTTCTAACGTTCTCATGGAGAAAGCATATTCTAAAGCTCCAGGAACTCCCAAAAACTGGGTTCGGCTGCCAGTTGCCAGCACAAGAAAGTCATAGGTAATTACACAACTATCTGTTTCAACAGTTTGCCCCAAAAAATCAATTTGCTCAACCTCAGCCATCAAAAACTGAACCTTAGGCTTATTCCGCAGCAAAGAGAATCGCCGTAATATCGTGCGGATAGGGTAAGCAATGTATTCGGGTTCCAATTGACCTGTCGCAACCTGATACAACAACGGTACAAAAGTATGATAGTTGTTGCGATCAATTAACAATACATCTGCACCAGAATCAGCTAAAGATTGGGCAGCTTGCAACCCACCGAATCCAGCGCCAACAATGACAACGCGGCGATTCTTCATTCTTCCCCTCTTGATTTAGCTAGTCGCTCAAGTTATTAACTGTCAATATATTGATAATAAATTATCAATAGTGCTATCAGCGCTTAGATCAAATAAATAACTCAATGATTCCTCAATACGGTTCGGATAAGATTCCCCCGTCTGCGGAAAACACTGAAATTAGAAAGCAAACTGGGGTTTGAATAAGTCAAAGCTCATTTGACTTGCGGAATACACCAAAATTA
>Ga0209591_10001425_pt1 | contig 29720 bp, 46 predicted proteins | sample MAT01_FD_187207 | JGI IMG/M metagenome (GOLD analysis project Ga0209591, IMG submission 187207) | Freshwater microbial communities from Lake Fryxell liftoff mats and glacier meltwater in Antarctica - MAT-01 (SPAdes) (version 2) | ecosystem: Environmental > Aquatic > Freshwater > Ice > Liftoff... | reverse complement strand
CACTCGCCCCGAGTCTGCTGGCTTCATGGGCTTCCAGATTCTCAGCATCGAAGGACGTTTCGGCAACACTCGCAGCGTCGAAGTATTCACCGGACCGGGCTGCGACCTCACGAACCGGTACCAGGTCAGCAGCAAAGCTCAGATCTTGACCATCGAGGCGGCGGCTTATGGGCTGTCGTGCTGCTCGATCTCCTACGGGATCCGTGCGCTCCGCCACCTGCTGTCGGGGTGCGGTTGCGAAGACACGTGCAAGGGAACCCAGCTCAAGCTCTACGACTGCGACCCCAATGCCGTTGCGTCGGACAGCATAGCGAGCATGGCCTGCTTCCTTCCCGACACCGGCTTCGTGCTGCCCGTCGAGACGACATCTCCGTGGAGGATGCTCACGAACGTCAAGCTCCTCGAAATGCCCGAGGTGGTTCAGCAGCAAGGGAAGTCCTGCGGAGCCTGCGGGTGCGGAGACTATACGGTCATCCGTTTCACGGTAGCTGCCGACCCGGGCGCGTACCTCGACAGCTTCATCGTTCGAGCAGCGACTCCGATCGCCGCTGGCGAATGCGTGGTCGCGTGCGACGACGAGGATTGCCCCCAGGGCAACATCCTCATTGATCCGAACTGTCCGTCACCGACGTTCGTCGCTCCGGGTGACGCAGCCTTGCCCTGCTTCTGCAAGCCCCTGTTTCGCTTCGAGACCTGCTTCGAGTTCGATCTGGGAATAGACTCCATGTTCACTTCTGAGCTGGAGTTCACGATCAACGCGGGAGACAGGCCGCTACGCAATCTCGAAGTGCGGATCTGGAAGAAGTTCGGAAACCTCGACATGGCGAGCGGGGCATACAACAACTGCAACGCCTGTGCCGGGTTCTTCGTGAACTACATCCCGCAGGGTGCTCGGCTGGATCGCACGGTGTGCGGATCTACCGTCGCATTCGGCTATCGGCAAGTAGACGCTTCGTCTGCGCTGTCAGGGCCTACAGGCAGCGGTGACGCCTGCGTGCGCCTCGGATGTGGGACATACATCGCCTGCGTGTACGCGGACGGTGAGAATACTTCGACCACGGCAACGATCGAGATTTCCGCTCGCGAGTTCGAGCCGTGACCACGACCGTGTCGATCGGCGGCGTAGGTGCCGTCACAGCTCCGCTGATCTCCAACATTCCGTACTCATCGCTCTCGTGGAGCAAGCTGATGGACGACTTCGGAACAGCTCAGGTCCAGGTCAGCTCTCAGTGCGTCCCGGCCATGCTGCTCGGCGCGCATCCGTGGGTGCACGAGCTTCGCATCGAAGTCGACGGTGAGCTGGCTTGGATCGGTCCGATTCGGTTCGTGACGCTGCCGCTGAACGACAACGCCGACACGTTCCTGACCATCGAGGCGTATGAGATGTCGTACTGGTTCGCCCTTCGCTTCGCGCGCATCGCGTTCGACTTCACCGACACGAACACCGCCGTTTCGGAGGTGGTTCGGCAGATCGCCACCGCTGCGCTCACGCCGCGGGATCCGGGGATGCTTGAGTTCCTCGACATCAGCAGCTGCCCGGTGATCCACGACCGTGCGGTGCTCCCCAACGACAACGCTTGGGTCGACCACCTGAGAGACGTCGTGGGGTCGCTGATGCACATGCGCTCCCACGGTCGGGCGGTCTCGTTCTGGTGCTACGGAGAGTGTCTCGGGACGCTCCCCCGAGCCACCGCTGAGCAGTTCGGGAAGTTCGACAACCTTGTCTACGACGGCGAGCGCTACGCCACCGACGCAGCGGTCTTCGGTCGCGATGCAATCGAAGAGGTCGCCGAAGTCGTAGCGGATCCGGGCCCCCCGATCATCGTCGGCAAGCCTGCAGAGCCTGCCATCCCAGCAGTGCTCGGGTTGGCCACGCCTGGCGGGTCTCCGACGTTCCCGGGGGTCTTGGTCGAGCGGACATTTCGGGACGCTTCGTATCTCGACAACGCGTCGGCGACCAGGTTCGCAGAGAACGCCATCACCTCTCGATCTCCGTTGGGGTCCGCAGAAAACGAAGCGCTGCGAGCAGAGGTGCTGTGCGACTCGCCGTGGCCGATCACGCGAGTTGCCCCCGGCATGTGCGCCACGGTCGGCACTCGCTACGGCGACCTGCAGATGCAGATCGAGTCGGTGTCGGGCGAAGTGAGCGAAGATGGAATCGAATCGTTCTCGATTGGGTTCAACGAGATACTCACCTCCATCTGAGAGGTACCATCGCGCACCATGACACGTGACTTTCGACATTCCCCCGACTTCATCGGGCGACACCCGAACTCGATGTGCAGAGGACGGATGCCGAAGCGTTGAGGCGGCGGCGGCATACGCCGTGGAGCTGGCCGGTCGGTCAGCGGGAACCAACGATACGCGATCGTCGATCGCAAGGACTTCGAGCGCTACTTGGAGATCGCAGACGACGGGAGTGTGGTCACCCACACGAACACCGCATCGGCGCAAGCAGCAGCTAGTGCCTCTCCGATACCTGCTGTCGTCCGCGCCGTCATATCGAACGGCTAAGGCAGTCGCCCCCATCACCGTGTGGGCTGCTCCGTGAGGTACACTCCGGGCATGTACGTCTTTCCGACGAGTGGGGTCTGATGGCAGGCTGTTGCTCAGACATCGAATTCTCCGCTGACGTACTCTGCGCTCTTCTCCAGCAGATTCAGGCAGACGCTGGAAGCATCTACGGCGGTCCGAACATCATCACGATCGACAACGGAACCTGCTCCGTCCGCCAGGCGACTGCCTCGACCATTGTCGACAACGGCGACGGATCATTCACCCACACCTCGGGCGCAGGGGTCGCGGTCAACATTCCCGTCTGCGACCTGATCGACGACATCGTCTCGGGGGTCGCCGCCGTAGGCGATCAACTGCTCGCAGTCGATGGAGGAGGAAGCTGCAAGCTGGTGCCGACGGGCGCCCCTGGTGGGGCGCAGACCCCTGGCGGGACCCCGTACCCGGCATCGGGCGGAAATGCTGTAATCGGAATCAGGTACGAAGACACGAACACCCCGGTGGCGTTCGACCCGGTTACCGGCGAGTGGGAGATCTGCTCCCCAGCAGGCGGCGGGGTGCCAGGGAAGCCGTCCCAGTTCGCTGCAGACTGGCCATGCCCCGCCTCCTTTGGCACCAAGGTCTACCAAACCGCTGACGGTCTTCGAGGGGTCCCTGCTCACACGTCTGGTAGAGCGTTTTCTTTCAGGTCGTTCTTGAACGACCAAAACCAGGGGGTCATCCCGAACGACGGGGTACTTTACGCAGTCACCAACGCCGGTGGTACCGCCGCTTTCGGTGGGCCTGTCGTCAACCCCCCAGTCGTGGACCGGGCCACCGTCGTCATCGCAGCACCGCTGTGTCGAGCAGTAACGGTGTCGCTGTCGGTGACTTCCGCCGGGGACACCGTGTCAGCCCAGATAGGTTCCCGGTTCAACACGTACACCCCACTGCACACCAACTTCGGTGTCGCCGGTTTCCCCAACAGCTGCTACAACTCGGGGTTCAATGCCACCACGGCCATGTTCACCGAGGTGGGCAGCAGCGGTGGATACACCGCTGTCGGCACCATCCCCGCGGGAACTATCGGTACGGCGTGGGCGTCGTCGGCGGTCCTTAACCGAGGAAACAGCAACGGCATATTCAGCTGTGGCACACTGATACTGGAAGCGCATTGGACGACGGTATGACCCAAAAAACAGAAACACGGCACGCAACGGTCGACGGGAAACCAGTCGTCGAAGTCGTCACTTACGAGGAGGTTGCTGACGGCCCCGATGAAGACCCCCGTTCCAGGCTCCACGACGACGGGAAATATTGGAGGTGGGTGTCCATCTCCAACCCCCTGGTCGACATGTCCAAGTGGGGCGACGCCCCTGAACACGACGACGACCTGGTCTGGGGTTCCGACAACGTCGGCATCTCCAAGATCCCGCTGACCGAAGGGACCAAGATCGTCACCGAACACGAATACGACGCTGTCGTGGCCGTGCTGGACAAGACCAGGCAGGACCAGGAGCACGCTAGGGTCGAGCAGGCTCAGGGGTTGGCCGAGGAGCGCCGCAACCGGTACAAGCGTAACGGCTGGTCTGAAGCGGACCTCGACGCCGAGTTCGGCCCTGTCCCAAAGAAAGGTCGCTGACCGATGACTTGCAACAGTTGTGCAGCTGAGGCTCTCGGCATCGCCACCGACGCCCAGTTCCTCCTCGACTACCCCGGATGCACCGAAGGTCAAAAGATCTATTGCGTCAACGGTGAGCTGCAAGCTGCTCCTCGCGGCTGCACCAAGCTGTTCGGGGAAGCTCGACACGACTTCTTCACCGGCACCGCATACCAGTGGCCTGTAGGTGGGACGGGTCCTGTGCCCATCCGCAACTTCGTCGGGGTACAACAGGATTTGTCGTTCGTCAACGACACCTGCTACGACATGAACATCCAGCTCAACCTGTCGGCGTCCCTGCTGTTTTCCATGACCGGCGACCCCAGTCGCGGGGCTTTTGGCTGGTCGTTCATCGCCACAGTCAACGGTGTCGACAACTACGCGGCAGCTGGCGGCGCGCAAGGGTTGTACGGCAACAACTTCGACCCGTGGGAAGCCATCAACTCCGAGTACTCCGCCCCCGCAGTTGCCCCCAACGACATCCTGCCGCCAGGAGGAGCCATGACCGTGTCCTTGCAGTTCGCAACCAACACTGTATTTGTCACGAACCCGTTCGACCAGGTGTTGTCCTTCAACTCGGCCGTTCGGGTGGTTGGAACGACGGTGTGCCCGTGAGCTACTTTACAACCCCTGACGGCAACACGGCCTACGTCCCAAACGACGAAGACCGCGCTCTATTGCCCACCGGGAGTGTCCCGGTCGAACCAGCAGACTCGATGAGTCCTGTTGCTGACCCGGTTGCGGACATCCACATGGCGTACGCCACTCACCGACGCCAGCTGGCAGTCGAGGAGATTTCAAGCGCTCTCCAGGTCTCCGTCGAGGCTGCCGGTCGCGTCTACGACGCCATCATCGGCTAAACACCGCTAGCCCGCAGGGCGGTAGTACAGTTCCCGCCATGACATCGACGGACCATGTTCTGCGAGATCGCCAACGGGACATCACGTTCACCGGCGACCTGATCGCTACCGCTTCGAGCGAGGTGGTCGGCAAGGACCGATGGTCGGAGATGTCCATCTACACCACCGACGACGGTCGCTACGTCGTGCACGGCATCGGCAAGTCCTCTGTGGAGGGCGAAACCGACCGAGACTGGGTCTGCATCTGCAACACAGCCGAGGCCGTGATCAAGGCGCTCACTCGAACGTCGGACGACGTGTCGTACGTGCCGAACCTGAACCTCACGCTGCTGGAGCGCGCGTCGATGCTCGACGACGCCATCAGCGATGCGACTCGCGTTCAAAGAGTCTGATCAGCCAGCAGCTGGGAGTAGAACACCCGCAGCGCGACCAAGCCGTGCTTGCCTCGGAACTCCGTCTTGAGCATGTCCCTCGGGGCTGACCGGCCGAGCAGCGTGGCGCTGCCCTGATCGGCGTTCGGGTCGACGTGGACGTTCTGGTGGGTGTCCCACAGCCAGTCGTGGGCCACGGCGCACGGTGAATCCGACCCCCAGTAGATCGCCAGCCCCGTCAGGTGCGTGTAGCGCTTCGACTCCTCTGCGGCGATCGAGCACCACGGGAAGCCGAACTCTCGACGGTACTCAGGCCAACGCTTCGCGTCGTCGGTGTCGTCGATCGATCGAGCGCTGAGCCCGACCCGACCGTTCGATATCAGGTCCAATTCGTGTCCGAGATCCGCCCCGTCGGGGAACCCTGTGAGCCCGGGATGGGCCTCGACCACCGCCATCACATTGCGAGCCGAGTCCTCGGGGTTCTCGGCGATCGGGTTGCCGACGTCGCGAGTGAAGAACATCCGGGTCTCGGGGTCGTAGAACGCCAAGCGAGTGACCGGCATATCGCCGTCGCTGTTGGCGCCCTCCATCGTCATGGCGAAGACCTCGACGAGACCTCGCTCCTTCAACACTTCGACCATCATGTCTGTCATCTTGGATCCTCCATAGCGCTCCACGCCGACTCGATCAACGACTCTTCACCGTGCTGGACATCCCCGACTTCCACGGCGGCGAGGGGGTGCTCGGGGGTGTCCGGCGGGGTCGGGTTGGCGGCGGCGTAGCCGGATTCGACATCATGCCGACACGGTTGGCGGGTGCAGTCCATGTCGCACGCCTCGATGAAGAAGCCGATCGGGACATTCACCTCTTCGTCATCGAACCGGGTCGCGGTCGTGAAGCGAAGGAAATCGGTCTCGGCGAAGCGGAACCTGAGAGCGTGGAAGTGCTTGCGCCCCGACTGCTCTCGGTAGAACTCGCCCGCCCGGTCGCTGAGGCGCTTCTCGATCGCTTCGGTTTCTGCCTCAAGTTCTGCAAGGCGGGCGAGGTCGGATTGAACGGTCATGCTGTCTCCTTCGGTTGGATGCAATAGGCCAACAGGCCCGGGGAAAAGTCCTGCTCGCCGAGATCGTCGGTGATGTCGGTGATCGACGCCGTGTTGGTGTAGAGGAATGCTCGATCGTCACGCACGTAGATGAATGGACCGCCCCGCCACCTGAGACCCCACTCCCCTCGGTAGTCGGCGTACGTGACGATCGGCACCGCCGCATCGACGCTGACGACGCCGTGGTCGGTGGTGCGTTCACGTGTCGGCCACTTACCCGAACCGACAGGGCCGTGGCTGACGATACGGACGCCGGGCAGCCCGGTGCCTTTGCAGTCCGGGCACGGTGACACACCTACGCTTCCCGCTGGCGCGCCGTTCATCCTTCTTGCGAACGTCTGCATGATCGACGCTGGGCTGAGGTCAAGCCCGGAGCCTTCGCATGTCGGGCACACCAGCGGCTTGGCCACGACGAGCCACTTGACGGACGGCGCGATGGCGCGCCCGTAGTCGCGCTGCTCGGCACCGGTGTGGGGGCCTTCGTGATCCCACGGCAACGCCCGCTCGGCGTCGGCTGCGGACATGACGTGGGGGCAGGTCTTGACGACTGCGAGGGGCTCTGTCATTCGATGGTCTCCTTCGGTTGGATCAGGTGTGCATGCCCGATGGGGGCTTGGCTTCCGAACTGGTCGGTGATGTCGAGCGGTTCGTGGTAGGGGTTCGTGTCCCACAGCCAGACCCGTCCGTCTTCCACCACAATACAGTCGCCGGGGTTGGTGTCAGGGTTGTCAGCGATCGGCACCGCTGGCCCGATCGGGACGATGCCGTGGCAGAACCCAACGGTCAGCTTCCGCTGTATCTCTTGGCTCACGATCTCGACGTCAGGCAGGCCGTCGATGCAGTCGGTGCAGTCGGTGCTGTACGTCGGGAACTGAGCGCCGATGGGTCCGTCCTGGCGGCAAGAACCCTCGCACGACGGGCACACGATCGGCTCGGCCACGACGACCCACTTGACGGACCGAGGCACAAACGCTGGCCCGAGTATTGATTCCTCAACGCGCGAGAAGCACGCCCGTGCGTCGGCCTCGGGCAGAACGACGGTGACGGTCAGCGACGTCACCAGTCGCCGCCGTCGTTCGGGATCCCGTCGACGTACCACTGGACCATGTCTGGCGACCTGTCTTGGTCGCGGTCCAGGCTGGCCTCATCCGTATACACGACACACAGGCTCCCGGCCATCGACAAGAGTGTGAGCGACTTCGGCCACCGCTTCGCTACGCGCTGCAGAGCGGCGACTGCCTTGACCTCGTCGTCGGTCGGTTCGCGACTCGCCGTCATGGAGTCCGCCTCATCTCGTCGCGCTCCACGCCGAGTCTCCAACCGTGTCGTACAGGGCCTTCGCTGCACACGCCTGACGCTTCTTGTCCTCGGGCGTGTCGCTGTTCAGGTCGTGATGGGTGGCAACGCCGCACGCCGTCATCTTCGGTGCGAGGCGGTGGTCCTTCATGTGAAGCGTGGTCCACATCTGCCAGTAGCCGTGGCAGCACCCTGTCTTGACGCCGTCCTCGTTGCGGCAGTTCGACTCGCGCCACCCGATCCGATCGAACGTTGCGGGCAGCCCGGCGTCGATCCGATACCACGTCATCTCTTGGCAGTCGTCGAGCCCCTCGGGCGCGAAGATGGTCGGAGGGAGACCCGTTGCGACAACGTCGGGCGGCGGAACGATGGTCTGGATCTGACCGCCACGCTCCGCCTGTTCGGTAGCGGTCGCTCCGGTGGTGATGTAGAGGATCGCTGCGAGGAGTGCAAGGAATATGTCGCTCATGTTCTCTCCTGTCGTTTGCCGAATAGAAATCTTCGTGAGTCGTGCACGGCCTTGCGAACATCGCTCGGGGTGAACGGCTCAGCGCCGGTGGAGTATTGGTGGGCCCACCGCGCCCAGATCTGATCGATGATAGACCGACTGACCTCGTCGTCCATGTTCATTCGAGCGCCCTCGCGCACCACCTCGACGGGGTGGCCTCCTCGCATCAGGATGCCGGTGTAGGCGTATTCAGCCCACGTCTTCGAGGCGTAGTGGCGGCTCCCGCCCGACTGGATCAGCGCGTGGGTGACCGCCACAGCCGCTTCGGGCCCGCTCCACACGAGCGCCTCTTCGATCTCTCGCATCACCGGCACGTCGCCGTCAGCGCCGCCGGTCGTGACCCGTTCCTTGGACCCGATGACGAGCGGCTCAGCGAGGGCGTGGACCGTCCACTCGCCGTAGACCTCCCAGGCCTCGCGAGCCCGGCTCAGCGTCCATTCCTGGCCGGTGGCGATATCGATGCCCATCTGCAGCCTGCGACCCTCCACGACGCCAGGAGGGACGCATACGCCGTGTTTCGTGAGCACCTCGCCCCACTCGACGCCTGCGAGCGGCGCTCGGGCAGCCAGACGCCAGTCGTCGGAGATCGGCAGGCCCTGTCGCGTAGCGGCCGTTCGGATCTGCTCTTGCAGGTCGTCGCGTCCGATCGGGAGCAGCACGTTGCGGATTCCGAGACCTCCGTCACCACCGGCCGAGACCCACGATGGCAACACGTCAGCAAGCGAGAGAGCCAGCCTGGTCCACGACGGCCACTGGTCCATCGTGTTGATCGAGTATCCGGTGCGCCCGAACTGCTTGCCCTCGGGGTCGAGCACCACGCACTGACACCCTTGCATCCAGAAGAAACTGCCGGACACCTTGTGCCCGAGCTGAGCCCACTCGACGGCCTCGGCCTCCCAGTTCGACCCTGACCACCCCGTGTAGTTCGGGGTCTTCAGCGCGTCGAACAACGGGAGCACCCGAGACTCGTTGGACGGGTCCACCGCCAACGCTTCAGACACCAGCTCGTCGAAGATTGTCACCGACCGAACCGTGAAGGCAGCGGCATCGCTGCGATCGCCATCATCCGCTTCGTCTCCATCGCCGCGGCGAACCACGAGGAGATGTCTTCGAGCGTCACGCCGGTCTCTTCGAGGATGTTGTCCTCGACGTCGGGGTGCGCCTTGACGAACTCCTCGGCCCAGGTGTCGGGGTCGGTGCAGAGCGTCAGAGCTGTGGGGGTCTTCTCTTCGTTCAGGTTCATGGCGGTCTCTTTCTGTCTAGTCAGGTGTGTACGACGCCGCTGAAGCCACGCTCGTCGAGCATGTCTCCCAGGCGGGCGGTGAGTCGGAGCAGAGCCATCTCTTCGGTCTCGGCAACAGCCCTGACGTAGGACTTCTCGTCGATGTGGTACTCCGCCCGCCAGACCCTGTCGGTCCGGCGAGTGATGGTGACTCGTCCGTAGGTCTTGACCAAGAGCCCCACTAGAACCTGCTTCCACAGATCGGACCTATGCCGTTGGCGACGGAGGTCTCATCGGTCAGGTAGGCGCCGCAGACGCAGCAGGTGCCGGTGAGGCGACCGAACGCCTGCGCCTCTTCGAGGGACAGGCGCATGTCGGCGGTGAGCGTGCGGATGGCTCCAGAGTCGTAGCTCCACACCCAATCCTCGCGCTGCTCGATACGGACTTCCTTCGTCTTCTTGTCCTTGATCGACACGTCGCGCATGTTGCCGGTCGCCACCAGCTTCTTGGCGTACATGTGGCTTCCGCTCTGGTTGTGGACGCACTTGAAGAGGTCGCCGTTGGCGTCGCGGTAGACGCCGTCTTCGGTGACCCGGTTGCTGGTGGCGGCGGCGGGTTCCTTGCGGGCAGCGTCACGGGCCTCGCACTTCGTGCGCATCGAAACGGCGGAGTCTTCCTGCCGGGGGGTGAGGTACCCGTGCTTCTCGAAGAAGCGTCCGAGATCTTGAGCGAACTCGCTCCAGGTCTGCGCCCAGAGCCATGCGACCAGGTCGGCCTGACGATCGAGCTTCAAGTCTTCGTCCGCTTGGCCTGCGCCTGCGAAGCGTTGGTTCGGGGCGACCGTCAAGGTTGCGAATGGGTCGGTGGCTGTGTTGGTTGTCATGTCGTCATTATAGTCAGCCATGACACCAACACAACCCCTTCCCGAAGATTTCTTTTCAGCTGAGGATCCGCTCGGGGCGGAAGCTCCTGAACGAGTTGTTCGTACTGGTCCCGCCGTACGCCTCGACGCTCGACACGCCGGTGGTGGCGTGAACCATCAGACGCTGGAACCTGAACGTGCCAGGCACCCCATCGACTCGGAAGACGCGACCAGGGGTCCACCCGGCACACTCTCCGATGGTGGGTTCCTGCATCGCGTAGCGGTGGCCGTTGCCTCGATCGGGCATCAGCCACATCCCCGGCACCTGAACTCCGTCCTCGTCGAGTACGGGCTCGGCCCCGAACGCTTTCGCAGGAAAGTGCAGGATCGGCGACTCGCTGTCTTTCGATGCTCGAAGCTCCACGGCCTCCAGCCACTCCATGTACCTGAGCACGAGTTCTTGCCCGCCGTGAGGGGTCTTGCCCTGCTCGATCGATCGTATAGCGGACTCCTTCACGCCAGCGAGATCTCCTGCGTCGTTGCGTGTGTATCCAAGCGCCACACGTCGCGCTGCAATCTCATCTGAGCTGTTGATCATGTCCATCCCTCGTCTGGTGTCTCATCAGTATTGCAGTGACCGCGAGGCGAGAACCCTCATCGTGTATTCGCCTCGCGGTCACGGTCCTGTGTCAGCCCGCTGCGAACGGGTCGACCGGGGCTCCGGCCGTCGACGCTTCGGGCAGCGGAGCCGGAACCTCGGCAGCCGCGAACGGATCCGCCGGGACGGCGACCGGAGCAACCGGAGCCACCGCAGTCGCGAACGGATCCGCCGGGACGGCAGCAGCTGGAGCCACGGCAGTCGCGAACGGGTCCGCGGGAGCGGCGACCGGAGCCGCAGCGGCGGCGGCGATACCGGCAGCAGCGACCGCGGCCGCTGCCTGCGCAGCTGCGAGGGCCTGAGCCTGCGCAGCAGCTGCAGCGGCTGCAGCCGCCTGGTCAGCCTGAGCCTGCGCAGCGGCGACCGCGGCTGCCTGCGCAGCTGCGACGGCCTGAGCCTGCGCTGCAGCCAGCGCAGCGGCGTTTGCCTGCTCCTGAGCAGCGACGGCAGCCAGATCGACCACCACCGGCGCAGCGACCGGCGCAGCGACCGGCGCAACGGGCGCAACCGGAGCGACGGGCGCAGCGACCGGCGCAGCCGCAGCGACGGCAGCGAACGGGTCCGCCACCGGTGCCACGGGAGCCGCAGCAACGGGTGCGAACGGGTCGGCTCCGGTCACGGCCGGGGCCCCGCTGCTGGTGGGCGGAGGGGTAGTCGGGACGTTGCTGATCGAGTACGTGGTGTCGATGTTCGACCGCATCTCGCCCTTGTAGATCTCTTCGGTCACGTCGCCGATGAAGTGCTTGTTCACGAAGAGAACGCACGACTGCTCCAGCGGCTGGTTGTGCTGCTGCAGCACCGCCAGAGGAACGCCCAGCGATTCGAGCTTCATCCGCATCATGTTGAACGCGCCGGGCTTGGAGTCGCCGCCCGGGAACGGCATGTAGAGGTTCATCAGCATCGCTCGACCGGCCTCGGGGCCGTCGACGATCTTGCACTTGAGGGTGATGTTCATCCCGTTGCCCGCTGACGAGACTCCCTTGAGGGTCGACTCGGTGATCTCGAAGTGGTATCGGCCGACGGGCACTTGGGTGAACTTGTCACCCTCGGCTGCCGCCGCCAGTTGATTCCAGTCGATGGTTGTCATGTTTGTATTCTCCTACTTGTCTGGATGTTCGGAACTTGTGGGTGGGGGGTTGGTGACCGTAGCGCATGTTTGGAAGGGTTCCGCACACCCGCTACATGCTGTGCTCGACCGGATGGCCGGGCACAAGATGTGGTGGCTCAGCCGGGGCGAACCATCAGCTGAGCAAGGTTCGGGTTGTCGACGTACGGCGGTGTCCACGGGATGCGAGACCCCGCTTCGTAGAACGGAGACGTCTTCATGTGGAGGCGACGAGTGCTCACGTTGGCGGCGATGTCCTCGAAGGGAGCATAGAAGCCAACGACGTCGAGGAAGTAGTTGATCATCGTGGCGAGCTGCCCCTGCAGTGCGGGAGAGTCCTTGCCATCGACCTTCTTCGACATCGCCGTGATCGCCACGCACTCCAGGTTGCCAGGCTGTTCGAGCAGGTCGCGGAACTTGCGGATCATCGTGGCGAGACCGCGGAGCAGCTCGCCCCAGTCCTGCGTTTGCATCTGGTTCGCACCGGCGATTCGGTCGATGTACTTCTGCTGCAGCTCGGAGATCGAGTCCACGGCGAACGTCTTGAACGGCGAGTTCGGGTTCGAGACGATCGCGTACATCTGCTCGATCTGCGAGTAGTTGGTCACCCGCACCCGCACCCACAACGTCCCCGGCGGTGGCTCGAATGGCGAGACCATGTCCCAATCCCACTTCTTGTCCTGGTTCGAGAGGAAGCGAGTCTGGCCCTCGATGTCGGCGAACAGGATCGGAGCCGGGCAGGTCAAGAGAATCTCGCTCTTGCCAACCTTCGACGGCCCGTGGATCAGAAACGAGGTCGGTACTCTCGTCGCGGGGTCGGCTTGGCCCCACGCGAGGTCGGGGGCGAACAGTGTTGTCATGGTGTCTCCTGTCACGGCTTCTCGCCGATGTTTTTGTAGCGGGCGATGGGGTCTATCACAACGAACTGCTCGTGCACCATGTCTTCGATGCGAGAACCGTCGTTGAATAGAGGGCAGATGTGCACGAACTGGCACTTCCACGAGCATTCGGGGTTGGCGCGAGGTGTTGCAACCTGAGCGGCTTCGACGAGAGTGTACGACTCGTCTTCCAACTCCTTGCGCAGAGCGACCATGTCGGCCACCACCGAGCGGGTCTGGAACAGCCACGCATCGATCTCGGCTTGGTTGTACGACACCGAGACCCTGTCGTAGAACGGAGGCTTCGACGACGCAGTCCGCTTGACCTTGCGCAGCATGTCGAACTGCGCCGTCTGCACGCGCTCTCCGGTGTACTCACGAGCCGACCAGACGTAGCCGATCAGCTGACGATCCATCTGCATCAGAGCAGGGAAGCCCTTCAGCGACTGAACGGTCTTCGTGTCGATGACCTCGAACGACTCGGTGGTCTGGTTCCAGACCAACGCGTCGAGCTTGGCCAGCCACGTCACGCCGGGCATGAGGGGGGTCTGCATCTCGATCTCGACTCCGTTGTAGACGAGACCGAAGTCGACGGCCTCCTCGACCAACCACTCGGTCCAGCCCTCGAACATGATGAGCGCGAGTTCGATGGTGTCCGAGGGGAGCAGCTCGGGGCCCAGCTCGGTGTCGTCGTACAGCGCCTGTATCGCCTCGTTGCCCGCGACGACGGCTTCGTCGTGCGTCAGGTCGTGCATGTAGCGAGCCCTGCGGAACCCCTCGACACCGGCGTGCACGAGGTTTCCAGCGAACAACGGCTGCGAGTTGGCACCGTTAGTGCCGAGGCACAATACATACTCCAGCCACCACTTGCGCTTGCAGTCGAGGAACGTGCTGACTTCTGAGTTTGAGGTCAGCATTCGTTCACGACCATCGGCATCGATGTCCAGAGCGTGCGCGGCTTCTTCGGCTTGTCGTCGGTGATGTCGTACGAGATCAGCCGAACCTCGATGCCGAGCTTCGCTGCGGTCTGCGCCAGATCCTCGAAGCTCTCGATGATCGGATCCATCGAAGTGAGGGCGGCGGCGCGATGAGCGCGATCCGCGCAGATCCTGCAGTGGGTGAATCCTGCGTCGAGCAGCAGCTCGACCTCGGACTCCGTGAGGAACTTGAACTCCCGCTCGACGATCCTCCTGCCGTTCGTGTGCGTGAACGACTCGAACGTCTTCGACACGTGGTTGTTCTTGACGAGGTGGATGGTCTTCCCGGCCCCAGCCTTCCCGTTGCGGACGATGAAATACTTCTCGCCGAACGGAGGCGTGAGGGTGAGGTTGTCGTCACCGAACTCTGCGATGGCGTCGAGCACATCAGCCTGTTCGAGGACGGCAATCACGTCGGGGTCGTCAAGATCGACCAGACGAGACAGCGAGCCGCTGTCGTCGTCTGCGTAGTCGTCGTCGGGATGTGCATTTGCGAGCACGTCCATCAGCCTGGCGCCCTCTGCCGGTGGCAGGGGGGCGGGTGTCTCTGTCGTCATGCTGCTTCTCCTTGATCTTCGGGTTCGGGGTCTGAGAGATCGACGGCGCGACCGAGCATCAAGCTCCGCATGCGCTCGGTGTCTTGCAGAAGGGCTTCGAGGCCCTCCTTCTTCATCCGCGACACGTCTCGGACATGCTCGTCGAGCGTGTCCTCCGAGACGATGTCGATGATGTTGATCGACTCGTGAATCTCTGAGCCGATGCGGTGGCACCGACCCTCGGCCTGTTCGTTGTCGATGAGACTGAACGAGCGCTGCAGGAAGATCATGGTGCTCGCAGCGGTCAGCGTGATGCCCGTGCCACCGGCAGCCAAGGTGCAGAGCATGACACGGAGATCTCCTCGTTGGAACGCTTCGACGTTGTTCTGTCGCTCGTCAAGAGACTGCTTTCCGGTGATCATGCCGAAGCTGTAGCGACGACGCTCAGCCGAGGTCGTCTTCTTCGGCTTGATGCGCTTTTCCATCTCGTCCTGGCACAGCTCGATCAGCTTGCGGCTCTGGGCAAACACGACGATCTGCTCGTGGTCCTCGATGTCGTCCAACTCGATGAACAGCTGATCCACCTTGCACGAAGGTGCCTTGAGGATGATCTCGTTCTTCTCGGCGTCCAGCGCGCCGGTGGCCGAAGCGAACTGCAGCAGCCGAGTCATGCGGGCGAGCGGGTTGGTGGCGACGATGATCTCGCCGCTCTCCACCTCGACGAGCATCTTCTCGACCATGTCCTTGTACTGCCTCGCCTGCGCAGGCTTCATCGTGCACAGTCGAGTGAACGGCACCTTCGGCGGCAAGCTCGGAAGAGCGACCTCCTTCGGGGTGCGTCGCCAGAGATGCCTCGTGACCTGATCGAACTCAGCGCGCGATTCGGGGTTGAGGCCGAGCACATCGATGCCGCCCCAGTCGCCGTATCCGACGAGACAGTACCTGTCGATGAACTTGGTCTTCGAGGGGAACTCCTCGGGCCACAAGAAGAACAGCAGCGCCCACAGGTCTGCCGGGCTGTTCGCCATCGGGGTGCCGGTGAGTGCGAAGCGGAACTTGGCCTCGTTGCGCAAGAACCACAGGGCGCGAGTCTGCTTGGCGTCGGGGTTCTTGGCTCGGTGGGCCTCGTCTGCCACGACCGTTCGCCAGTCGATCGCATTCAGCAGCCCGGGCTCGCGATTGCCCTTGCTGACCTTGATCGACCCGTACGGTGCGTGGCGAGAGTTGTTGTAGAGCCCTTCCCAGTTGACGACGAGAACATCGCCCCCGCCATCCTTCATCTCTTCGATGGCCTCCTTGCGGGCCTTGGCTGTGTTGCCGAAGTCGACCACCCTGCGGTGCTCTGCCTCGGGCAGCCACAACTTGAACTCGTTGGCCCACGACCGCTTCACGGAGTTCGGGGCGATGACGAGCGCTGGGTACGGACCCTTGCCCTGAGCATCGAGCACACGGAGCGCCGAAATGGTTTGGGCGGTCTTGCCCGTCCCCATCGGATCGAAAAGACCGGCGCGCCCGGCGAAGCTGAGATACTCCGCCCCGCCCTCCTGGTAGTCGAAGAGCGAGAACTTCGTCGTGTTTCGGAACCCGGCAACGGCGCTTCCGGCATCTGAGAAGTCCATCGACAAGGCGAAGCGGTTGGCGATCGAGACGAACTCGGAGTGGACTCGGCGTGTGTATTCACGAGCGCTCTCGTCGAGCACGACCTTCGGAAACGTCTTTGCGATCGCGCAAGCGGTGGCCCAGGTCACCGGGGCTCGCCAGGTGGTCCCTTCGTGGACACGCATGCCGGGGATGGAAGAGCACGCAGCCTTGTGGTAGAGGCCCGCAGTCAGCTCGAAGAATTTCTCGTCGTCAGTGACGCCGAGCGTGGTGTTTGAGATCATGGTGTAACCTTAGCGTTGCTGCGGTCTGAATACAACATCATTCTTCGATATTTTCCGTCTTCGAGACACAGACCCGACAGCGAGATCCCGGGGCGGTGGTGATGCCGTCGGCCATCGAACGACGAGCGGTGCCGCACACGGCTGACTCGCTCCACCGGGTGCCTGCCCGGAAGAAGTGTGAGTAGGTGCCACGAGGGTTCTGCAGCCACGAGTCGGCGCGAAGCCCTGAGCGCTCCTGGTTTCCGTTGCTCTCGCCCATGCGTCGGTGCGGCATCAGATCGTCTTCACCGAGGGGCAGGGGCACCGGTCAACGAAGACGCCGGGCGCCCCGATGGCTTCGTTGAACTTCACGATCGCGGACACCTCTTCAGGGCACTGCGTCGAGGCGATGACACCTTCGCCATCGCTGTCGACCAGGACATGATCCCACTCCCCGAGACGACGATGAACCTGGATCACGGCGTCCTCCTCGCCAGGACGTCTTTTCCATAACCGTTATCGAACAGCCACTTGACGGCGTGGCGCAACGCATCGCGAGCGTGCCCCTCTCCGCCCTTGTGCCACATGTTGTATTCACGCAGCCTCTCGTTTGGACAGAACGTCTTGGCGTCCGTTGCGTACTGCAGGATCGGCTCATTCGAGCGTCCAGCGACGTAGAGGTGGGCCGTGGCGAGTCCGATCAGATGCAGCGACGTCGGCTGGAAGGTCTTCTTGGCTGACCCGGCGTTGATCGTGAACGCCTCCATCACCAGGATGTCCGCCTCGGACACGGCTTGCCCGGTCACGAACCTCTCGTACATCTCTCCGAGGGTCAGCTCAGCAACGTCGACGATGTCGATCATCGGCCGAGAGTCGTCTCCGTAGTTCACCATGATCTTACAGTACCCGGTCAATAGACCGGGATCGTACACGCACAGAAATCCGTTGGGACGGGTGTCTTGGTCGGTCATGCGTCTTCCCACTTGTAGATGTCCACGGTTGTGGCCTCTCGACCCATTCGATCGGCCACTCTTGCTGTGACCCCAGACCCTCCAAAGGCGTCGAGTACGCTGTCGCCGGGCTTAGACCACCCCTCGATGATCCACTCACACAGCTCTTCGGGCCAAGGTGCCGGGTGACCATCCTCCCCCGGAGAGGGGTTGAATGTGACGACGGAGTGTAGCGATCCTGGCTCGAAGTACGAGTCAACATCTGGCCCGTGGGATATGTGCAGCACCGACTCGTGCCGGATCACCGTCCGGTCGCGAGCAGCAGGGTCGGGGATGCCGAAAGGCTTGCTCCATATATTGTGAGCCTTGATCCAGTACCCTGCCTCGTATACGGCTAGGGCGAACCTCTCTGGTATGAGCGCGAGTGATCGCTCTCGAAGACCGGCGATGTTTGGCGTCAGCACCTCGCCTGCGGCGGCAGCGTCCTTCCACTTCTTGGCGAACTCCTTGCGACCCGAGTGCATGCCGGGCTGGTGCGCCGAGGTCCTCACTCGACTCCGGTTGACGTACCGGTCTTGCACGTTCACAAACAGCGACCCTCCGGGCCTGATCTTCCACATCGACTCGTCAACAGCTGCGACCAGTTCGGCTATGTAGCCTTCCACAGCCCCCGGCTTGCCGATCTCCGAGGCGCTGTCCCCGTACATGCGCATCGCGTAGTACGGGGGAGACCAGAGCGCGAGGTCGATCGACCCGTCTGGGATCGGAATGTCACGAGCGTCCGCCGTTATGCGTTGGATGCCCATCAGTTCTCGCTCCTCATCCGCTCGAAATCGTCTCGGCCGAGGCCGGTGGCGTGGCCGACGTCGTCCCACCACTGATCCCAGATGCGGGATCGGACAACGGGGTCGGGCTGGTACTTGTGCCCCCAGTTCACGCCGATGTCGGACGACGCCGTGCACGGCACGACCCACCCGAACTCATCGCCGCGGAACGTCATGCAGCGTTCGATCTCTTCGCGAGCGCCCTCGGCTTCGAGCGCCGGAATAGAGAGCACAACTTCGTCGTGAATCACCATGAGCATCGACGGTCCGTACCCCGCAGCGTCGAGGGCGATCACGTTGAGCTTGAGGATCTCTGCAGCCGTCCCCTGCATCATGTAGTTCATCACCTTGAACGAGTCGCTGCCGGGGTACTCGACGCGCTGCTTGCGACCGAACACGGACTGCACCCACCCGCCGTTGATGTCGCACTGCCTGATCAGATCCTTGACGTACATATCGAGCGTGGGGTACGCGAGAGCGAATCCGACGAGGAACTCCTGCGCGTCTTCGAGGGGGATGCCGAGCTGCTCCGACAGACCCGGCGCTTGAGCGCCGTACAAGCGGGCAAGGATCCCGACCTTCATCAGCGTTCGATACGGGCTGTCTTTCTGGATCGTGTCGTCTCGATAGACCACCCGAGCGGCGGTGGTGTAGAGGTCGCCGGACATGATGGCTGCTTGAAACGCGAGGTCGCCCGAGATGTTTGCAGCGACTCGCGGCTCCACTTGGTCGAGGTCCGAGGTCACGATCAGGTGGCCGGGCTGCGGGAGAAACGCCGTGCGCACCATCGGCCCTCGGGGGATCGTCTGCAGCGCAGGGTCGGTCACGGACGACCGCCCCGTCGAGGCACCGCATTGGCGGATGTTGGGGTGGTTGGTCTGCCCGAGGTTCAAGAAGAACGATGAGCGGAGCTTCGTCATCTTGCGCGTCTTGAGCACCATCTCAGCGATCGCCGCTGCCTGCGGCGGCTCCTGCACGCTCTTCAAGATGTCCTTGTTGAGCTGCCACAGCCCAGTGCCCGTCTTCGCAGTCAACTGCGCTCCGTGCTCGATCAACGCCTTGGCCACCTGAGCGTTCGACTGACGGTTCTTGATGCTGAAATGCTCCTGCAGCCAGCCGTCGGCCCACGCCGTGTATTCTTGGATCTCGCTCGCCTTGCGGTCGATGTACTCCATATCGCACCCCATGCCGATCCTCTCCATCGAAGCGAAGCACGGCATCACCGCCGTCTCGATCTGGTACGACTTGGAGACGAACACCTCGGGGAACTGGATCCTGAACGCCTCGAACAGCTTCACGGTGATCACGGCGTCGAGCGCGCCGTAGGCCCAATAGAACTTGAAGTCCACCGGCACGGAGGCCCAGGTCCAGTTCTGCGCTTGCATCGCATCTTCGAGCAGCTTCTGCCCGGCCGACGCCCCCTTCTGGACGTAGCGGTCTGACAGCGGCTTCAGACCGTGCGCCTGGAACGGATGGATCAGGTGCGAGAACAGCATCGTGTCGTGCACCACGCCGTCGCGATCGAACACGTCGATGTCCATCTTGACTCGCAACCAGTTGGCGTCGAACTTCGAGTTGTGCCCGACGAGGTCGCCTCGCCACGACGAGAACACGTTCTCGACCACGCCCGACCACTTCTCTGACGGGATAGCCCACCCGACATCCCCCGATGCGATCTGCACGAGGCGCACGGCGCAGTAGCCCGATGCGTACGGCGACAGCCCCGTGGTCTCGGTGTCGAACCCGAGGACGTTGTCCGTCGGAATCGTCTCGACCCACCGCAGCATCGTCACCGCCGAGTCAATAGAGTCAACGAAGTTGACGCTCACGTTTGCTAGTGGTCCTGTCATTGCGTCCTTGTCTGATGTCATTGAGTGGGTGTTCGAGGGTACACCTGTGTTCGGCTTTCCAAGTGACCGGCCCGTCCGAGTTCGGTGAGTGTGCGGCGCACCTCGGTGCGGGTCTCGTCGTCGTCGAGCGGATCGATCCAACCGTGCTCGGGGTCTTCCCAGCCGGACAGGTCGTGCAGCCCTCGACGGGCGACCTCGGCGCGTGTCGACAAGTTGTCTTGGACGTACGGTCGGTCGGTGACCTTCGGCTCTCGGAGGCTGTCAGGGTCGACGAAGTCGTCGCGATCGGGTATGCGAACACCTACGAATAGACCGTCAGGGTCGAAGTACCCCCACCGCCAGCCGGTGGTCCCGCAAGTCGAGTCGACGTAGCGCAGGTACTCCTTCATGGCTGCGCTCTTTTCGACTCGGTGCTTTCGGGCGTTCGTGATGGACTGTTCGAGGGCTCCGAGAATGTCGTCGGGTGGTTGGGTGGTCATGGTTGCGTTCCTCTCAGGTTGGCCAACGCTTCGAGCACCGGGGTGTGACGGGCCCACTGCGCGATGTGTGCGTCGAGCGCGGCCTGGATCTGGTCGATGACTTCGTCGTAGATGTCCAGCGCCAGGTCCGTGCAGAACTGCCCGTTGAGCAGGCCATCTGGGATGTCCGAAGCGTAGAACTCGATCCCCGTCTCGATCGGTCCCACGAACACGAGGGGCCCCACCCTGTCACGCAGCTCGGGTCGACGGTTCTTCACCTGCCACCTCAGCGTTGATATCGACACACTCATCAGCGCCTACGCACTTCGTCAAGGTGCGTCTCGGCCAGCTTGACGAGCATCGTCCCGAGGGAGATGTCGTCGGCATCGTCGAAGTACGCGATCGCCGGAGAGGTCGGGTCCGTCTCCCTGAGATTGATCAGCTCCACCAAGTTTTGGAGCATCTTCATCGTGATGGTCATGGCTACCCGGCACCTTCGGAGAGGTGGATGGGGCTGGCGCACACAGCGAATCGACGGTCGCCTCGACGGCGCACCCAAGGCTTCCAGCTGTCTCGGCGTGGAGCCTTCTCGCCCCGTGCGATCGTGATCACTCGGAGTTGAACGTCCCGTCGCGGAGCCAACTTGATGCGCCCGTGCCGGATCAGTCGACGAGCCGCTCGGCTTGTCGTGTCGTAGCGCTTGAGGGGGTTGTCGGGCGAGCGGCCGCACCACGCGCACACGGCGGCGCTCATGTCAGGAAACCACGGTCCCCGAGATCAGGCGATCTTCGGTGAGGCGCTCCCACTGCTGTTCGCGAGTCTCGATGTTCAGGTGCAAACCGTCCACCATCTTCACGTACAGCTTGAAAGCCGCCTCCTGCAGGTGCATCTGGTCATGGTGGTGCGCAACGATCTCCAGAGCGTGCATCGCGTGGGTGTACCAGTGCAGCGGCAGGTGCCCGAACTCGGAGGGCTTGAAGTTCTCCGGGGGCTTGCTCTGGAAGAACGCTCCGGGGATGTCGACCTCTCGCACATCCGCGGGGTTCATAAAGCAGTAGCGAATGAACGCGGTCAGGCGACGACCGGGAGAGTCAGAGAACCCCGTCGCCGTCCACTGCTTGGGCTCCAGATCGCAGCCTCGCACTGCTGTGAGCAACGTGCCTTGGTAACGAAGCGGAAGCTCCATCACCCAATCTTGAAGTACGGATTTCATTTTGTCCTCTCATCGTTGTTGGTTGTGTTCTCATCCCGGGTCCACCGGATTTCGTCGGCTGGGATCAGCCGGGAAATAAAGTCTTCGACCGCTCTATTGACCATCCAGTTGAGCGACACGTCGCGATCGGCTGCCGCTTGGGTCAGGGCGGCGTGCATCTCGGGCGGGAAACGAATGGCGGTAGCCGACCGTTTCCGTGTGTCTTTAGGCATTGGCGCTCACTTGTCGTCCCAGTTCGACTCGCATCGACCGCACACGCTTGACCAGTCCTCCGGGTAGTACCAGTCCACTGCGCCGCAACGTCGGTAGTCTGCCGTGGCCGAGTCGCAGTTGGCGGAGGTGCGCACCGGCACCACAGGGTCGGGGGTCTCCCGAACATCGACCTCGAAAGGCTCCCCCACCGACGAGCTGTAGACTGGCGGCGCTGGACGGGTTGGCTCCTCGTGAGTTGTGATCTGCAGCGCTGCCCAACCCAAAAACCCTATGGCGGCGAGACCAAAGAACACGACTCTCAAGAAGCCTGCCACCTGCTCCTGCTGCTTAGCAGCCACCCGCTTTTCGGCGTCTGCCATCGCGGTCGCCATCCTCGCTGCCCTGGCAGCAACATTCTTATCGTGTGCATTCATCCGTCGACCTCCTGGTGTGTTTTGCTCATGTGAATAGACTACACCGTATTCTTCAAAAACGGCTTCCGCAGAAAAGAATAAGTTAGGCGTCGGGGAGCGTGTCCAGCAGGTCGGGGTGCTCGCTGCGGACGTGCTCGGCCAGCGAGTGGAACGAGCGCTTGCAGCCGGGTGACGGGCACACGCCAGCGGCTGCCCGGTTGCGTGCCTTGGTGAGTTGACCCTTCGCCGCCGAGGCGATTCGACGCTGATGCTGAGCGTCGTCGAGCGCGCCGTCGAGCTGGTTCCGAAGGCGAGCCTTGTCGCGCTCGCTGTCCTCTCTCAGCTTCCGAAGCCGGACGGCATCCGTCTCGGTGTAGTGCTGGCCGTGTCCGTTCGTGCAATAGAACATCGCTCCGTCAGACTTGCGCTGCTTGTGCATCCCGTCTGTCATGGCGAACACGACACCGCAGCTGCAGCACATCTCCATCACGAACCCGTCTTGGTACTTCGCTCCGTTGCTCTGCGTCGAGGTGATCCAGAGCTTCTTGGTCATCGAGGCCATGTCAGCTCCCCTCTCGCGCTGCGATCATGGCGTCGACGAAGTCTCGATAGGCGTCGTCGTTGTTGGACGACGACAGCATGTCGTTCAGGCACGGCGTCCCGAGGGTGGTGGTTGACCCAGAGTTCACCCCGTTGAGGTGGTCTCGGAGATCGGACACCAGGGCCTGCAGTGAGTAGACGATGCGCTCGAAGTCGGCACTCGGGAACTCGTGGGTGGTCTGGCATCGGCTGCAGTGCAGGGTGATGATCACCTCTGCCTTGAACCGTACTTTCTCGTCTGTCATGGCGGTCCTTCCTAGATGATCTCTTGGCAGGCGCTGCAGAAGAGAGCGCCGCTTACGGGGTCTTCGATTCCGGGGTCGTCGTCGTGGAGGAACGTCGAGCAAGCCTCGCACGTTCCGCCCTCGCTCGGGTAGACCTCGGGTCCGCCCTTCTCGGGGCCGGGAAAGTGATTGTGCCACGGATAGTGGAATTTCACGGAGGTCCCGTCCGAGCGATCGCAGAGAACCTCGGTGTACCTGTTGAGGGTGCTGACCCCGGCGACCCGAAAACGGTCCTTGGGGGTCTCAGGCCAGACCAGCACGTCGCCGGGATCCAGCTCGCTGGCCATCATTTGGGGCACCGGTGGGCAGAATGGAACGTCCGAAGATAGCGCAGGTTCCCGCCGAGATACCACTTGGACTCGGCACCGCATGCGCAGCGAAGCCGGTAGCGGGTGGAGGCGCGAGCCGCAGTGAACGTCTGAGCCTCCACCTCGTAGGGACCGGCGACGTGTGTGAACTCCCTCGGGCCTTCGTCGCCGATGTCGAAGTTGACGAACTCGTAGCGGCGGCATCGATCGAGCACTCTGATCGCGTCGAAGATGGAGCTGTTGAACCACTCAGCGGTCGCTTGACGGTTGGCAGTCTCGTCAGAGACGTCGAGAGGGTACCGGAGCGGGTCGTCCTCGGTCGTCGGCTCACACCCAATGAGGGCGAACCCTCGTGAAGTGCCTCGCCATCCGTGGGGCTGCTTGGGGTTGCTGTCGAGATCTCGAACCCAGAACGGGGACTGGCCGTCGACGATGATTTGCGGTGTTGTTGTCATGTTGGTTGAATATACTCCCTTCTCGCTCGAAATGCAACCTCAGAAGAGGCGGGGATGGTAGGCGCTGACGACGAAGTCGGAGCGCTCACCGAACTCTCGAAGAGCCTTGGTGCGCGGCTTGAGGCTGAGATCTCCGATGGCCGAACTGGGGTGCAGCATCCACTCGTCGCCGTCGTCGGCGTTGAAGACCTCCAGATCGAGGGGGTGGTCGAAGGGGAGAGTTGCCAGCACGGTTCGCGCAGAGACCGGCTCGTCACGACGACGATCGGTCACCACCGCCACGCTTCCCCCACGAATCAGGAAGCGTGCAACGTCCTGCGAGTGCGGAGCGCTTCTCTCGTTCCAGCTGTACGACACTCGGTAGTGCCATGTCGGCCACCCGCTCGGGTGCTCGGTCAGAATCTGATGATTCTTGGTGTAGTCGTAGAACGTGATGGAGTCCTCGAACAGCGACCCATCGACGAGCGTTGGGACCACCTTGTGCCACTCGATGTCCGAGTTGACGTTGGGCCGTACAAGGATCCGTCCGTGCTTCACGACCGCCTTGCGCAGCGCGTTGCCGAGCATCACGAAGAACTCGTACGGGTGGTGGACGAGCAGGTTGGTGCGCCACCGCCAGGCGAGCTGCACCTCGGGGAGCCCCCCGAAGCTGTTCTCGACCACACAGAGCCGTCGACAGTCGCCAGCGTTCGGGCACGAGTTGATCGCGAGCCCCGTCTCGGTCAGCATCGTCTCGTGGTACAGCGTGATGCCGTAGCTGGGGGTCTCGGCCATGCCGAGCTTGTGCTGATGCTCGGGCGGCGAGAGGATGGCGTTCGACCCCCCTCGAAGCCCGCACGCCTGCTGAGCTAGGTCTGCCCAACGATGCGCGATCCTGATCGCTTCCCCGTCTCCGTCCCACCCGAGCCGGAGCGCCTCGGCGAACACGCCTCGGTCGTCGTGCTGCAGGAGGTGGTCAGTGGTCGCGATCACGGTTGAACACCTCCGATGCCGTTGCGACCTTCGCTGAAGCCTGGGCGTGCATTTCTGACAGAGCCTCTTGGTCTGACACCTCGAACCACGCCACGGACCTGCACCAGCCCTCTTCAACGAGCACGCGAGCCCACCAACGTCCGACGCCGTCACACGTGAATGTGATCGAGTCCGTCCGTGCCTCGTAATGCACGTCGTCGAGTTCGTTGCGAGTCTCCTGCATCTCGTCAGGGGTGAAGCGGGACATGGCGGGCGAGCCGCCCATCAACGGGTCGCCTATCACAGCTTCGCCACCTCGTCGATAGACACCGTCGAGTAGATGGACGCGTCGTGGTCTGCTCGGAAAGACACCCGCCACCTGCTCGGAGGGCCGGGCGACAAATAGATCTCCGTCACGACTCCTCGCATGCCCGGAGACAGAAACCCCTCGAACTGCCCCCGGGGCTTGTAGTCGGCGATCAGCTCGACTCGATCGCCGACAGCCACGGGCAGCTGGCTGTAGGCCCAGTCACGCAGCCCCAGCAGACCCTTCAGGTCGTAGTCGATGTCGCTGTGGAGGCGCATGAACGGAGACTCCACGACGTCACGCATGAAGCGTTCGACCCGGTCGCCGATCATCGTGTCACCAGGTATCGAACAGCGGCCTCAGCAGCGTCGAAAGGGGTGAACCCCTCGAACCTCTTCGAGCCTCCACGGTTGATGTAGCCGCGAAGCGTGATCTCCCACCCCTGGTCGAACGGGAGCGGGCAGATCTGCGGCCAGCAGTCGCGGTGGTGTCGCTGGTGGATCCACAGCAGCAGGTCGTTGAGGCCTGCTTCGCGAGTCGTCTGCGGCGCATCTGGGCGCTCCCACACCGTCGCCTCTGAGACTCCGTCAGGGCCGGAATCCGGCCACGTGCCGACGTCGATCCACCCGATGAGTTCTTCGACCCGCCTGTCGGTCACAGTCGCCGTCCTGTCACGCGTTCGGACTGGTCGACGCTCTCGCACAGGTTCTCGCAGATGTACTCGTAGCACTCGTCCACGTGCGCCCTGCGCAGGACCATGCCTGTGGGTGTGTGGACGACCTCGGCCCAGTCGCCGCCCTCCGAATCGATGCGGAGTGCGAGGCGGGCGGGCACGAAGCGCATGACGTCCTGCACCTCGAACGGTCGCCCCAAGCGCTGGGTCACCAACACCGGGACGCCGAGCGGCGCTGACCAGATGCCGTGGATGTCTCGATTCTTGACGATCTGGAGATCGTCGTCTGCATCTCTTCGATACGTGTCGCCCTCTTCGAGGGTTCTGATGTCCACCATGCGCGTCTCCTGTCGGTTGCCGATCTGGTGATGATAGCCGACTCTACTCACCAACACAACCCCTATCTATTGAACTTGCTCCGAGACGCGAAGAAGCCCGCCTGCTGGGGAGGCGGGCTTCTTCTATTCACCGAGCTGAGGGCGGAATCAGCTGGTGAGTTCCTTTCAGCCCTCTTCGGGGATCGCTGCCTCTTCGGGCATCAACCAGAGGACGTCGAAGTCGTCGGAGAGCACGATGTGTGGTGCCCACTGCTTGGCCAGACGCTTCAGCGACTTGATGATCTTCTTGCGATCCTCGTCGCTGAGCGTCGTGACCTCGGGGGCCGGTGCCGGTGCGGGCTCGGGCTCGGGTTCGGGCAGAGCCTCGGGGAGGGGAGGAGGCTGAGCGGCGACCCACTCTTCCCAGTGCTCGTCGCAGGCGATGGTCGTCTGTCCCGGGTACCCGTAGGGCGTCAGGTCCCGGTCGAACCCGGGCTTCCCGCAGCCGTCGCGCTTGCACATCCCGCTCGACACCCGTTCGGGTGCGGGTGCGGGTGCGGGAGCCGGTGCGGGTGCGGGTGCCTCGGCGGCGGGGGCCGGAGCCGGGGAAGGAATGCCCTGGATGGCGGCAGGCGTGACGGCTTCCTGCGGGGCCGGGGGCGCGAGGCTGAGGTTGCGGTAGACCAGCAGCTTGAGCCCGGGCGGGATGTAGTTGGGTCGATCGGACTTGTCCTTCGGCACCGGAAGGTTGTTGTCGTCGGGGAGGCACGAGAACGTCTCGACCTTCATCGGAGCGTCGGCCGGGTTGGCGTACGCTCCCGTGTGTCGCTCGACCGAGGTGACGATTCCGCCGTGGACGAGCAGGTCGCCCACCTGGATGTCTCGGCCGTCGACGGTGACCGATCCGTATGCGGGGTACACCGCGTGGGTCTTTCCTTCATGTCTCATTGTCTCTGTCCTTCTTGTTCGGTTGTTGTTGCCATTGAATAGATCTCGGATCGCCGGAGTGTAACCGACTCTCCCTGATAAGCAACGACGACATCTGCGTCGCCAGTCACTTCGTCGTACTGGTCTCGTGACACGAGGACGGCGACGGTGCCGTCAGGGTCGCTGAAGCTGCGAACCTCGTCGCCGGGGTGCACCTCTCGCACAATGCGGCACGAGCGATCTCCGGGGTCCGTGAGCTTGCGCAGGAAGAACCCCATCGACTTGAGTTCGCCGTAGGACATCGCGCTTCTGCGAACGGCGTCTGTGTATTCGACGGTCTGCGAGTCGGGGAGGTTGTGCCCGGCAGGGGCAGCAACGGCCGCGACGGTCACCACTCGAACCCACAAGTTTTTCTGCAGGAACATGTCGCCGGGCCGCAGGGATGCGAAGTTGCCGAGCACGATGTGCGGCGACTCGGGGTCGAGGATCTCGTCGCTCATCGAGGGGGCCCGTCGAACCGTCGACCGTCGGCGGCAGACGGCGTGTAGCCGATGACCTCCCACTCGCCAGACAGCAGCACGCGATCCCAGAGACCGCCGCCGCCTTCGCACCACCATCCGGTGTCGTCAGCTTTGCGTTCGCTCACGATGGCGAATTTGCCGTGGGGGTTTGCGGTGTTGCGCAAGCGAGTGCCGGGCTTGATCGACTGCCACTGTCGAAAGAGACGCCATGCGTCTTCCTGAGCAAGCTGCCCGCTCACGTGGCGCTCCCCGCTGTCGGTGGCGGAAGTGGTGGCGATGCCTCGTACGAAGCGTCGAAGAGGCACAGGTAGATGTAGTCGCGGATCTCGGTCGGGTCGCTCATGTCGAAGGTGCCCTTGACCATCTCGACGACATCGCTCGGGGCGAGCCTGTAGGGGATCGCATCAGGGTTCAGTTCGACTCCGGTGAACTGGCGAACGAGTCGGATGGTCTGGTCTCGATCAGCGAGGTCGATATGGAATTGCATATCGATGCGGCCGCGACGTGTGAGCGCCGAGTCGAGGTTCTGCGGGAAGTTCGAGGTCATCACCGTGATGAGCCCGTGCGGTGTGCTCAGCCCGTCGAGAGCGTTGAGCAGACCTGAGAGCGTGACCCCTTGCGCCGGGGTTGCTGGGGACTCATCGCTCTCGTCACGCTGAGCCACCTGCGCACCGGCGACGTCGATGTCTTCGATGAGCAGAATGGACCTCGGCTTGATGTGGTGCATCAGCTCCATCAGGCGTCCATCGTCTTCGATCGTCGAGAGTGCGATGTGGTGGATGTCGAGGTTGAAGTGCGTCGCCAGCGCTCGCGCCGTCGAGGTCTTCCCTGTCCCTGCAGGCCCCCAGAGCAGGTAGCCCCGGTGGTACGGGATCCCGAGCTGCACGTAGCGCTGCTCGTGGGAGAGGAACTGCTCGATGTCGCCGACGAGGTTCTCGCGAGTGTGCCCTGCGAGGATGACCGAGTTGATGTCGCGAGGAGGCACGTCGCTGATGCTGTTCCAGCTCCCCCACCGGTTGGACGTGAACAGGCGGGACTTCTTCTCGGTCGCAGCCAGGTGCTCGACGACCGTTTGGATGAACGATCGGATGGAAGACATGTCAGCGCAGGAGAGCGTGATCTTCTGAGGCAGCAGGCTCTTCAACGAGGACGACATCGCCGACACTTCTCCATCTTCGTCGCCGAAGGGGTCGCCGCTCCCGCCGCCGACGGGGGAAGGTTTCTGGTCGCCGGACTCGATGTAGATGAGCGATCCGTTGTGCACGACGACGAGCTTCCCCTTGCCCGACTGGGAATATACGACGCCCTGCTTGACGTTGAATGTGGCAGCGAAGCTGTTGTTCGCCGTCTGGTCGATGTTGGATGCGATCCACCGCTGCAGTGCTCCGTACAGGGGGTCCGTCGACGTCAGCGTCACCGAGCTGTTGCTGGACTCTCTCCGAGCATCCTTGCGGTTGACCGCCATCGCCACGGCGGCACGTGCTGCTGCGATACTCCACACCAGCGTGCGGATCTTCTTGCCGCCCCGGTGGGCGACCATTGCGCTCGCGACCGATATGGCTTCGCTGAGCAGATTGCTGTGCGCTGCCAGCCCGGCTCGCTCCAACCCTGTTGGGGTCGCTCTCTTGATCTCCGTCGTCATCGTCTCTCGTCTCTGTTGTTTGCCATAGCCCTTGCACTGCCAAAGCCCGCCTGCGCAAGCGCAAGCGGGCTCTTCGGTGCCGACGAAAATCTCCCTCACCGAATCGAGGTCAATGACGGGAACAACCCCGCGAATCGTGGCTGGCAGTCTGGCCCCGGGCTGTGTGGCAGCGGAGGGGCCTTGACCTTGTCAGGCGGCGGCGATGATCGCTGACGCCTTCTTCTTGAACTGTGCTTCGGTGATCTTGCCGGAGTCACGCAACTTCGTGATCGCAGACAACTGGCTCGTGGTCGAGGGAACCCTACTCGCAGGTGCCTTCACCGGTGCCGGTGCCTTCTTCGCCGGTGCCTTCTTCGCCGGGACCTTCGCAGGTGCCGGTGCCTTCTTCGCCGGTGCCTTCTTCGCCGGTGCTTTCGCCGGTGCCTTCTTCGCCGGTGCTTTCGCC